>MTKZ01019394.1_pt1 | contig 16667 bp, 17 predicted proteins | sample 1042781 | NCBI WGS metagenome assembly MTKZ01 (sample SAMN06212207, study PRJNA360539) | anaerobic digester metagenome | biome: Wastewater treatment plant; material: sludge; isolation source: anaerobic digester fed with sludge from wastewater treatment plant | place: Denmark: WWTP Viborg ... | reverse complement strand
GCCGCCGATCTTCTCGTAGCTCACCAGCTCGACCTTCGCCGCCTTCACCATCGCGTCGGCCGCTTCGACCATCGCCGCGAACCCCCGCGTCTCGATCATCCCCAGTGCCTCTGACATCGCGTCCCCCTTTCAGCCGTTTGCGCGGCATGCGCCGCGCCGCTCATTCGCCGCCCTTGCCGGCCTGCTCCTTGCCGGAGATCGCCTCGATCGCCCTGGTCGCCGCCTCGCTGCCGACCATGATGTCGCGCTCCTCGCCGCCGAGGTAGAGGCGCCCGAAGCGCCCGACCGGGCGCACCTCGACGAGCGTCACGTGCGACGCCTTCTCCGCCTCGTTGGCGGCGATCGTCACGTAGGCGGCGGGGTCGGTCTCCATCGTGTAGAGCGTCTGGTCGCCCAGCAGCATCGAGCCGTCGCGGCCCTTGTTGATGAGCTGTGACTGGTACGGGCTGATGCGGCGGATGATGGAGCTGGAGACGACCTTGGGCTTCAAACGGTCCTCCTCCTTGAGGCCCAGGTAGTCGAGGATCGCCTTCCCGGCGTTGAGGACCTGCCCCTTGTCGTCGGAGTGGACTTCGAGGCAGCCGTAGGCGCGCTCGACGACCTGGACCGCCGGGCGGCAGGTGGTCGCCTTGAGGGCGACGTCGAGCGCCTTGATGATCTCCATGCCCGGCGCGACCTCGACGTACAGGGAGGCCATCCCCGCGACCGGCATGAATCCCTTTGCCGCGGAGGCGACGAACGAGGCGAGCTGGGGCTGGAGACTGTCGATGAAGACGAACGACCGGAGCTGTACCATAGGGCCTTCCCCTTTCGCTGTGTCCGCGGCCGCGGACGTGGTGGCTCTGCGGTGTTCAGCGCGTACCCGCACAACGCGCCAAGAATAGGGGAACGGCCCGGGCAAGTCAACCAGAAATCTTCGATGGACGATTGTATACTATTTTGCGCAATAGAAGATGGACGCGCCGATCCGTTCGGCGCCGCGTCGCGCGCGGAAAGTCGCGGCGGCGGGCGGCGTTCAGAAAATCCGGAAGCGCCGGCCGCGGGCCGGCGCCGTCCGTCGATGACGACGCCCGGCCGAAAGGTTTGCGGGGAGGGACGCGGACCCGCGGAACGCGGCCGGGGCGGGGCGCCTTCGGGATGAAACGGCGCGGTCGTCTGTGCTATAGTGCCCGCGGGGAGGGGACGATGCGGCGCGTCTGGATTCCGGCGGCGGTCGCCGTTGCGCTCGGGGCGTTTCTCCGCCTCGCGGGTCTCGACCTCGTCTGGACGATCACCGACCAGACGCGCGACCTCCTGCGGGCGTTCGAGATCGCCCGGGGAAGCGCCTTCCCCCTTCTCGGCCCCGCCGTGGGGCCGTCCGCGTTCTGTCTCGGGCCGCTGTACTACTACCTCCTCGCCGTCCCGGCGTTCGTCGCGGGCGAGCCGGGGAGCGTCTTCCTCTTCGTCGTGCTCGTGAACGTCGCGGCGCTCGCCGCGTGCTTTTTCGCCGTCCGGCGCTGGCTGGGCGGCCGTGTCGCCGTCCTCTCGCTCGTCCCGTACGCCTTCTCGGCCCCCTGGATCATCAGGGCGCAGGTCCTCTCGAACCCCACGCTGATGCCGCTGTTCGTCGTCCTCTTCTGGGCGTGCGCGACGGAGTGGGTTGTCGGAAGGAGGGCCTCCGCGCTCCCGTGGGCGCTCGCCTGCCTCGCCGCGCTGCTCCAGCTCCACCTCTCGACCGCGGTCTTCCTCCCGCTCCTCCTCGTCCTCTGGCTCCTCTTCCGTCCCCCCCTGGCCGGCAGGGGGGGGGCGTGGGGGATCGCGGCGGCGGCGGCCCTGTGCCTCCCGTACCTGTGGCACGAGTGCCTGAACGGCTGGGCGAACACGCTCGGCCTGCTCGATTTCATCCGCGGGGCCGTCCCGGCGGGGGGAGGCGGCGGGGCGGGCGGCGTCGTCTCCGATCTGCGCCTGTGGCTCACCGCCGGGCCGCGGTTTTTGAGCGAGCTCGCCCCGGGCGCGTCGGCCTGGTACCGGGTCTTCCTCACGGAGAATCTCCTCGCGGCGGGTGGCGCCGCGGCCGCGTGTGCCTACGTCGTCACCCGCATCGCGCGGCGGAGCGTCACCCGCGAGGCGCGCGTCTGCGCGGTCTTGCTCGTCTGGTTGCTCGGAACCGTCGCGGCGGCGCTGGGAAGGAGGGGGGGGATCTGGCTCTACTACCTGGACGCCGCGTATCCGGCGCCGTTTGTCTTCATGGGCATCTTCCTCGCCGCGGTCTGGGGAGAGGGGAAGGGGGCGGGGGGCGCGAAGGGGGGCTTCGCCGCCGCGGCCCGCGCGGCGGTCGTGCTCTACCTCGTGCTGCTCGGCGCGTTGAACGTCACCGTCCTCTGCAGGTTCCGGGCCGAGACCGCGCGGCGCGGGACCGCCTCCCTCCCGAGCTTCTGGCTCAACATCAGGTCAATGCGCGCGTGGCCCCGGGAGCGGTTCAGGTTCCTGTCGGTGATGCCGCAGCGGTATCGGAGGGAGCTGGCGGAGCTGTTCGTCGCGCGCGAACGGCTCTCCTACGGCGAATGCGCCCGGCGGATCCACGGACCGTACGCCGAATGCTTCAGGGAGGACAAAGGATTCTGGATAGGGTGGATGGAAGGCGAACCGGGGTCCGCCCCGGAGTCCGTTGTGGGGCAGACCGGGGATGCAGACGGCCCGGATGCCGCGGTGAGGAGGGGGGGGGAGGCGCGGCGAAGCGGCCGGGTGAAAACCGCGGACAGGGCGGGCGCGGACGCCGGGGAGATCCACTACATGATCGAGGGGCCCGACACGCCGCTCGTCCCCGCCCCGGAGGCCGCCTGGATTCCGGCGGGGCCGTTCAGGATCGCCGCGTTCCGCCCGGCGATGCGTGTCCGGGCGCTCGAGGCGCGCAGCGCCGCGGGCGCCCCGCTCGGCTCCCTCGAGATCCCCACGGGGGGCGCGGGATTCGCGTTCCCCGGCCGGTCGCCCGTCTACCGCTACTGGGAGCCCGCGTTCAGGCCGGCGGTGCGCTCCGTTGTGCTGGAGGGGGAGGCGGAGGTCGGCGAGGGCGCGGAGGCCGTCGCCCTGTGCATCGCCGTCAGGAGCGCCGCGGCGGTGCGCGTCGGGGATGTACTCCTCGACGGTGCGCCGGTCCCGCTGCGGAGCGCGCGGCGGCTGAAGATGCTCACGCTGGTGAACGAGTTCACCGGGACGGTGCGGGAGTGCCCCCCGCCCGGGCGGCGGCGCCTCCGGTTCACGCTCTCGTCAGACGCCCCGCTCGCCTGCGACGTGGACGTGTACGCGTATCCGGCCGCCGCTCAGTAGTCGAGGCGGGCGGTAGCGCCGCCCGGCCCCAGCGCCGACTCCACCCGCCGCCATTCCTCGCCGAGGCGGACGGACCAGTTGCACACGAGGAGGCCCGCCGCGGCGGCGAAGACGGCCAGGCGCGCACGATTCCTCCCCCCCCCGGGACACGCCAGTCTCCCCGCGAAGACCGCCAAGACCGGGACAAGCGGGAGGTGGAACCGGCTCTCCCCGAAGAAGAGGAAGTGCGCGGCGCCGACGTAGAGCAGCGCGAGGGACAGGATCCCCCACCCGCCGCCCCGGCCCCCGCCGCCGAAGCAGGCGCCGGACAGGGCGAGGAGGGCGAGGACGGGGAACCCCGCCACGATCGCCAGCGCCGCGGGGAGGAGCAGCGCGCGGGGCACGGGACCGAACAGGTTCCTGGAATAGCCCCAGGAGAGCTCCCGGATCTCCGGCCCGGCCAGGTAGCCGAGCTTCCTGATCCCGAGGCGCAGGAAGCCGCCCGGGTGCGCGGCGATGAAGCGCGCCCCCGCCCGGTAGCCCGCCGCCGCCCCCTCCGGGCAGACGACGACAGCACGCGACCGCCCGTCCTCCTCCTCGATCCGCCACTTTCTCCAGACGGTTTCTCCGAGTTCGGGGAGCATCGAGGGCTCCTGGCGGCCGGTCGCGGCGGGGTTGTTGCCAAAGAGGAAGTTGTAGCCGCCGTAGGTGTCCAGCGGCACGAACCTCCCGTACCGAAGGGCGTTCCGCGCGGTCCAGGGGGCGAGCGCGGCGGCGGCAACAAGGAGGAGGAGCGCCCCGCGCCTCCACCCGGCGCGCAGGCACAGCCACGCCGCCGCGACGGGGATGAAGCCGGCCGCGACCGACCGGGTCAGGCAGGCGAGGCCGAGGAGGGCGCCCGCCGCCGCGCACGCCCCGGCGGCCGGGGGCTCGTCCCGGGCCAGGACGAACAGCGCCGCTGCGAACAGGAGGGTGTACAGGGTCTCTGACATCAGGAGGCCGGTGTAGACGATGAGGCCCGGATAGCAGGCGACCAGGAGGCCCGCGACGAGCCCCCCGCGCGGGCCGCAAAGGCGCCGGGCGGTCTCGAACGCGAGGAGGGCGGCCGCCGCTCCCAGGAAGGCCTGCGCACAGGCGACCCCGACGCGCCCGTCCCCGACGAGGCGGTAGACGGCGGCGAGGAAGAGGGGGTAGAGCGGCGGGCGCGTCGCGTGGCCGTACGAGCCCTCCCGGGCGACGGCGACGGCCTTTTCCCGATACTCGAGCATGTCCGCGAAGAGGGGGCCGCGCGGGGGATGCAGGGCTGCAGGCGCCCTGAGGGCCAGGGCGAGCAGGAAGACGAGGGCGGCGCCTCGCCTGCCCGGCCGGTTTTCTGAACGAGTGCGCATCGAACGGCCCCCGGGACCGTGATAGCATACCACAGGCGGGGGCGGGGAGGCGCAAGCCCGCCCGCTTTTGCCGTTTACCCGCCCCGCTCCATCTGCTACACTGGGCCCGTCAAGAGGAGGGAGGGGGAGATGATGACGATGACCCGCGAGCAGCTCCAGTATCTCTGTTGCGCGATGGCGGTCGCCGCAATGGTGTTTGTGTTCGTCCGCCGCCGCGCGCGTTCCATCGAGTGGCGCATCCTGTTTATGGAGCTGCCGATTCTTCTCGTCACCCTGATCGCCTGCATCCTCCTCTCCTACGAGCGCCGGTCGCCCGTCGACCTCCTCACCGCCCTGATCCTGGTGGAGCTGGGCGTTTTTGCCCGGATCTACGACGCGTGCCGGGAGTACCGGAGCGAATCCGGGACGCTGCGCCAGATCGGGAGCATCTACATCCTGGCGGGCCTTGTCTGCGCCCTGTCCGGTTTCGCCGGTTTCCCCGTGCTCCTCTGGATCATCCCCCTGGCGCTCTTCTCCGCAGGGTACTTCTTCCTGCGGGGCAAACGCGGGGCGGCGAACATCTGCAAGGGGCTCGGGGTGCTCGTCTCCGTCGGCTTCATCGCCTCGATCGTCTATGACGCGTACGAGGGGGGGCCCGCCGGCCGGGGCGCGAGCCGGCGCGCGGGCGGCGCGCTTCCCGAGGTCGTCAGGCCATCGTTCGTCGAGCAGCTGCACGCCCGCAACGAGCGGGTGGAGACGCTCGAGGCGAAGCAGAAGCAGCTCGTCGACGACCTCCAGCGCCTGAAGGCGATGCAGCGGGAGGCGGAGGGGCGTCTGGAAAAGGAGGCCGCGCTGCGGCAGGCCGCGGTCGAGAAGGCCGCGGCGATGGAGAAGGCCGCGGCGTCCGCGGACGAGGCGGTCAGCCGGCTCAAGACGGAGCAGGAGGAGATGGCCGCGGCGATGGCGAAGGAACGCGAGGCGAGATCCGCGGCGGAGTCGAAGCTGGGCGAGTTCGAGAAGACCAGGGAGGCGGCGCGGGAGAGCCTCGCCGCCATCACGGAGAAGCTCACCGACGCGGCGGAGAACCTCAAGCGGGTCGTCGCCGAACGGGACGCCCTGAAGGCGGAGCTGGAGGCGCTGAAGGCGGCCGCCCCCGTCCCCGGCGCGGGAGAGGGGGCGACCGACCGGGCGCGGGAGGGCCTCGCCGCCGCCGAGGAGGACCTCAAGCAAGTCGTCGCCGAACGGGACGCCCTGAAGGCGGAGCTGGAGGCGCTGAAGGCGGCCCCGCCCGTTTCCGGCGCGGGAGAGGGGGCGACCGACCGGGCGCGGGAGGGCCTCGCCGCCGCCGAGGAGAACCTCAAGCAAGTCGTCGCCGAACGGGACGCCCTGAAGGCGGAGCTGGAGGCGTTGAAGGCGGCCTCGACCGTTTCCGGCGGGAAGGTGGAGGAGCTCACCCGGCAACTCAAGGAGCGTGAGGAGGCGCAGGCGAAGCTGGCCGCCGAGGCCGCCCGGCTCCAGGAGGCCCTCGCACGGGTGCGCGAGGCGGTCGCGGCCGTTCCCGCCGCGCCAGAGCAGGAGCGCTGACAGTGGAAACAGGCAGGATCGGGATCATCGGCGGCAGCGGGCTCTACGATATGGAGGGGATCGAGGGGATCCGGCGGGAGTCGGTCGACACCCCGTTCGGGAATCCCTCCGACAGGTATGTCATCGGCCGGCTGCACGGGCGGGAGGTGGTCTTCCTCCCCCGGCACGGCGTCGGGCACCGGCTCATGCCGTCCGAGATCAACTACCGTGCCAACATCTTCGGGATGAAGAAGCTCGGCGTCTCCTGGATCATCTCGGTGAGCGCGGTGGGAAGCCTCCAGGAGAAATACCGCCCGCTCGACATCGTCATCGTCGACCAGTTCCTCGACCGGACCACCCGCAGGTGCTCCACCTTCTTCGGCGACGGCCTGGTGGTGCACATCGCGTTCGGGGAGCCGGTCTGCAAGGCGCTCGCCTCGATCCTGTACGAGTCGGGGAGGGAGATCGGCGCCTCCATGCACCTCGGCGGGACCTACGTCAACATGGAGGGTCCCGCCTTCTCCACCAGGGCGGAGTCGGAGGCGTACCGGAAGATGGGGATGGACCTGATCGGGATGACCAACCTCGTGGAGGCGAAGCTCGCGCGCGAGGCGGAGATCTGCTACGCCACGATGGCGATGGTCACCGACTACGACTGCTGGCACCCCGAGCATGAGGCGGTGACGGTCGAGACGGTGGTGAAGAATCTGCTGAAGAACGCCGAGACCGCGAAAACGATCATCAGGAAGGCGGTCGCGAAGGTGCCGCCGGTCCAGGGGTGCGCGTGCGGCCGGGCGCTCGAGACCGCCATCATCACGCAGCGCGACGCGATCCCCGCCGAGACGGCGAAGCGCCTCGGCCTCCTCGTCGGCAAGTACCTCGCGGCCGCGCGCTGACGCCCCGCGGCCTCACGATCCCGACGAGATCCCCGTGCTCATGCTCGTCCCGGCGCCGCCGGTCGTGACCGGCGCGATCGGAGCGGCCGACGGCTCCGCGGCCGCAGAGGCGCCCGACCGTCCCCTGGCGCTCCGCGCCTTCGCGCGCTCCTCGGAGGCCTTCTGTCGCGCCTCGATCCCGCGCGCCGTCGTCTTCATCGTCGGCTTTCCGCCCGGCAACCCCGGCTTGCCGCCCGCCGCGGCCGTCCGGATCCCGCTGNNCGGTTCTCGATGTCGGAGGTCGTGGCGATCGATTCGACCGCCCCGCGGTTCAGGAAGGTGGTGACGATCTTCCCGCGACGCGGCATCCGCACCTTGACGAGCTCCTTCGTCTCCCGGATCACCTTGCACTTGAGCGTGCCGCCGTTCTTCAGCGTGATGGTGTCGGCGGCGCCGGCGGCGGCGCCGAGCGCGAGGCAGAGGGCGGCCGCTTTGAGCGCCGCGAGGAGGCGGGATGCCGCGGGGGTCGGGTGCACGGTGCGATCCTCGGTTTTCACAAGTGTACCATATGCTGCTACGGCGCCGCAGGGCGAAATGTTCTCCGCTTCGTGTCGATGTGCTAGCATAGTGCCCGCGCACGACGCGCGCCGCGGAGGGAATGCGAATGTCCGACAGGGTGCCGCCGCGCCCCGCCCCGCGCTTCGAGACGGTCGGCTTCGAGGCGTACGCGGGCCCGAACCGCCTCTTCGTCGAGGGGGCGCGCCCGGAGATGGAGACGGGGCTGGAGCCGGTCGTCTTCGTCGGCGGGGCGTTCGATGGGAGCTGGATATGCCGGCAGCAGCTTGACTACTGGGCGTCGCGCGGCCGCCGCGCCTACGCCCTGAACCTTCGCGGTTACTACCGCAGCCGCGCCCGCGGCATCGCGCGCCTCACGCATCTCGACTACCTCGACGACATCCTCGCCGTCCGCCGGCGCTTCCGCCTCGAGGAGGCGGTCTATGTCGGCTACAGCATCGGCGGGCTCCTCGTGCAGAAGCTCGCCGAACTCCACGGCGCCCGCGCCCTCGTCCTGTACGACAGCGACTGGCCGCGGGAGGTCGCGCGGATGATCGGCGAGCGGCCCCGCCGCGACGCCTCCCCGCCGCCGGTGATGAACTTCTGGCCCGACCGCGCGGTCGTCGAGGAGATGCTGGGTCGGCCGGCGAGCCCCGCGGAGTTCGACGCCCTGGTCTCGCTCTTCGCGCAGTCGTACCTCTCGGGGAGGGCGTACCGGGAGATCGTGATCGAGCGCGTCGGGATCGACGCGCGGCGCGTGACCTGCCCGGTGCTGGCGATATCCGTCTCGGCGCGCGACAGGGCGCAGGCGGCGCTCGCGAGATTCTACGGCGCGTCGCGGCTCATCTTCGAGGGGTACTCGCACGGGAGCATCCTCATCAGCCGCTTCCACGGCCCGATCACGCGGCGGGTGACGGAGTGGATGGACGCGGGGTTTCCGCGCGGCGTGACGCGCAGCTACGGGTTCAAGGAGGCCACGGTGGAGGAGACGCGGGCGAACGCGGCGAAACTGCACTACTACAGCGGATGGGCGGAACCGAGCGTCCGTGTCTGCACCCGCAGGGGGCAGGAACTTTTGCGGGTCCCGATGCGGCGCGTGCGGCGGGGGCGGTTCCACGACGAGTGGCTCTTCGAGGCCACGGTTCCGTGCGCCCCCGGGGACCGGTTCTACGTATCCTGCCGGGGGAAGGAGGACCGCCCGGCGGGGCGGGGCCTCTACGACCCGCTCGGGAGGGATCTGTACCTGATGGACGGCGAGTTCTTTTCCGCGCCGCCCCCGGCGTTCCGCCGCCCGCCCGCCTACGCGAGCCGCGACGTCTACAGCCGCGGGCTCGCCCACCATTTCCGGGTCAACGTCATGCTCCCGCGCGACTACGGCTGCGGGGCGGGCGGCCCGTACCCGGTCGCGGTGCTCAACGACGGGCAGAACCAGTGGAAAAACCAGGGCGCGCACGGCGGGTGGCACACCGACACCATCGCCGTCGACGCGGCGCGGCGCGGCCGCTGCCGCGACCTCGTCCTCGTCTCCGTCTTCTCCCACCCGCGGAGGGACCCGGCGTACCTCCCGCCGCCGCACGGCAGGGCGGACCTGTACGTCGATTTCCTCGCCGATACCCTCCTCCCCGCGCTCCGGAAGGAGCTCGACCTCTCGACGTCGCCCGGCGACGTCGGGATCATCGGCGCCTCCTACGGGGCCAACTGCGCCCTCTACGCCGGGATGCGGCGGCCCGACGCGTTCGGCCTCGTCGGGAGCATCTCCTTCGCGCATGTCCCCCGCGACCCGGTGCGGGCGGCGATGCGCGCCTCGGCGACGCTGCCGATCCGGCGGCTCTACGCGGACTGCGGGACCCGCTGGGCCTACGACCAGCCGCACCGCGACGACTCCACGGGCGCCACGCGCGAGGTCCTCGCGATCGCCGCGGAGAGGGGGAAGACGCCGGGCGTCGACCTTCTCGGCATCGTCGCGGAGGGGCACTATCACAACGAGGTCTTCTGGCGCAAACGGATAGGCCGGTGCCTGGAGTTTCTCTTCCCGCCGAACTGAGCGGCGACGCCCCGCGGGAGGCCGTTTCGCGCCTCGACCGGCGTTAGGAAGCGGGGGGCGACACGGCGCTGGACGACAAGCCCCGCCCCGTGGTACGATATTGATCGGATCTTCGGTCGGCCCGATACGGCGGTCGGTGGCCGACCCGCGAAAGGAGGGCTCAATGGCCCAGTTGCAGCCGAAGGACAAGGTGCAGTGGCGGGCGGGCGACACCCCGTCGTCGTCGCACCTGAGGACCGGGGTCATCAAGGAGGTGCTCCCCGGCGGCCTCTGTCTCGTGCGGACGAAGGTGGACGGGGAGATGGTCGTCGAGGAGATCAGGATGGCGCGCCTGAAACCCGTCGAGCCCCCGCCGGAGGCCCCGAAGAAGAAAGGCGGCGCCCGCAGGGCCGGGAAGGCCGGGAAGGCCGCCCCCGCGGCGGAGAAGGCCGCCCCGAAGGCGAAGAAGGCCGCCCCGAAGGCGAAGAAGGCCCGCCGCCGGAAGAAGTCGAAGAAGAAGGCCGCCTGACCGGTTGCGCGGGCGGCGGCAGCGCGCCCCCCGGTCCGGCGGACCGGGGGGCGCTCCTTGTCCGGGGAGGAATCCATGGCGAGGCTTCTCGAGAGTCTCGGCGCCCTGAAGAAGGCGATCGCGTCGCGCGGCTGGTTCCGCGACGTGCGCCTCGTCTACCAGGGGTTCGGCCCGCTGGGGGCCTGGATGTTCAGGGAGCTCCTCCCGGTCTCGCACATCGTCGCCGAGTACTACGGGGAGGAGGTGCAGACGTACCTCGAGGAAGAGGACGGCGCGACGGTCTTCTCCGCGGAGAAGGAGTCCGGCGTCCGGCACAACGATTCGACCCTCTTCAACCGCTACTACTACCCCGACCGCGGGGAGGCGATCGCCGCGTCGCTGAACCGCCTCTCCGGCAGGGTCTGCTTCGTCCCGTTCGCCACGACCCCCGGCCTCGAGGAGTTCCTCTTCAGGCACGGCAGCAGGTATCACCTCCTCCAGAACTCCACCATCGTCCAGAACTATTTCGACTACAAGGCGCGCCTCGCCTGGAGCGCGAAGGAGATCGGCATCCCGATCCCGCCCGACAGCCTCGTGACGCTCTTCGGCGCGCTCGACTATCCGCGCCTCGCGGATGCGTTCGAGTCGGGGTTCGTCATCCAGGTCCCCCTCTCGCAGGCGGGCGGAGGGACGCACTTCGCCTTCTCGCCTGACGACTTCGACCGGATCGTCGAGGAGAACCGCGCCGCGCTCGGACCGCTCTTCGACAAGACGCAGGTGAAGGTGACCCCGTTCCTGCCCGGTCCCAGTCTCAACTGCACCGGCTGCGTCGTCAACGGCGCCGTGGCGCTCTCCCCGCCCGACATCCAGATCGTGGGCGACCCGCACTTCGTGGAGACCCCGGGGCAGTACATCGGCTCCGATTTCGCGCGCAACGACTTCGAGCCGGAGCACCGGAGACGGATCCTCGAGATCACGGCCCGCATCGGCGCCTGGATGGGGGCGCGCGGCTACCGCGGGAACTTCGGCGTGGACTTCCTCTCCACGGTGGACGGAAACAACCGCGTGAAGGATATCTTCGTGAGCGAGGTGAACGCCCGTCTCGTCGGCGAATCGCAGTATATGGCCGACTGGCAGGCGATGGCCGGCAGCGTCCCGCTCACCTTCTTCCATCTCGCCGAGTGGATGAACCTCGACGAGATCACCCCCGCGGAGATCGCCGCCTACAACGCCTCCCTCCCGCCGATCGAGGGCTCGGCGCTCCTCCTCTACACGCGCGAGAAGGGGACCTTCCGGGCCGCGGGGGGGATCAGCTCCGGCATCTATCGCTTCGACGGCGACCGCCTCGTCCGCCTCCGCGACGGGTTCCTCCTCTCCCAGACCAGGTCGGCGGACGAGTTCGTCATCACCAACGGGATCCCCTGGGACGGCCTCGTCCTCGGTCACCCGCGGTACGGCGACTACAACGTATTCCTCTGCTACCTCCTTACCCGGGAGAGCATCGTCCAGCCCGGCAACTGGCGGCTGGTGAACGACAGGTGGCGCAGGCGGGCGGACCTCGTCTACGCGGCGCTCGGCCTCGTCCCGTGCCCGCCGCGCCTCCTCCCCGGCGAAAAGGCCTGAGCCCCGCGCGCGCCTCCCGGGCGCGCGCGGGGGCGAAGGGGGGCGGCATGCCAGGGATCATGAAGCTGCTCGCGGGGATCGTCGTCGCGGCGGTCTGCCTGCGCTGTTTCTTCCTCGTCTTCGAACGCGCCAACCTCTACTTCCCCACCCGAACGCTCGAGGCCGCGCCGGACGAGATCGGCCTCGCCTACCAGGACGTCTTCCTCACCGCCTCCGACGGCGTGAAGCTGCACGGCTGGTTCATCCCTTCCGCCGCGCGGGGGCGGGCCGTCCTCTTCTTCCACGGGAACGCCGGGAACATCTCGCACCGGCTCCAGACGATCGCGATCCTCCACCGTCTCGGCCTCGCCGCGCTCATGATCGACTACCGCGGCTACGGGAGGAGCGGCGGGCGGCCGTCGGAGGAGGGGCTCTACCGCGACGCCGAGGCGGCCTACGACTGGCTCAGGGCGCGGCCGGAGATCGATCCATCGTCGATCGTGGCCTTCGGCAGGTCGCTCGGCGGCGCGGTGGCGGTGGAGCTGGCGCGGCGGCGAACGGTCTCCGCCCTGATCGTCGAGAGCGCATTCAGTTCGACCGCCGATATCGGTCGGGAGGTCCTGCCGTTCCTCCCCGTGCGCCTCCTGGTCACGCAGCGGTTCGACTCGATCGCCAAGGTGGGGTCGCTCGCCGTCCCGAAGCTGTTCATCCACGCGCGGCAGGACGAGATCATCCCGTTCTCCCACGGCGAACGCCTCTTCCGGGCCGCCGCGGAGCCGAAGCGGTTCGTCGCCCTTCGGGGAGGGCACAACGACGCGTTTCTGCTCCCGGAAAACGCCTACCCGGGGATCCTCGCCCGGTTCTTCGGCGAGGTTTCCGGCGCGGGCCCCTCGAAACCGGCCACGGAAAGCCCCGCCGCCCCCGTGCGGGAGGGAGGGGGGGCCCCGGCGGCGCGCTCGACGCACGGTTCGTAGGGCCGAATCCTGTTCACTTCGCCGCCGCCTTTTGGTATATGCATTCCCCTGAAAAACCGGCATCGACGCGGGAGCAGACGCCATGCGTATCGTGACGTGGGAAGAGCTGTATGAGATGGAGGTGGTCACCCGGGCGCGCGCGTGGAACCGCGTGCGCGACATGGACACCATCGCCGGCATCAATCGCCGGATGCGCTACGGCGGGTACGACGCGGTGATCCGCGAGGCCGACAAGGTCTACGAGGAGGCCATCCGCAAGGCGGCGGAGGCGATCGCGCGCCGCCGCCCGGGCGTGCGGCTGGTGATCGTCGCGGGGCCCAGCTCCTCGGGCAAGACCACCACCACGATGAAGCTCTGCGAGGCGCTGCAGGGGCTCGGGCAGGAGCTGCGGATGTTCGCCCTCGACAACTACTTCTGGAACCTGAAGGACCAGCCGCAGGACGAGTTCGGGGATTACAACTTCGAGACGCCCGAGGCGCTCGATATGCGGCTCATCAACAGGAACCTCACCGATCTCCTGGCGGGCAGGGAGACGCTCCTCCCGGTCTACAACTTCAAGACCGGCATGCGGGAGGCGGAGGGCGTGCCGATGCGCCTCGAGAAGGGGCAGCTCCTCGTCGTGGAGGGGCTCCACGGCTTCCACCGCGACACGACGCGGGGGATACCGCTCGAGTCGCAGTTCCGCGTCTACATCGAGGCGATCTGCCAGCTCAAAGACCGGAAGGGCAACTTCGTCCCCTGGACCGACATCAGGATCCTGCGGAGGATGGTGCGGGACAACCTCCACCGCAACTACACCCCGCTGAAGACCGTCGGGCACTGGCACTACGTGCGGGCCTCGGAGAAGGCGCACATCGTCCCGTTCATCAAGGACGCGGACGTGGTCGTGAACGGCTACCTGCCGTACGAGCTCCCCGTCCACAAGAGGTACCTGTACCGCAGCCTGAAGGAGGCGGTGGAGCATTTCGGGGACGCCAAGGGCAAGGAGGACGCCTTCCGGCGGGCGCAGCGTTGCCTCGGGTACCTCGAGGAGGTGGACCTCCTCGAGGACGACTCCCTCATCCCCCCGACCTCCCTGCTCCGCGAGTTCATCGGCGGGAGCGTCTACACCGGGTGAGGGGCGGCGGCCGCTACTGCAGCACCCCGACCTCCTCGAAGATGCCCGCGGGCGCGGGCTGCGCCTTCTCCCCCGTCGTCGCGTTCGCGGGGGCGGGGGCCGGGGCGGCCGAAGGGCCTTCCGGCGCGGGGGGCGGCTTCAGCAGCTCTATCTGCGACGGGTCGTTGACCCTGATCTGCGGCGCGCCGCGGTACGCGGTCACCTTCCCGGTCACGCGGATCTTCTTCCCCTCGTAGGTCGACTTGACGTCGCCGAACTTCTCCTGGTTGAACACGGCGATGCTCAGCCCGTCCCGGTCCGTCCCCTCGAAGCGCAGGGAGTCGGGGCCGCGCGTGCGCACGCGCACGCCGGAGACCGTGCCCTCGACGACCACCGTCTCGCCCATCCTCCCCCCCGCCTGGGCGGGGGTCAGCGCCCCGGAGCCGGACGAAACCGCCGGCTCCGCCGCCTCTTTCGCCGACGGGACCTCGACGTACGCCCCCTTCCTCGTCCAGTCCCCGTACATCGGGTTGGGGACGATGACCAGGTCGCGGCCGAAGCGGTCCTTCGCCTGCTCGAACGAGACCTCGCCTTCGTCGTACAGGTCGTGGATCTGATCGCCGCAGAGCATCAGGATCTTGAGCGGCGGCAGGGACGTCCCCTCCGGGAGCGTCTTCACCTCGCCTTTCTCCACGTCGTTCCGGCGGGCGGTCTTCTTCCGGTCCCGGGCGTATGGGCCCTCGCGCATCAGCACGACGTCGACGGCGAAGCCGAGGTCGGCGAGGTTCTTGATCGTGGCCGCCTTGGTGGGGGCCTCGCGGTTGGTGATGATGACCACCTTGCCGCCGAGCTCGCGCGCGAGGGCGCAGAACTCCTTCGCCCCGGGGAGGGCGGTCGCCTCGGCGCGGTTGCACCATGCATCCCAGGCGCCGCTCGAGTGGCCCGTCCCCGTGACGGTGATCTCCTTCTGGAACTCGACGTTGCAGATGATCGTCTCGTCGGCGTCGAGCACCACGCACCAGGTCCCCGGTTTCTCGGCCTTCGCGAGTTCCCTGAGGCGCAGCCCCGCGTTGGCGTACGCCTGCTGGCAGCACGCCTTGAACGTGTCGGCCGCGCCGACCCAGTGGATGTCGTTGGGGAGCTTCACCCTTTCGGCCGGGCAGGCCAGGGGAACGGCGAGGACGAGGGCTGCGGCGAGGGGGATGCGGAACGGTTTCATCGGCGGCCTCCTGCTGCGATGGACGGAACGAGCGGGGGCCGTCGGTCCGGCGCCCCGGGACACATTCTCACACAACGGCGCGCGCGACTCAACCGAAAAGGATGCCACCCGGGCGGAAGCTTCCCCGCCGCGCCGGATTGTGCTACAGTCGGCGCATGGAGACACGCGGCGAGGAGCGCCGGGACCTCAACTCCTCCGTGGGCGGCACGGGCGGCCTCGGCACCGTCGGCGGCCGGGGGGGCGGCGCGCCGGCCCCCGCGCCCGCGGCGGGGGTCGCCGCCTCGTCGGGGCGCGTGCGCGGCTGCGTCATCTACCTCGCCGGGGACTCGGTCGGCGGCGCGAGCCCGCACGGCCGGGCCCTGATGCGCGCCTTCCTCTACACCCTGACCGAGATCGCCCCCCAGCCGGAGGCCATCATACTCGTCGGGGAGGCGGTGCGGCTCGCCCGGCCCGGCTCGGAGACGTTCGAGTGCCTCTCCCTGATGCAGGAGCAGCACGTCGAGATCCTGCGGGCGGAGATCTCCGTCAGGGAGCTCGGGGAGTCGGAGGCCGCCGCCGCGGGCAGGGCGGTGACGATGCACGTCATCCTGGACCGGCTGCTCCGCGCGGAGAAGGTGATCGCCTTGTAAGGGCGGCGACGGCGGGCCGCTAGAACGGCAGCCAGTCGAACCAGCCGAGATGGAAGAGCTCGCTCCAGGTCGCCGCGGCGAGCGCCGCCACGTAGAGGAAGAGCGCCGAGAGCGAGAGCGCGTCGCGGTGCGCGGCCCCGAACGCGGCGAGGGGTTTCCGGAAGGCCACCAGCGCGACGCCCGCGGCCGACCCCGCCGCCGCGCCCGCGGCGGTGTTTCCCCCGAGAAGCGGTACGGCGCCCGCCGCCCACGCCCCCCCGAGGGCGCACACCGCGACGACGAGCAGGCATATGGCTGCGCCGAGCGCCGCGTCGACGCGCACGGCGAACGGGCGCGCCGGGCCCGTCGCGTTCACGCGGACGGGGCGGCCGCCGCGGCGGCCTTCTCCGCCTCCTCGCGCTGCTTGGCCCTGAACTCCTTCCAGCAGCGGGCGGTGCAGTAGTAGCCGTTGTTCCGGTAGTACCATTTCACGCGGTTCAGCGGCTTGCCGCACTGCTCGCACTTGTCCGGTTTTTCCTTCTTGACCGGGGCCGCCTTCTTCGCGGGCTCCTCATTGGCGGCCGCCGCGCCCGCCGCCGCGCCCTCTTTCTTGACCTCGTCCGTCATAGTCCCGTCTTCCCTCCCTCGTCGACGACCTTGAATACCTTGTCATGAGGCCGCACGCGCCCGGACACCTTGATCCCGACCGCGTCGCCGGGCTTGGCCTCGGCGATGCTCCGGTGTTCGACCTGCATCGACTCGACCTTCTGCCGCTCGTCGGTCGTGTGCCCGGCGAAGCGGATGGTGTCCCCGACGCTGAGCGGGGCGCTCAGCTCGAGCGTGGCGACCTGGATGTGCCCGAAGAAGTGCGTGACCTTCCCGATCTCGATTTCGGCCATGACGCCCACCTCCTTCCGGGTCTCCCACCCCTCACAGTCCCGCGGCACAGTGTAACGCGGAAACCGCCGCGCGGCAAGGGATAAGTGCCCCCC
>MTKZ01119820.1_pt1 | contig 16669 bp, 13 predicted proteins | sample 1042781 | NCBI WGS metagenome assembly MTKZ01 (sample SAMN06212207, study PRJNA360539) | anaerobic digester metagenome | biome: Wastewater treatment plant; material: sludge; isolation source: anaerobic digester fed with sludge from wastewater treatment plant | place: Denmark: WWTP Viborg ... | reverse complement strand
CGATCGCCGGAACCTGATACAGCATGGACTGCAACCGGAACATCAGTCCGCCGGCGTCGGCATTGGCCAGCCGGTTTGCGAGGAGCCAGAGGCAGCCGAGGACCACACCGGTGATCATCGCCCCCCAGGCCCCGGCCGTGGTGCCGCGGCGCGTGTAAAGACCGGAGATAATGGAGCACCCCGCGCCGCCCAGATAGATCGCCCCGGTCGCGGCAAAGAACATCAAGACGTAGTCGCGCAGATCCCGGAAGACCAGGCTGAACCAGAAGGCAAATGCGGCCACGCCCAGAATCGCCAGCCGCAGCCAGCGAATGTGCTGCTCGGGAGTGAGCTGCTTCTTGCGGAGCGGCAGGACGACGTCTTGAATGAAGATGCTGCCCCACGAGTGCAGGTAAGCCTGGTCGGTGGCCACCGCCGCCGCCAGCAGGACCGCCGCCATCGCCCCCATCAACCCGACCGGCAGCAACTGAGCAAGAGCCAGCGGGACCGTCAGCTCCGACTTGATCCGATCGACGTGGATGCCGCTCAGAACCTGCCTGGCATCCCCGACGCGGTCGGCAAACTGCGGGCTGTTCAGGGCCGCCAGGACGCAAATGGTGAAAACCGGGATGAGCATCTGCTGGGCAATGAAACGCCACTGTCCGAGGATGCCCGACATCCGGGCCTCGTGCGGCGTGCGGGCGGCAGCGTTGAAGCCCTGGGTGCCCTGCCAGGCCTTCCAGTTGTATACCCATCGGAAGTACTGCACGAGGAAGAAGCCCATGCCAAAGCCTTTGATCTTGCTGGTGTCAAACGGATTGAGCAGGGAAGCCTGCGGCTGCGACCCGGCCACCAGGGAGGTGCTGATCGTATCCCAGCCGACAAGGTAATAAAGCACCAGAGACGCGACCAGAAAGACCACCAGGCAGCAGATGCCCTGGACGAAGTCGGTCAGCATGATGGCGATTTGTCCGCCGGCGAAGGTGAAGAACAGAGCCAGCCCCAGCAGCACCAGCATCACCAGCGGGAACGTCCCGATGGACAGGCCCCACAGACCCACGTGCTCGGGCAGGCCGCAGAAATAGATGATCAGCCGGGCGTTGATACTGGGAAAGACGCCGTAATTGACCAGCCCGGCGGCAAAGGCCACAAAGCCGGTGAATATCCGAAACCGCCGGCTGTAGCGCATCTCCAGGAACTGGGCCATGGTCAGGGCCCGCGTCTGGCGGTAGCGGTACAGAACCCACCCGGACATGGCCAGGATGAAGACCAGCGGCCACTCGGCCACCTTCCACCACAGACCGGTGAAACCGCTGTTGGTATAAATCTGCCACAGGGCCACGATGGTGACGGCACCGAGTTCCGCCCCGCCGGAGGAGATGCAGATCAGGTATCGCCCACCGCAGCGGTTGGCCGCGAGAAAATCGCTGACCCCGCGCATGTAGCGTCTGGTGAACTGGGCGGTGAGGATGAGAAAGGCAACCAGAGCCAGAACGATCGCCCAGTCAACCCAGTGCAGGTTCATAGGGGCACCTCAGGCAGACCTGTCGAGTCGAGGATCGGCGTCAGAGACGCCTCCTACACTGGTTGATTCGCCCAAGGCAGCGAATCCGCAATTCTCAACTCTCAACTCGCAATTCTCAATTCACCAGGCCATCCAGCCGCCATCGACCACGATGTTGGCGCCGGTGACATAGCTGCTGGCATCGCTGGCCAGAAAGACAAGGGCACCCTTGAGTTCGTACGGCTTGCCCATGCGTTTCATCGGGCTCTTGCTGCTGAGCCGCTCGACCATCTTGGGGCTGACGTTCGGGGCCGGGAACGGCCCGGGGCTCAGAATGTTGACCCGGACCCCGTCGCCGACCCAGTAGACCGCCATGTGGCGGCTCATGGAGATGACTCCGCCCTTGAGGCAGTGATAGGCGACCGGGCTGCACATCGGCACGTCGCTGTAGGCGTCCGGATAAGAACCGACGATGCCATACATCGAGCCGATGTTGATGATGCTGCCTTTGCCCTTGCGATCGACCACGTGCTGGCGCATCGCCCGGCTGAGCAGGAAAACACCGGTGGCGTTCTGAAGCTGCCGCGTGAATTGTTCGCCGCTGACGGTCCGCCAGTCGGAGGTCACCCGCTCGTAACCCGAGTTGACCAGGATGTCGACCTTGCCGGCCTGCTTCACCGCGTCGGCCATGCAATTGTCGATGGACTTGGGATCCATGTAGTCCAACTCGGTGACGTAGTGCTTTGCATTACCGACGACCGGCAGCGACTTAGCCACCTCGTGGGCTTTTTCCTTCATCGCCGGGATCTCGGCGCAGACCACGCTGGCCCCCGCCTCGGCCAGTGCCCGGCAAAACGACTGAACCAGCCAGCCGCAGGCCCCCGTCACCAGGGCGACCTTGCCGCTCAGATTGAACATTTCCTGAATCGTCGGTTCGTGTGCAGCGTTGCTCATCTATGCGACTCCTCTCTGTCGTCGAAAGCAGTAGTCAGTGAACAGTTGTCAGTCCTCAGTCAGAGCCAGGATCGGGATTCTTGAACTGAACACTGATAACTGCGAACTCGCCTCCGACATTCGTCATTCTTTCACCATTCGGCCTTCGACATGCGTCATTCTCTCAGCCCGGCACCGCAACCAGGGGTTGCCAGTTCGGCTTGTCCGCCGCCTGGAGAACGGTCAAATTGACCCGCAGCGTCTGCAGGCCCTCCTCCAGCGTGCAGGCGAACTGGCCTTTGCCCTCCATCGCGTCCATGAAGAGGTTCGCCTGGTTGACGAAAATGTCGTCTCGCTCGGTGGAGAACTCGAACTCGACCTTCCATCCGGCGTCCGGCTCGGCCATGGACATCCAGCGGGCGTTGTTCAGGTCCCACTTGGCGGTTCCTTTCTTGCAGATGACCGTCACCGTGTTCTCGTTGGGCGCCTGGTGCTGGTTCAGGCTGTAACAGCCCATGACCTTGTCGCCGTTCTGGCGGGTGATCACGTGTACGGTATCCTCAACGGTGACACCCTCGAGCACCTGGTGCCCGCAGTCGGCCATCAACTTGCTGACCGGCCCGACCAGGAACTCACCGGCGTTGATCGCATGGGTCAGCACGTCCTGGATGGCCCCCCCGCCGGTCTTGCGGCTGGTGTAATAGATCTCTCGATACGCCGGGCGGTACTTCGGGAAGTGCTGTCCCCATGTACCGATCACCTGTACCGGTTCGCCGAAGCGGCCTGAATCGATCGCTTCCTTCATCGACCGCAGCGCGGGGTGCGAGCGATACGTGTAGGCCACCGCCGACTTGACGCCCTTTCCCTTGACCAGCCCCATCAGTTCTGAGATCCCATAGAGCGAGAGGCTCAGCGGCTTCTCGATAAAGACGTGCTTGCCCGCCTTCACCAACTGGGTCGCCATCGGGATGTGCAGGTGCGACGGCGTGCAAATCAGGCCGACGTCGAAGTTGTCGTCGCTCATGGCCTCATCCAGCCCGGCATAGGCACGGCGGATCCCGTATCGTTCGGCGACGGTCTTGCGAAGCTCCTCCCTGCTCTCGCAGATGGACAGCTCAGCCCGCCCCGTCCGCTGAAACGTCCGGGTATGACGTTCGCCGATCGATCCAACGCCGATGATCAGAATCCGATGCTGCATCAGAGATGACTCCTGTCCGTGCGGGGTTGCCCGCCCTCAATCAATCCGGAACGCGTCAACGAACGCGTGTTGCCAATCTTGAATTCCCCATTCGCGATTCTCAATTCTCCATTCCCCTGCGCTGCCCCACGCGACGCCGGGACTCAGCCTTCGAGATAGATCTTGCCGGCGGCCAGACGGTTGTCAAAACGGAAGCCGAGCGGCGAGAACTGTTTCTCAATGCTCTCGACGCCGGTCTTGAAAATGACAATGTCCGCGCTGTGGCAGAAAAACAAGGCGCCGAGATCCATCAGCTTGCGGCAGTGTTCGGGGCTGAACGCGGGCGTTCCCCACCACTTGCCGGCCTTTTCGGCGGCCTTGGCGACTTTCTTGTAGGCGTTCCAGAGCTTGGGGTGATCCCACTGGCCGGGGATGCCGCTGAGGGTGGTGAAGTCGGCCGGCCCGAGGAAAAGAATGTCCACGCCGGGAACGGCGGCGATCTCGTCGGCCCGATCGACCGCCGACTGCTCCTCGAGCTGGATGATGATGAAGGTCTCTTCATTGGCGGCCTTCATGTAGTCGGCCATGGGCACCGAGCAGTACGGCATGTCGCCGTTGCCACCATCGAAACCTCTTTTTCCTATGGGATAGAACTTCGTCCACTTGACCAGCTCGGCGGCCTCGGCCGCGTCGTCGCAGCGCGGGTACATCAAACCGTGCGCCCCGGCCTCGAGCAGTCGCGCGAAACGCATGTACTCGCCCTTGGCCGCCCGGGCGACCACGTCGCACCTGGCGACCCGGGTGGCCCGGATCAGCCCGTTGGCGGTCNNTGTTCGAGGTCCATCCAGATGCCGTCCATACCCAGCAGGGCGACCAGCTCGAACACCGACTGGTCGGTGAAATGGCACTGGAGGCACAGGGTCGGCTCTTTCCGGAGCAGTTTGGACTTGATCGTGCTTCGTCTCATGATTTCTCGGTCGCTTTCGTCAGTAAGGTCCCCCCTATCCTCGAGGTCGACGGACTTCCGATAAAACGGGCCGCCGGGAACAGCGATGCGGGTTTCCGCGCCGAGGGCAGCGGAAAGGGGTCGCATCAAAGTGACTGCCGTAAGTCATGCTGGGACAGAAGCGAACAGTACCTCTGCGCGACCCGTTGTTGACGAAACCGGGGGGTTTCTGTAAACTCTATTGGAAGCGAACACTAACATAGGGAGAGTCGTCATGTCAATAGCCCCTCCGCAAAACGGCTCACTTCGCGACCAGGCTTACCATCGCCTGCGCCGTTTGCTGATCCTGCAACAGATCCGAGAGGGCGAACGGTTGCGAGAGTCTCACTGGGCCGCAAAGCTGTCCGTCAACCGCACGGCCCTGCGCGAAGCGTTTGCCCGGCTGGAGGCCGAGGGGTTCGTCACCAAGGGGCCCAAGACGGGGTACTTCGTCCCGGCCCTCACCAACCAGGATATCAGCGAGATCCTCGACGTCCGCTTGATCCTGGAAGGCGGCGCCATCGAACGCATCATCGCCGCGGGAAACAACACCCCGACACATNNACACCCCGACACATCTCAAGGCCATGCGCATCGCATGCGACCAACTCGAACGTCTGGTCAAGGAAGAATACATGCTCGGCGTGGCCGAGGCTGATCGCCGGTACCACGAGGCCCTGATCGATGCGGCAGGCAACAAGCGGCTCATGACGCTCTACCAACGGGCTCCGCTGCCGATCATCCATCCGGAAGTCATCAGCGGCCACCTGTGGGAGGTCCGCGTTCAGAAGACTCTGAATGAGCATCGCTCGATACTGGAGGCCATCTTGAACGGCAGCGCTGAAGAGGCCAAGGCGATGCTCGGTACGCACCTCAACGAGAGGGCCATTGTTCCCCTTCACGCAGGATGATGTCGCGGTCGCTGTCTGACCGCCGAGTCGACCCTCGTTCCGTGATTCCGGAGATACCCGTGTCACATTCAGCCCTGATTCGCAGAAGAACAACGCTGATCGCAACCCTGTTTCTGGTCTGTCTGGTGTCGATGCCGTGTCTGGCCCAGAGACAGGCTTCCGGCGAGCCGGCAGCCGTCAGCCCGCCCTGGCGAGGAATGACTTTCCTGGACTGGAGTGTCATCGGCNNGTGTCATCGGCGTCTACGCCCTCGGCATGCTGGCCATCGGATGGTATTACTCCGTGCGAACCCGTAACAAGGATGACTACCTGCTGGGCGGCCGCAACATGCGGTCCTCGTCCGTCGGGCTCTCGCTTTTCTCAACGCTGTTCAGCACGATTACGTATCTGGCCATGCCCGGCGAGATGATCAGCAAGGGGCCCGTGATCCTGTGGTCGATGATGTCGATTCCGATCGCTTACGTGGTGGTCGGTTACTTCCTCATACCGCATTTTATGCGACTGCGAATGACCAGCGCCTATGAGATCCTGGAGACCCGGCTCGGAGTGGGAATCCGCCTGCTGGCCGCGATCGTCTTTTTGGCGACCCGTTTCCTCTGGATGGCGCTGATTGTCTACGTGACCTCCGAAAAGATCATCGTCACCATGATGGATCTGCCCGCGGATCGGGCAAGGTTGGTCATGCCCATCGTCGCCATCGCCATCGGCCTGATAACTGTGGTCTATACCACCATGGGCGGGCTGCGGGCCGTTGTTCTGACCGATGTGATCCAGTCATTCATTCTGATGGGCGGCGCCATTCTGGCGGTCGTCCTGATCACCATCCGGATGGGCGGCGTAGGGGCCTGGTGGCCCACGACATGGTCGCCCCACTGGGATCAGCAACCGATTTTCAGTTGGGACCCCACGATCCGGGTCACGGTTGTCGGCTCGATCGTCATGATGACGGTCTGGTGGATCTGCACGGCAGGCTCGGACCAGATGGCCATCCAGCGGTATTTCGCCACCCGCGATGCAAAGGCTGCGCGGCGAGTTTTTCTCGTGACCGGCCTGAGCAACATCGCGATCACCTGCCTGCTGGCCGCGGTGGGGTTTGCCCTGCTGGCCTTTTTCGAATCCAACAAGCACCTCGCTGCAGCGGTTCTCTACAACGAGAAGAAAGCCGACACGATCTTCCCCTTCTTCATTGTTCGCTACGTGCCCCCCGGCATCACCGGTCTGATTCTGGCCGCCCTCCTGGCTGCCGCGATGTCGAGCCTGTCGGCCGGGGTCAACTCGGCGTGCTCGGTCATCAAGACGGACTTCATCGACCGATTCTGGAAGGGAGCCACGGGCCGGTCCGACAGGTCGCAGGTCGTTCAGACCAGAATCATCTCCTTCCTGGCCGGCGTCTTCATGGTGCTGCTCAGCCTGGTGATGGGCCAGATCAAGGGCAATATCATGGAGGTCACGGTCCGGACCAATCACGTCTTCGTCGCCCCACTGTTTGGCCTGTTCTTCATGGCCTTGTTCGTGCGCCGTGCCACCCCTGTCGGAGCCGCCTGCGGAGCCATCGCCGGCTGCATCGTGGCGGTCCTGTTTGCCTACTGGGATCTGATTACTGCCGGTCTCGCCTCTCTCGGACTCTTTTCCCAGGCCAGCCCCCAGCTCAGCTTCCAGTGGATCAGTCTTTTCTCCCTGCTCGCCCACCTTGCCGTGGGCATCCCGGTGAGTCGCTATACGTACAGGGAAGACCGCGCGGGTGGCTCGCTTGTCACAGAACCCGGCCAATCGCAGCACTGACNNATGAGGGACTCAACCACGACAGCCAGAAACGGTACCATGTGAGCACCGACGCCGCCGAGTCTCCGTCCGGACGTCTGCATTCGTTATGCGGAAACGCCGGTGGTCGCCGGCGACACGGATGAGTACGATGAGTACACGAGAACAGACGGAACCCACGATTTCCGTGTCAACAAGGTGCCCCCGTAGCCTGGTCACAGGTGCCCTATGAGCAAGCGACTTGCCCTGATCCTTTGCGTGGTGCTGCCCTGTTGTGCGGCGGCACGGACGCCCAACATCATCATCTTCCTGGCCGACGACATGGGTATCGGCGACGTCGGCTGCTACGGCTGCCGTGACATTCAGACGCCCAACCTGGATGCCCTGGCTCGTTCAGGGGTGCGTCTGACCAACTTTTACGTGGCCTCGCCGATCTGCGCCCCCTCGCGGGCCGCGCTGATGACCGGCCGATACCCTGCACGGATCGGCATGTCCACCGAGAAAAACATCGAGTCCGGCATGGACAAACCGGGCATCCCTGCCGCCGAGATAACGCTGGCGGAACTCGTCCGCACCCGGGGCTATGCGACCGCGGCACTGGGCAAATGGCATCTCGGCTCCACCCACGACACGCAGCCCAATTCGCAGGGTTTTGACCTGTTTTTCGGACATCATGCCAGTTGCATCGATGCGTTCTCACACATGTACTACGCGAGCCTGCCATTCTATCACGACCTGTACCGCAACCGGGAAGAGGTCTTCGAGGACGGCAAGCACATGACCGACCTGATCACACGCGAGGCCGTACGGTTCATCGAGGAGAACAAGAGCCGGCCGTTCCTCATCTACGCGGCCTACAATGCTCCGCACTACCCCATGGTGGCCCACGAACGATTTCAGCGGCAATATGCACATCTGCCGCAGGCCCGACGCGACTACGCGGCGATGGTCGCGGGTCTCGATGAGTCGATCGGCGCCATTATGGGGAAGGTCAACGAACTGGGGCTGACCGAGGATACGTTCGTTTTCTTCACCAGCGACAACGGAGCGGCGGACGCCTCGCCCCGCGGCGAAGGGGGCGGCAGCAATGCGCCCTACCGTGAGTACAAGCGAAGCCTGTTCGAAGGCGGCATCCACATGCCGGCGATCATCAGTTGGCCAAAGCACGTCCCCGCCGATCAGGTCCGCGACCAGTTGGCCATCTCCATGGACCTGTTTGCCACCGTCGCGGAGATCAGCGAATCCAGGCTGCGGCCCCACCATGTGATCGACGGTCGCAGTTGGATGCCATTTCTGATCGACGCCTCCAGGCCCGGTCAGGATGTTCTGTTCTTCGAATGGGACGGCCAGCACGCCGTCCGGCAAGGCAAATGGAAAGTGGTCCGAAACGGCTTGATGAACATGTCCGAAGGGAGGACAAGCCGTGCCTCGGGGGAGGATGTCGTCTTCCTGGCCGACCTCTCGGCCGACCCAGGGGAGAAAAACAACCTCCGTCTACAGAACTCGAATCTGACAGAACGCCTTCTCGGTCTGCACGACGCTTGGAAGGTCGCTCTGACCAAGAATCAATTGAAAAATGAAAAAAGACCCTAATCGCCTGTCCTGAAAAGAGATACAGCTAATGGAAGCGCCTTTACCGGACTCTTGGCCCAAGCTAAAATGAATTGGCCGTTGACAAAAGCTGAATGCCTTGGTAAACAGAATCATAAGGGGACACGCAAGGTGTCCGCGGTCGCCACCGATACAATAATGGGTGAGGACGCGTGTGACCAAGGCTGCGTAGGGTCCGCCCCTAGAAGGAACAGGGAAACCGCAGAACCGGGTGCAACCATGACCAGGATTATTGCGATGAGCAGTCACGATTCGGTACGAACGTCTCGGCGTTGTTCTGCCGCAAACAGCGAGAGGGGATTGCCGGCCCGTGCGGGCTTCACGCTGATCGAAGTCCTCGTCGTGGTGGCCATCATCGCCTTGCTCGTGGCCATTCTTCTGCCGAGCCTCAACGGCGCTCGCCGCAAAGCACAGGAAGTCCAGTGCGCGACCAATCTGCGCACGTGCGGCCAAGGCGTTGCGTTCTATCTCCAGGCAAACAACGATGTGTATTGCAGTCCGAACTGGGCGTCTTTAATCCATAAATACATCCAGAAGAACTCGCGGGGCCGGAAGGCCGACAACACCACGTTCGGCGACGTGACCGTCGGTGCCGAGTTCTACCTCTGTCCGGGTGATCCCATCTACCACCAGAGCAGTTCGGTCTACGTTTCACCCGTCGGCCGTATGACCTACGCGCTCAGCTATGGCGTCAACGACTCGCTGTTGTTCAAGGTCAGGAGTTCGGCCCTCGCGCAACTGCTGCGCACCGATATCTTCTTCGGTTATATCGATATTGACTACGAGAAGGTCGCAAGACCCGACGGACAAGAGGATATCGTTCACCGAGGCATGAGAAAATCGTCAACCGTCAACCGCCCCTCGGATATCGTGATGCTCTTCGATTCCGGCGACGACGACATGACCCACGGGATATGGGATTTCGATCAGAATCATCATAACGAGAGCAACATCCAGGTACACCATAAAACCGGCAATAACTTCCTTTATACGGATTACCATGTGGGGTACGTCAAGTACGCCACGGGTGCATACCAGTACAACCTGCCGCCCTGGCCGTGGGCCTGGGTGCCCGTTAACGGTTGGCAGGTCGACCGCCGGACAAACAAGTTCAATCCCTACGAGCAGGACTACAGCAAGTTCTGAACCTCTCCGGCTCGATCGCTGCGGGGCAATCGTATGCTCGCGATGATTCGCAGGCCCGCGGAAGGCTTTCCGCTGTGCCCGGCATGATTCATCCAGTCGAAGCGGTCTTTGACCGTGTGCGAAGGCCGCGCCTGGGGCAGCCCAACCGAAACGTGGGGCAGTCTCCAGAGCAGACCAGGTGCCGCCCGCGGCAGAGAAACGGCTCTCGCCGTGAAGAGCGAAACCATGCTCCCCTTAGACACGATGTCGAGGCCACCAGGGGTACCGGATGCAGCCGCCATGGGGGCGCGGGCTGCCGATAAACAGGTCTGAGTCGCTTCGGGTGAACCACCTGACCGCAATTGCCGTAGGACATCACTTTCGGATACGTCGGCCGGGCGGGATGCCTCGGTACTTGCGGTACAGCCGGGAGAAGTATAAAGGATCATCAAACCCAAGCCGGGCCGCGACGTCGCTTACGCGGATTCCGGCATCGTTGCGGAAATACTCATCGGCCTTGTCCAGGGCCATCTCGATCCGCACTTGCCGAAAGCTCTTGCCCAGGGTCCGGCGGAACAGATGCGACAGGGTCGTGGCGCTGCGGCCGACCATCGCGGCGGCGGTGGACAGGGACAGGTGCTCTTCCGGGTGCTCGCGCAGGCGTGACAAGAGCGGCCCGAGCACATCTTTCAACTGGATCATGCGACGTTCGGCGATGAACTGTACGAGCACCTCGAAGAGCCCGAGAAGGTGGCGTACCTGCTCGGGCGAAAATCGGGGTGCCTCTGCGTAGGCATCGAGCAAACGCCCGACCATCCGGCCGGTCTTCGCCTTGTGGAGCACAGAGGCGGGCGGGGATGTGCCCGTGCGAAACTGCCCGATCATGACAAATCCGATAACCCGGCCGCCGAGTCGCACCGGCATGACGGCGTCGATCATTCCGCCGTGACACTCGTAGGACAGGAGATTAGTCTGCAAGCCCTCGGCCTCCTCTCGTCGTTGTCGATCGAGGCGGATGCAGGTCTCCCGGTACCCCAGGCGGGTCTGGAGCATGTGGCAATAACGGCAGTTGGACCGGGCCTTACCCACACGCAGCTCGCCGCCACCCGCGGTGTAGAAACCGAGGCGGATGTCGTGCAGGTCACAGAAACAGTCGAAGATCGCCTCCACCTGGGGGTGGAAGACGAACTCAAGCCCGCTGGCGTATTCACGGTCAATCCGGGTACCCATAAAGTGTAATTCTATCTTCTCCCGACATGGATGTAAAGGAAGGATGGCAGGAAAATCCATAGAATCGACTGATTCATCCATTGACCTTTGCGGGGCCGTTTGGTGAAAGGATTGTGGANNGCCAGCCTCTGATAGTTCGATTCGCTTGCCCGCCCGTCCGAACAGGATCCGGCCTAGGTCAGTGATTATCTGTACCAGGTGCCCGGCTGAGGTTCCGCCGGCGGTGTTCGGGCCAAGAGCCATTGCGTGCCGGCCTCGACTACTGGGTATCGCTGTTTATGGAGGGTCCTGTCGGCAGGACCAGCCTTTTACGCCTTTGACCGAGCGGGTGAGCAGGGGCCCACCCGGGAAAAGCAGCGTGGCGAGTCTTCAGATCACGCCGCGCCAAGAGAAAAGAGGAGGAAAAGCGATGAGACGATTTGTGCTTCTGAGCGCCGTACTTGCCATTGCCTTGCCCGCAACGGCAGGACCGATCAGCTTCAGCGAGAACTGGGATTCGTACCCATCACAGGCATCGTATTTGCTGCCGGTTGACGACGCTACCTGGCCGCAGTTGGGCACCAGTACCTATGTGGTCACGAACGCCCGCAGCCAGTCCACTTCCAATTCGCTGCTGGTAGACAACGGCAGCAGTTATGCCTCGGACAAGGGCATCAGCCACGACTTCGGCGGGGTGTACAAGGCCACCGATGCCAACCCGATCGTTGTCGATTTCTACCTGTGGGTCGATTCCGCAGCCAACCGCGCCAACATCGACGTGTTCGTCGAGCTCGCTTTGGACGACCAGGCTCCCTCAAGCAGTGGGGTTCTCTACAACGTCGTCGCCTTTGCATTGCCCAACTCGGTCCGCGGCACATTAAACAAGCAGGCGTATCTGTACGACGGGACGAACTGGTCGGCAGGCAGTGTTGCCCCGACCGCGGGCGGGTGGGACCACATGACCATGACGATCAAGTCCAACACGATCGACGTGGCCGCCGGCGGAGCCTCGAACGGTGGCTTCCCGCGAACCTACATGGGTAACTTCGACCAGATCAACATTCGACATCCGGTGCTGACCAGCGCAGGCGCCGCATGGCTGGATAACCTGTCGGTGACTGGCGGCGAGCTCATCCCCGAGCCGGCGACGTTGGCGTTGCTGGCACTGGGTGGGTTGTTCTTGCGGCGGCGGCAGAGGGGTCGCAGCCGGTGAGAGAAGCGAAGGATGTTGTGCCCCGCAGCCTCCTGTGGCTCTGTANNTCTGTGCGATTCGAGGGCAGCGGACCATCCTGATGAACGAATGTGAGGGCGGGCGACGCGAGCGGCGACCTGCCCTCATTTTATGCGGACGCAGACCGGAAGGCCCGGCCCGGCGAAGGGCGAAGAGACACGGGCGGCAGGTGAAGACCCACAGTTGAGGGAAGGGGAAGAATAGCTGACAAGCCCATCCCAGAGAAGAGCAGGAGAACAAGCCATGTCCACCAAAAGTGTGAAATCATGGGCCGCCAGCTTCGTGGCCGTGCTCATGGTCGCTTCGGCCAGCCAGTTGCTCGGCCAGAGCATTATTTTCTCAGACCAATTTGACAGTTACATCGGCATGAATCCACACCTGACGGTGGCCTCGACCCTGTGGGCACTTGACGGCTGCAACGATGCCCGGCTCGATGACACCGTCTCCTATGTCATGCCGGGCATGTCGGCGGCGACCTTCAAGGGTGGCTCCACCGGCGAGTACCGCCTGGGAAGCCGCGTTCGACACGACCTGACCGTTGCGGAAATGCTCAATGCTGCGGTGGTGCACGATCCCAATCCGACGTGCGTCAACGGGACGGAGGCGCACCCGCTCGGCTTCCAGTATAAGATGCATCTGGGTCCAACGAGCAGTAATGTCTATTACTACACGCTCAATCTCTACGCCGAGCTGACCTGCGGATCAGACCGGGCGCCGACACCGATGGTAACGGCCGACTGTGGCGGCAAGCTGCGACCGCACCTGATCCTGGACGGCGATGGGCAACCACATCGCAGCATTGCCCTGGGCCAGATCGCGTGGGCGGACTCCGACCCTTGTGACACGACCGAACAGGTTGCCCAGATGTATCGCCTTGTGCTCTACGATGGTCGCCAGTGGAAGATACTACAGACACCCGTGGATATGCACACATGCGGCGCGTGGAACATTGTCACGATGCTCATCAAGACAGACTCCATCGACATCGAGCTTAAGAGCCGTTACGACTCGGGAACCGGGAGTTGCACCTCCGGCTTAAAAACCTTCACCACGACCGTCACCCGCGAATACAAGGAGCACTTCACCTCCCTGAAATTCGGCGGCATTCCAAGGGAAGAGGGCGACGGCGGGTGCTGGGGCCAAGACAACGCTCCGGCGAATGCCTATCCGGTTCAGGATACCCTCATGGACGATGTATACCTGTACGACGGTGAGGCATTCAACAACCCCAACCCCTGTGCGATTATTCCCACCGGCGCGTGCTGCACGGATTTCGACTGCGCCATCACCACGGCGGCGGATTGCACTGGCGACTACAAGGGCGACAGCACGATCTGCGACACCTACGCCTGCTGCTCGGACCCGTTTGCCGATTATGACAGCGACCTGGACGTGGATCAGGCCGATTTCGCGCTCTTCCAGGCCTGCTTTACCGGGACGGGCGTCTTTGATCTCCAAGGCGCATGCAAATGCTCCGACCGGACGGACAGCACGGGCTCAGGTCCACCAGACTTCGCCGTAGATACCTTCGACCTGGCCAGATTCGAGGCCTGCGCCAGCGGTCCGGGCATACCGGCGGATCCGGCTTGCGATTGACGCTACGGCGTGTTTCTTCAGCTCCTCGTTATGACCTCGCCTGGGGCGGGTCGATGCCGAAGGTCCAGACAGGAGTGCCAGACATGAAAACCTCGTGTGCGATGACGGTTGTCCTTGCGGTCCTGATCCCCGGCAGCAGTGCCATGGCTGAGAGATGTATCGGCATCGAACCCGGCCGGATCGTGATGTGCGATGACTTTGACAGCTACTGCGACGGCGGCGGCTCGTGGCCGGGGTATCCCCCCACCGACCCGCCCCCGGCGGCCTGCGCCGATGGGAGCAGCGCCAACTCGGACGGCTTCCTGGCCAACTGGGCGGAAATGAGCACGTCCTGCGGGTTCGACATGAAGATCGGGAGCGACCAGAAGTACAGCAATCCATTCGGCATGAAGTACCCCGCCGGCGTCGAGGATTATGTGGACGTCGAGGAGGAACAGCGCGTCTATGACCTGCTGGGGCAAGGGGCGATTGAGATGGCCGCCGTCCGTCGCGGCGAGGCCGCCGGCACTGCCGTCAACGGCACAGCCGACGCCCCGCTGGTCCTTTACTTCGTCCTCTGGCTCGGCTTCGAGGGCAACAGGTTTGGCCAGTACAAGGACCTTTACGTGGAACTGGCGCTCGGTGACGATCGGGCCCCCACCGACTACGTGATGAGCGAGAACTGTTCGGAGATCGAGTGTGGAGGCCCGTCCAAGGGGTTTCCTATCGTTTGCCAAGTCGCTAACCCCCTTGAACCGCGACCGTCCGACTGCCCGCCCCTATCCGACACCGTTCACGCCGTCATGGCGTTCGGCCTTCTCTCCAAGCTGGACATGAACCCGTGCCACGTGGACTTGTGCGGCACCGCCGCCCATCACCCGCAGAGTAACCACCCCGCATTCTTTGACGGAAACTGCTGGCGGGTGGTCAAGGCCGGCTATGGCGGCGCCAACGGCGATTTCAGCCTGACCAAGGCCTACCACCGCTTCAGCATGACCATCACGGACACAGAAGTGGAACTCAGAATGTGGGCTCCCGGAGCCACGATCAGCCCGTATACGGCCACCTACCCCCGCCAGTACACCGGTCCGTTCGACAGAGTCCGCATCGGCGTCGGGCGAGGGTGCGTGCTCGACAGCACCACGGGCGAATGCACCGTTCCCGTGAGCTACGACTGCATCAACGGCTCGCACAGCGGCAATCCTTGGGTGGATGACGTGGTTTTGTTTGACGGCGTTCTCACTCGGCCGCAAGAACCGCAGGGGGCATGCTGTGTGCCGCTTGCCGGGTGCGTCATGTTGACGGCAGAGCAGTGCGCGGCCGCCGGCGGCACCTACAGAGGCGACGACACGAACTGCAATGATCCCAAGGCGTGCTGCCCCGTGCCGTTTGCCGACGCGGATGAGGACGGCGACGTGGATCAGACCGATTTCGCAGTGTTCCAGGCATGTTACACCGGCCCCGACCCTTCTATTCTCGAAGGAGTGTGTGGGTGTTTTGACCGCGACGCTAACGGCGTGGGTGACGACGATGTCGACTCGGACGACTGGACCGCTTTTGAGCAGTGCGCCAGCGGCCCGGGGGTACCGGTCGACCCGACCTGCGGGTGACTCAATCCCCGTGCCAACGACAGCGACGCGGACGACGAAGAAAGTCCGCAACCCGGACCAGGGTAGGCTGAGGCAGAGCCCCTCAGACGACCACTTGTGTCGGACGCCCCGTTGGGAGTTTCACCATGCATCCAAATCAAAGAGGAGTTGTATATGCACTCCTGTTCATTGTTACGCTGATGCCACTCGCGAAACCGACGCCCGTTCAGGCAATTGATACCACCGGCTGGTGCGGTACGGTAACCGGCTCGCCCGTGGTCCTGTGCGAGGACTTCGACGATTATTGTGCCGATCCCCCCTGCGACGATGCCGTGGGTGATGACACTCCGAACCAGGACCTGTTCCTCGCGAAATGGGCAAGCGATGGCTGCCTCAAAGAGAACCAGATTGACCCATCCGTGGCCATTGTCGCCAACGACAGTCGTGGCCAGAGCCCGCCCTTCGCCTGCAAGCAGCAACCCGGTGCTTACTACCCTGACGCCAAGTTGAACCAGTATATATACGACGGCAGCAGCCATCGTTTCGACATGCTGCCTGAAATCGTCGCCCTGGACCCTGGCAAGGGCTCGGTCAACGGCACGGATGACCACCCCCTGATAATCGCATACATCCTTGATCTGCCGGGGGATGCCACGCATCGTTTTCCTGCGGCCCAGGCCAACCGCTACCTCGAACTGACGGATGGCACCGACCGGGCGCCGGCGCAGGTCAATCTCGTTGACTGCAACGGGAAAATCCGCCCCAATGTGCCGGTGGACGACGGCTTCGACCACCACGCGGTTGCCGTCGGAGTGTTCGCGGCAATTTCTCTTCCGGCACAAATATGCAGCGACGGCAGGCTTATAACATACCGCCTTGCTCTCTACAACGGTGACCGCTGGTACGAGTTGAGGGCGGGCATCTGGGGGGCCAGCGGCGACGGGCTGAAGGTCGGCGGCGGCCTCAACACCATCACGATGCGCATTAAGAGCACGACCATTGAGATCCAAATCGACAGCACAATCGATGGCCTGCCCTCGACGGAAACGGCTACGGCTCAGCGCGTCTACGACGGCGGT
>MTKZ01014240.1_pt1 | contig 16674 bp, 7 predicted proteins | sample 1042781 | NCBI WGS metagenome assembly MTKZ01 (sample SAMN06212207, study PRJNA360539) | anaerobic digester metagenome | biome: Wastewater treatment plant; material: sludge; isolation source: anaerobic digester fed with sludge from wastewater treatment plant | place: Denmark: WWTP Viborg ... | reverse complement strand
CACATCATCAAGTTATCAAACCTTATATGGACAACTCCCCGGAAAAATGATCATCCGGGGAGTTATTGAATTTATGGTTACTAATTACGGGTTCTTGCGCTTGGCTTTGACGTAGATCGGGCCGTGGATGGTGGAATTCCCATAAACGTCATAATCCTCGAGCCAGAAGTAGTAGTATTTCCCGGGTTTCAGACCCTCCACCACAAATGTGTAGGTGGATCCTTCCACCAGACCGACCGATTCCGCCTGGATCATCTGGGCGTTGATGGGGCGCATCGTCCCATCCAAACTGCCGCGGCGGTAGAGGTTGAAACCTAATGTCTCCAGCTCACTTCCGGTGGCCCATTCAAGGATCACCGAGTTCTTGGCGCCCTTGCCCTGGAAGTAGAGCAGGTCAACAGCGGTGGGCGCACCCACATCTTTCGGTTCAATTGCAATATTATCTGTCAGATCGATGTCATTGCTGTCCGTGTAAACGTTGACGGTATTGCAGACATCCGCGGTCTTTCCACCCTCTGAACAGGCATTACCGATCTCTAACAGCCCCGCGGTGGGCACGCCTGCTTTGAGATTGACCCAGAAAATGATCTCCTTTGCGGTACCCGCTGCCATTGGTCCAAGATTACAAGTAACCGTGCCCGCTGAGTGTGAGCAAACCGACGCATCCACCGCGGTACCATCCACTGTAATCGGTTTGGTCGTATCAAACTCGGTGTAAACATCCAGAGTATCGACTACGCGCACATTTTGAGCGGTATCAGGTCCGGTGTTGGCAACTGTGAGCTTGTAATCAAAATTCGGATTGTTGAGGCTGGGATAAGGCGTTTCGTAATCGCCGTCATCTTTCAACACGCTGACATCGACCGCCGAAGAGCACGCGGCAGTGGCTGAGTTGTTGCCCAGGTTAAGGTCAGTGCTCGTGGTGGTGAGGCTAACAGAGTTGGTCCAGTTTGTGCCGGTCGCGTAGTTGACGTAGATCTTTACTTCCCATTTGGCAGAAGAATCACCATTTGTCTCCGGCAAAGCCGCGTTGAGGTTGCAGGTAACCGTACCAGATGAATTTGTGCAGGTTCCCTGTGAGGTAGTGTCACCGCCGACGGTGCGGGTGGAGGTGTAACTCGCGAATGTTACCCCGCTCGGCAGGGTATCAACGATCTTGGCGCCAAGGGCTGTGCCTGGGCCAGAATTGGTGACCGTGATGGTGTAATACGGGTTAGCCGCGCCAAAGTTGGTGCAGCTCTTAGTCACCGCTGCATCCGCTTCAGGCCGGTCGATCTCCGCCCACAGGCAGGCATTATTGGTCGACTTTTCTTTGGTGATGTATTGGGTGCTCACCGCGCTTGGATCAAAATTAGTGGCGCAATCCGTGTTGGAAGTAAACCCATAAATATTGACCGTGTAATCAACTGCGGAACAAGTGAATGTGGTCGTGGCGGGCTGGGTAATGGTCACGGCATCCGCGCAGCCATTCGCATTGACCGGGTCGCCAGGTTTATATTTGCATGGATTGGCATCGTTCGTGGTTTCATCAAGCGCGAACCGCGGAACAAAAGAGAAGCTCGTGTCTGAGCTGCCATCCCCGTTGCAGTCAATAGGGACTGTAAGCGCCAGGTCGACATAATCAAATCGGTTTGTAGGCGAATAAATAGGATTGTTGTAATGGGTGAAACTTCCTAAATAGAAAGGTACGTCCATCTCCAATCCGGAAACCGGCCCATTGATCCCATTGAATCCGAAACCACTTTGGAGCTGAAATCCTGTCCAACCCCCAGGACAGTTATCATAATTCACCGGACGACCGTATGCCACCCGGTTCTCATCAGTTAGATTTCCACCGGATGATTGAATAGATGGAGTGGAAAAATCCACCGCCGGGATGCCCGCGCTTGCCCACCCATCGCATGAAGCCCCATCGGTATCGATCGTACTCCACACCCCATCCACGTTGCCAACGCCGAACGCCCACACATTAGCGATGACCAACAAGGATAAAACCGCCGTACCTAAAAAAATTGAAAAAATGCGTTTTGTGCGTTTCATTACAGAACCTCCTGATAAGATGCAAAAATGACTTTTGCCCAAAGTCCGAGCCCCCAATACATTCTGAAGGAATGACAAATAAGAACTTTCTATTATTATAGCAAACCTTACAAAATTGTCAAGTGGATTTCGGATTTTGTAAGGTTCTAAGGGTTGACAAATTCAAAGTACTATAGTAATGACAAAAATAATTATTTATCAAATTAATTCATACTTTAAACTATCTGCCAGGTTACCAGAGAGGTGTGAAAGGGTGTTTCCTCAGCAAACAAACACCCCGAGAGATCCCGGGGTGTTTGTTGTAGGGTTATGTGGTTTTAATGTTGTGACGCGGTTACTTTTTCAGCCTGGCTTTCACGGGTCCAATTAGCTCAACCCCACCTTCCCTATCGAAGGTTTCCAGCCAGTAATAATAGGTCTTATCCGGTTTGAGGGTTTTGTCTTTGAAGCTATACACCGCGCCGGTCAGTTCACCCGGCTTTTGAGCGGCGATATCCGCGGCGATCAGTTTTTTCTTATCGACATTATTGGAACCAGCCCGGTAAAGGTTGAAGCTCAGCACTTCAGACTCATTGACAGTTTCCCAACCCAGGGTGATCCCCGCGGTGCCTTTTTTGGTTACATCGAACCAGGCCAGCGCAACCGCCGTGGGATATCCGAGATCTTTGGGTTCGGAATCTTTATTATTGTTCGGATTGGTATCCGCGCTGGTAGTGGTGACCTCCACCAGGTTGCATACATCAGCCGGATCTGCTGGATCTTGGGTGCATTCACCTGTTTCGACCAACCCGGTCAAGGGTACACCGCTGGCCGCTTTGACCCAGAACTCGATCACGGCGGTATCACCGGGGTTGAGGTCGCCCAGCGCGCAGGTGAGGGTGCCGCCCAGTCCATCCGCGTTATCATCCACCCAGATGCAGGTCCGTGTTACTGTAAAGTTATTGATCTTGACCGTGTACGGATGAGCCACGTCTGTATCGCTGATGTAATCCAGGAAGGGATCCAGCGTATCGATCACCTGCACGGCGTAAGCCACCGCGCCAGTACCCGGAGTACTTGGATAGGCAACATTTACCGTGTACTTGTACGGGGTGTTCACTGAAGGATACGGCCTGACCGTGTAATCACCATCGCTCTTGGTGACCGCCAGGTCAACCTGCGCGGTGTTGACGAAGGTACAGGTCACCGTTTCACCGGCAGCCAGTGAGATGCTGGCGGGGGTTGGTGATTTACTAGGGTCGCTGCTCACACAGGTGGCGCTGGTCTGGTTCCAGCCGGTGAGAGCCGCCTCGCTGATCGAGTAAGTACCGGGACGCAAGCCGAAGGTGCGGGTTGCCGGCAGTGTTGGATCGTCATCATCATCCAACGGGAAGATGGTCGGGTCATTCGGTTTGCTCAGGTTGACCAGCGAGAAAGAGAAGTCCTGCGGGCTGTTGGGTTGCGCGTCTTTGATCACCACAATCGTCCCGGGCTGGCCGGCCAGCACCGTAGCTTGCGCTGTTCCGGTGATGGCAAGTGGGCCTACGTAACCGGTGCCGCTGGCGTTATTAACGCTGGTGAGTGCGGAGAAACCAGAAACGGTGACGGCGGTGAATGAAAGCGTCATGGTTTCGAAGAAGCCCAGATCCCCGATGTTATCCGCCGGGGCACCCCAGCGTAATGTGTAACCGCTCGCGGCATTACCCGTGATGGAGGTTGGCTCCGCGGTGGATGAACCACCCGGCCAGTTAATCACTGTGGAACCGGTTTTGTAAGCGAAATACGGCGGCAGGAAGTCTTCTATGAAGATGTTATCCAATCCAATAATTCCACTGCTAACATCAATCGTGAAGACGACTTCCTGGCCGGCAATGGACTGCGTGATCACTTCTGGATTGGCTGATTTGTTCACATCGATGATGATATCGATCCACCTGGAGGTCGGCGGGGGGATGGTGTAACCCGCGTCGATATAGGGATTGCCAGTGGATGAGTATTGGGCGTCCTGACCCCAGGTGAGCGCAAACGGGTAATCAGACCACAGACGCATGCCGGTATTATCATTATCCGGATCCCTGATCTTTTGAACCTGTAACAGATCGAGTGTGTAAGTAGCATCAACTACGCCATTGGTTGGGCTGAAATCCACATAGATCACCTGTCCATTCACCGTGGGAGTGACGAAGAGCGGAGAACCGTTATTCTGCGGCGGGACGTTGTAATCACCCGGCGCCCAAGGGACAAAGTATTCAACACCCAGCGAAGCAGCCGGGATGATGCTGAAACCCCAGTTACGAGCGGAGCTGCCAGTATCGTACTCACCTATGGCGTAAAAATCCTGGGTGGCGCTGAGCTTGACGCCTGAACCGACCGGAACATAACGACCGGCGCAATCCAGGCTGCTCATTGTGCCGCCCGCGGATACGTTGCAAACGACGCTGCCGATGGTATCCTGGTAGGTGACCGCCAGGGTGCTTGCAGTTGGATTGAAAATGTAAAGATTTACGGCTGTTGTGACAACAATTGTTGAGTCGTAAACGGTCACCGTTGAGGTACGTGAAGTTACACCACCCACACTGGCTGTGGCAGAATTCTGCACCTGACCGGCAGCCAGATCGGCAGCCGTTATGGTGTAGCTTGATGTACAGGTAAGTGTCTCATTACGATCCAGATAATTATCTCCGTTACCTACCGTTGTTACGGACGGGCAAGTTTCATTAGTTGTGCGGTTATCATTGATCGTTACAGGTCCCAAACGCCTAGTATTAGAGGTATTTGTTACCGCGTATGTGTAATGGATGACATCGCCCACTTTCGAGAAGTTTTGCTCTACGGGATTCTTTTGCAGTCGTAACCCATTGGAGTTGGGGTTATCTAAGACGGGAGATCTTAATTGTGTTCCATAGCTGGTGACCGGGCTGAAATAGTTATTATCCCACTCACCGGTGGGAACGAGGGTGTGGGAGCGGCTGTCATACCCTGAATCCTCGCGCCCCACGATCATTTGCACTTCGGTGGGGTTATTGGCTGTGATGGAAGACCCGGAGTAAACCCCGCCGCGGAAGTAGGTCTGACCCTTATTGAGCACAACCGTGCCATCCTGCCACCAGCCGGCGCCGCAAGTTCCAGCGCCTGGTGCGGTGGTGCGGGTGTTGTCAAAGTTAACGGTTGTGGCGTCCTGCCAGGCTGTCACGATCACATAGACGCAATCAAAGTCAGCATATTCGGCCGCGTTGTTGGCGTACAGGTCCTCACCGACAGGGATACGGTACGTGGTCTCCCACGGTTTTACCGGGTAAAGCTCCCATGCGTTGGCAAAAACGGTCCCCTCGCTCGTAGGCCAGTACACCTGCGAGAGAGAGACAGCGCCACCCATGATGAAGATGCGGTCTTTTCCGTCGTAGCAGTTGGAGGTTGTGCCGTTGGGGTTCGTGCTGTTCGCGCAGGCTGTAAGTGAGGCACCACGCGGATTGGGGATCTGTGTGGATTTAAAGGTCACGACATTTCCTACCGTAAAACCGGTAAAGACTTCATCTCCGGCAGCACCTTCCAGGTAGCCATTCTCCCAATGATCATAATAAATGGTCAGATTGGGAGCGGTGATCGGCATGGTGATCACGTTGGTAAGCGTACTTGCAGTAGTGTATGTATTTGTCAAATCTTTAAGAATGCTCTGGATATCATCCGCGGCGCCCGGCACGAAGTACTCAGAGTAACCCCCGGCCACGTCAGCGCTGGCCTGCTGCATGGGGGGGGATTACCTGCAAGACCAGGGCAACGATGAATATCGCGGAGATGAATAGGCGCGCTGTGCGCGAGAGGCGGGATTTACCAGATGTTTCAATATAATGTGTGATCTTACGAACGAGATCTGCGCCGAATAAGCCTTTCATTATTCCTCCTGAAATAAAACCGAATGATGATCACGATCCATAATCAAATAAATACAAAATTGATTGCTTTCAATAGAATTAATCCAGTTCAAGAATTTTTTCACCCTTTTCTTAACAGGAATTATCGTCAGCCAGCCCCTCAAAAGCGACGAATCATTGGTATTAAATTGTTTTTACGATAAATAGAGTAGCTGCTTGCATTAATGATAGCAGACCTTGCATATTTGTCAACCAAATTAATGTAATAATTCTATTTATTTTTCAACCGATTTTTAATTTAAAGATTACCAAGACGCGGATAACAGGGCGCAAAAAACCTCCCGCCAGCGTGGTGATGACGGGAGGTTCAGCATTACAAGGAGTAGTTTTTTACTTCGGCGGTTTGGCTTTGATGGGACCGTATAGAGTGGAGTTTGAATCCATGTCCACCCATTCCAACCAGTAGAAGTAGGTCTTCCAGGGCTTGAGCGAGGAGTTGGTGATCTGGTACGTCGCGCCACTGGAGGAGCCCACCGCATCAGCAGGGATGAGATACTCGTTCACCTTCTTGAGCTTGCCATCTTTTTTGCCGGAGCGGTAGATGTTGAAACCCTGGATGTCGATCTCGCTCGCGGTCTCCCAGGAGAGAATGGCTTTTTTGCTCTTGCGCAGCACGTCGAAGGATTTGAGGTCGACGGCGTTGGGAATGCAGGAGCTGGTATAAATGACGGCATCTGTGGCGTTGAACGGGATGGAGAGAACGTCCGGCCAGTTCGTGAGCTTACTGGAGCCTTCGTTAATAGAAATATTGACTATTTCATCCGGAACGGTTACGCGGTATGTGATACTGATCAGATCACCCGCGCCATCCTTTGGCAGATTCGTGCCGGCCGACAATTGGGTCATTTCAAAGATAATCGTCCCTTCAGGGTTGTATGGAAGAAGTGGCCAATTCCAAAATCCGGGAAAACCATAGGTGAGAAAACCGCCATTGGTGACACTTATGATCTCTATCGCACCTGTATCATAGGTGAGATTCAAACCATAGGAGTAAAGGTCAAAAACATCTGCAACTCTTACTTTCAATACATTATCCACGCCTGAACAGGCCACTATAGGTGAAGCAGGAAAAAACGAAAGCTGGGCCGGGGGGCACTCCGCGGTAGTGATGACACCATTGTAAGCAGTGTAAGGAATCGGATTACCAGCTGGACCGTCATTAAGCTCGCTCATTGTAGTGTCAATATTCAGGTTTATCGTCGCGCCTGGAACAAGGGCACGAAATCGTATGAGGAGTAGATCACCACTACCATCTTTCGGCGATCTCGCAATTTGTGTGGCAGTTGCGAAGATCGTACCAGCTGTGTTATCAATGTCAATCGGTAGGTAAAAACTCAAATTTTCAAGGAAACCACCGCTGGTCACCTCCAGTACCTCTATCGATCCAGGTGTAAAGGTAAACCACAACATGAAAGCGTTCAAGTCCGTCACATCCTCCACGCGCACCGCGATAGTGGAATCTGTACAGGTGAACGCGGTATAGTTCGTTGGTGAAATGCTCAACGTGGTACCTGACTGAGCTTTCACCGGAAACACCCACGTTAATGACAAAACGAGTATCACGATGGATATCAGGATCAGAAGTTTATTGTTCCACTTGGTTTTAATCATTTTTTTCCTCCATTTTTTGGACGGATTTTTTCCCCGTCAGATACTTTACAACCAGAGCAATTACCACCCCCACTAAAACCAGTACCAACCACCAGTTTTTGACCAGCCAGAAGGACTCGTCGGATCCTCCACGCGAATCTTCCTCATCCTCATTTGTTATTACAACCGTTGTGCTGATTAGGGTGGGCTTTAGCGTAGATGTCGGAAGCGGGGTCGGGGTGAGGGTGGGGGTGGGCGTTAATGTATTGACCATGATCACTGCCGCGCTATCCGCAACCTCGTAAGTAACAGCCTGTGTTGGCGCGTTTTCACTAACCGTCAGGATGTTGTTCACGCCTGTTGATAGGATTTCCATCCCCTCCCGGTCGCCAAACTTGACATAACTGATCTCCAACCCGGATTCACCCATTGCCAGCGCTCTGAAGGTGATGATGACCACGTCGCCCTCACCGCTCTTAGGATCACTCGGACTTACCTGCGACATTGCGAAGCGGTATGATCCCGCCTCATTGTCTGCGTAATTGAAGAGCAATAGACCCGGATCCAGGAAATTCCCTAACTGCGCCTGTACGCCATCCGCGTTTGGGTCCGCGTCCTCAACGCGCAATATCGCGGGGTCGAACTCAAGTATGAAATCGACGCCATAGGCATTGTTCACGTTGCGCACCGAAACAGGAACCTGGATGATGGCTCCAGGTACAGTCAGTTGAGGATCAAAAACCCCGAGTTCAACGCCATCATCCTGGGCGAAAACAAATTGATCCACTGCTGTTGACAGAAAAAATACCGCAATGAGCAGGATCAATCCAAATTTTTTCCATAGGTTCCAGCTATTCATTTCACTAAAACTAGCTTTCATTTTTCTTCCTGATAAAGATGAGATAAATAAATGCAATCATTACAGAAATCAAAAGGGACGCAAATACCCACAATATGGTATTGATCACTTTAATATTGCCATTCTCCATAATAATTTCACTGCGGTCATTCTCCAGCCCATCTGTTTCCCCAGGTTCCGTATTTTCCCCTTGGGGTAGGTTGGTATCGCGAGGAGCGGGTGAGTCTGTGATCATCAGCAAGGTTGACGCGGGGTCACCATCGGGATTAATGGTTTCGCTCGTCACGACCTGATCCAAAAATGGAGTAGCTGTAAATTGAAAAGGTGCCTGCGAGGGTACAGTTGTTGAGGTCCGATACGACAAAGGAGTCTCTGTTTTCATCGCTGGACGGGTTCGCGTGGGGGTGGGAGAAGGGTTTGGAGTAACAGTGTAGGTAGGTGTGGAAGTAGGTACAGCCTGCATCACGATAAGAAACCCCTCCGTGACCTCAGGGGTGACTCCGTTCCCGTTGGGATCGTAGAATTCAACATCAGCCAGCGCCAACACGCAGTCTCCTTCATTGGTGCCGGAAAATTCGAGATTTAACAATACCCCATCCCCTGAAACTCCCGGTGTGTTGAGTTGGGTTGCCGCAATATGTAAGATCCCCGGTTTATTTTCATTATATACCACAGCCAGGTTGGTAAAATAAGCGCCATGCGACCAAGATACCAACGAGACCTTATCGCTATCAAAAAGAACTGTCAGGTCGTAGGCGTTCACATTGATCCCATTTTCAACCACGATCTTGAGTGTCTCCGTTCCGCCGATCGCTATCGTACTTTCCTCCGGAGAAAACGAAACTCTGAAATCATTCTGAGCACTTACCCTTACCGAAGGAAGCAGAAAAACCATCAAAAAGAAAAGCAGCCAGTGTAAAAATCTCAGGCTTCCCGCGCAATTCTTTTTTCTTGCACTATGATCATCAAACAATAAATTCATTCTCAATAATATTAAGATGCCTTACCTATTCGCTCAGCAAAGGATCAGGCATCAGTGGTGTAGGATTAATCCTGTTCGAGCTTCATCAAACTCGTGCAGGCTGGCTTTGAAGCCAAACCTGCACGAGTTCCATTAATTTAGCTTATGGTGTTAACCAGCTACCGTAAGCATTGGCTGAGGTAAGCAGGAAGTTACCACCAACCAGGGTAAGATCCGTGATATCCACCTTGCCATCAAAGTTGACGTCAGCGTCATTATTTATGGTCTGACCGTAATAAGTGCCGATCACTGAAGCATCTCCAGCATCGATCCTGTTGTTGGCCCAGTTGGCGTTACCACCTTTCAACACAAGTGAAGGCAATGTGATATTGCTATTTACATTCACCATTGGGGAAATTCCAAATGTACCACTCGTTACATTGAGGTAACGCGGCTGGTTCGTGCTGAAGGTGTACTCACCTCCTGCAACAGCGGTGATGGTGTAGTTGTTACCATTCGCCTGAATCGAGTTGACCGTGTATGGACCATAAACGCCAGTGCCGGTCAGTGCCACAGGAACGCCGCTATTGATGCTGCGACCCTGCATGGTCACTTTGCCAATGACCGTGTAAGCGGTGTTGATCAGCTCGCCATCCACCAGTTCGAAAGCGTAGATGTTGGTGGAAGGAGCCGGGTCGGTGTCGGTGACCATGATGAACTTGTCATTAGTGTCAACCAGGTCAAGCACACCTCCAGTCCCAGGCAGTACTTCGAATTCGGCGGAAAAGAGCAGTAATTCTTCACCAGAGATAGGCGGTTTTGGTCCAGTCATGGTGGTTCCCATGTAACCGTCAAAGGTAATGGTGCGGGTGCCTGGATCAACCGTGAAGACACTGGTACCACTAGCGGGCACAAAAGCACTTTCATTGGTCAGGCTAAGAGGATCCAACTGCAAGGTAGCAGGGTAAATAAAGGAGAAGGTGGTTCCATACACGTTTTCGAGATTGCCGTAAACCTTGATGGCGACCGTTCCTCCCACAGGAGCCACGCCGGAAGCAGTGATGTAAAGGTCCACGTGCGTGTAAGGATCCGCGTCGACATTGGCACTCTTGCCGTCACCGGCAACCGCGCCATCCACATGACCCCAGGAGTTGTACTCAGCGGGGACTGTGAAGGTCGAAGCATTGATGCCCAAGCCGCCGTTAGCCTGGAAGAGATTGCCCTGGATGCTGACCACGCCAGCCGGCTGCTCTGTGAACTCGATGGCGTCACCAGTGAGGTTATGGAACCAGTTGTCGATGATCATCAGGTTAGCAACGTCATTGAAGTGGATGCCATCCACCCCGCCCTCGGATCCGTCGAACTCAAGACCCTTTATAGACACCTCCTCAAGGCCGTCCGCCACGTTGATACCGTTCGCACCAGCAGCCGGCACACAGACAGCGCCGAGGTTGGTTGCAGCCTCGATGGTTGTGAAGTCCGCGTTGATCTCGAAGCAGGCGCCTGAGGTGGGGGCGATGGAAGTTCCATTCGCGAGTACGAAGGTTAGACCGGGAACGTAGATGCCATTGCCATCACCAAGATCAAGGTCACTTGGAAGCGTTAATGTGCTGCCGGATTGAGGCATCAAATCCAGGCAGGTGGGATTTGCAGTGCCACACCATTGAATGACATCCAAGCCATCACTTATGGGGGCTTGCGGGCCAAGGATGCTGCCCCACCAGTTCTCTTCCACTGAGACAGTATAGGTTCCCTGCTCACCCTGGTAGACCGCCATTGAGGTACTGCCGGTTATGTTGTTGCGTTCGATCGTACCGCTGATGGTCTTGGCTTCGTACAGCTCCGGATTCCAAGTCATCGGTCCTGCTTCGATTTGGATGCCGTAATCAAAACCTGTGAGCGTGTTGTTCACAAAGTTCACAGCAACATCCGAGTATCCCCAAGAGATCGTGTCGGTGGTCAGATAGAATCCCACACTACCGGTATTCGGTGCGGGTGCAGTGGCAGTGTTTCCAGTGAAAGTGACTGATTGCGCAGGTGGAGTAAATTTACCACCCCATACCGAGTAGGCTACAGAACATCCCGTGGCTGTATTATTCGAGATGGTGACCGGTAAGTAGTTTACAAATGTCCAAATACCATACGCGTTTGGTACACTTGTGCAGTTCACCGTGTTGCCGCTGATCACATCCGATACACCACCGCCATCACCCGAATTGTCGGTATGAATACCGCTACCGGAGAAACTGACGGTGTTGTTGAGGAACTGGATACCTTTTGAGTGATTGGCGCTGATACCGTCATTAGCGTAAGAAACCACGTTGTTTGCAATGGTTCCCGGACCGCCCCAGCCAAAGATCGCGATCGAAGCACCTTCTCCCTGTACATTCGTCACTGTATTGTGATGAATATTGAATGTACCACCGCTTGATGGATAGATACCTCGCAAATAGATGTTCTTGACAGTCACATAGGATACTTCCAACCCATTGTATGGTGTTGCAAGCAAATGGTTTGTGATGATGCCATTGCGCGCATCAAGATCTGCACCACCCACAACAACACCAGATACCAAGTCAGGATTGTCTCCATCGATGACAAGGTCCGTGATCTTGACATTATTTGCCTGGACCAGAAAGACGTTGCTCGCTCCTGAATAAATTGAACCACTACCACCTGTTGGATTTGATATGCCAGGCATCACAATCGTGCTTGATCCTGCGCCATCAACTGTCACTGATTTGTTGACGAGCACGTTCTCGACATAGGTGCCGGCGCTGACATCAACCGTGTCACCAGCGACCGTGTAGGTATCGTCGATCGCACTCTGGATGGTGCTGAAGAAGGTTGCATCTTTATTGAGCGCTGGTGTTACCAGAGTTGTCTCTCTGATATCCCCCAGGCTATCCCTTACAACCACAACCTTTTCCCAGGTGTTGTTGTCCAGCGTAGCTTCCAGGTCGATGGTGCCGCCCGTGTGACCGATTTTTCTGAGCATGTAGACCACACCAGCATCAGAAGTTCCAATATTGATGGTATTCCCCGTAAAGGTTACGCTACCTGTGTACTGGGTTTGAATTCGTATTCCTTCATATGCATCGACAGTTTGGCCAACCGGGACCGGAATACCAGTTACTTTGTTACCCGTGAACGTCCAGTTGGCAGTGGCATCTTCAGTATAGTTGTAATACATACCGATGCGGTAAGCGGAGAAATCGTTATTGGTAACCGATCCAGGTCCGGGAGCTTTGTACGGTTGTATTTGAATTGCAGACCGTACGTTATTCACAACATTCCCGGAAACCTGTCCCGTGCCACCTTGTACATAAATACCGTAGTTAATTGTTGTTAATCCAGGATCGTTCGTGATCAAGTTATCCTGAATCTGCGCACCTGTGAAGAGGAATGTGTTTATCCAGGTGCTTCCCACCAATCTGTATGAAGTAATCCAGACGCCCATATATTGGAAATTCTTAACAATGTTATTTTTTACGATCAGGTTGTCTTCAATCGCGTTGATCCCGACACCATCAGTGACGCCCTGGCCATCCAACGTAAACCCATTGATAGAAACATCAGGGACAAGTACGTTAATTACTCCAAGTGTCTCAGTGGTAGGCTCCATCACAGGTGTAGCCGGGAAAGTAACCACCGCTTCATCTACACGTATGCCTGGGGTAACGCCAGCGGAAATGCCATAGTTAGGTCCACGCAGATCAACGGATTTATTTACAATCACCTGTTCTGGATACGTCCCTGCTGCGACGGTGATCACATCACCATTCACTGTTGCAGCGTCATCAATGGATGCCTGGATCGTACCGAAGTACGTGTCACGGTTTACATTCTTTACCGGACCATAAACATCTGTGCACGCCACGTCTGTGCACCAGGGCACGTAATTCACCGGGCCGATTATCGTCGCCGGATCAGGTCCAGCTGCGCTGCCCCACCAGGTGGGTGAAGCATCGGCTGTTGCTGTACAATCATTCTGGATAGCGGTACCAAGATCAACAAGCTGGTTTTTATCAAGATCAGTTCCCGATGGGCAGACACTGTTAGCGCCAACCCTATACCAGACTCCGAGCTTGATGTCACCTATCGAATTGTTCTGGATCAATGTTCCTTCGATATCTCCACGAAGTGTGATGCCAAAGGTTTGATCGTCCATGAGATTCTCACCAATGATCTGGTTGCCGATAATTTCAGTCCCGCTGATCGTGCCTAATCCTTCAGCGCTTGAAAGATCAAATAATCCGATTCCCCTGGCAAACGGTCCTTCTGTGTAAATGATATTGTCTTTGATCAGGATGTCGCTGTAATGGCCAGTATCGGTAGGTACACCATTCCAGGCATTCCATACGGCAGTATCAAAAGTGATCGCTTCAGCATAACCAGAACCGGCGTGATCCATGTGGAATATGTTGCTTTCCACAATTTGGGGTGTGGTTACAGATGTTCCGTTGTATGCCATGCTGAAATATGGGTTGTAATCAGGTGAAGCCGTGATGTAAAACGTATTATTGGTAACGGTTGTTGATCCAGCCTGGTTCTCCATCACGATTGGATTGTCGCCCGTTTTGTTGATCACGTTGTTGGTGATCAATAACTTGGCATTATTACCCTGCCCATAAAAGCCATAATCCGATTTTGAACCATCATCGGATCCATTCACCACATTGTTGGATATGGTCACCGTTGCAGAATCCACAGGGATTGTGGTGCCTGTTACGGCTATTGCAGAACCATAACTAACCTTTGGTTGCATGGTAAACGTGAAACCATCAATTTTCACATCTCCAGTCGGGTTGAGAACGTGGATCGTGCTATTGTTTGTTACTACACTCGGCGCAATATTTGTATTCGCTGCACCAGCACCCAACAGGAATAATCCTTTTGAGATCAGAATATTCTCTTCATCATATTGCCCCGCCGCGACGTACACCGTCCCGCCAGGAACCACCGCATTGACGCCATCCTGGATCTTGGCATACGGAACATTTACGTTCCCATTATCTGCCTTTAATGTTGTAGTACCAGAATCATCCACAAACACATGACTGCGATTACCTGTGAGCGCAGCCAATACACCTGTGGTCATCTGGCTAACAACATGCGCATCAGAGTTCGCTTTAGATAACTGGAGGACATATTTATCCATGTCCATTACATAAGGACCACCTCCAGAATTCCAGACAATATCCCACTCATTATGGATTTCATTCCAGGTATTGCCGGTAATCATACGGGCATCGGCATCCGCCACACTACCTGTGTAGTTCATGATGCCGCCCTTGGTATTGTAGATGATATTATTACTGATCGTGAGCGCTGAATTGTAAGCCACAACCACACCACCGCGCATATTGTAGATACGGTTGTCGGAAACATTTGAACCAGTGGTGTATCTACCCAGATTAATCGCCTGTCCAAACCACGTGCTCATGGCACCAGCTTGTGGATCGACATAAATTGTGTTTCCAGTAATGTTGATGTTTGTCTTTGCCCCATCGGGCGCGTGAATTATTCCGATATGGGCTAATGGTGGATTAGCGAGCGTCAGGGTTAAGTTTTGAATTGACACATTACTTGAGGTAATTTCAAATACAGTTAAGCCCAAACCTCCAACGCCGATTACTTTCGCGTCACCAGTTGTTGGACCAGAGATCGTAATTGCTTTACTCAAAGTCATTTTCGCTAAAGGATAATACATTCCTTCGGCCACATTCACGGTCCCACCCGCGGCAACAGCTGCCACACCTTCCTCAACGGTGGTGAAAGCATCATACCCGCAGATATGGGTATCACAAACGGGGAAGTCAAAACTATCATCCACAAAAACAGTCGCAGGGGTAACGTTGCTCAGGAGGGTCATCCCCGCATCCACCCAGTAGGGGTCAAAGTCAACAGTCAGATCAACTTGAGCTGCGACACCCGAGGAAACCGCAGTGCCCCAATAGTTGCTGTCTGCATCCACTGCAGGTGCGGTTGAAGAGATGCCGAAATCATTGTTGATGAATTGATTGTCATAAGCACTTACAGTGCTAGTATCATATTCGTCATATCCAACCGCTATGGCTGTTGAGTTTTCCTCAAAGGTATTATCGTAGATCACAGCCCCTGAGCCCGCACCATAGTAAGTTGAAACTAAAACGCCAGCAGATGTTGAGCCATCTACAGAGGCAACTCCGAGGCAGTCTGTGATCACGTTATTGGAAATGGTCGCAACAGCGCCGCCGCCGACTTCAACTGCGTAATCCAACCAGTCTCCAGTGCCTTTTCCGGTATAGACATTGTTATCAAAAGTTCCGGTACCAGCCCCAAAATAAATCACACCGATTCGTCCGATATTATTAAAAGAAGAGTTGGAAATATCAACTGTTCCACCCATGGCAGCAATCGCAACACCATTGTAATCAGGACCACTGGCGTTGTATTGAATATTGGTAAAACCAACATTGTTGATCGTACCTGAACCCATGTACCTGATTCCCTGGTAGATATTGTGACCAGTACCGTCCAGTGTTAGGTTGCTGAGATTAAATGTGAATCCTGATTGGACTAAGAACCATCCCCTGGGATCGCCAGAGGTTCCTGTGTCCTGGGCAGGTTTTAAGATCGTAGTTGTTTTACCTGCGCCGATAATGGTCAAGTTTTTATTTATCACGATTTGACCGGTTTCAGTATAGGTGCCAGCCGCAACAGTGACCGTATCGCCCGCGGCTGCAGCAGCAATCGCCGCCTGAAGCGTGGCAAAGCATCCTCCTGTTCCACCGGTGTTAACGCAAATAGTCGCAGCGTTAACATCTCTCGTAGAAACAAACCCGAAGACCAAGCCTAAAACAAGAACAATAGCGAATAATTTGGTAACAGTTTTCATCTTTTCTCCCTTTGTGTATAAATGTGTGTTGAACTTAAACGATGGATGATCGCCCTGGTTATCCGTTGCCCTCCTCCATTAACAAATGATAATAAATAATACCAACAAGGCCGCGCGCACGCAGCCTTAGAAATTCCCTTTTTGGTAATAGATCCGACAATAGAGCTCCCCTTTCAGCGACGTGTGTGCTGCTATATTGTCTGCTTCTTACAGCCGGAAAAACAATCTAAATCCCACTATATAATTGCGAAGCAGAATAGATGTAAAAAGTATATAACAATTGCCAGTCAGAATCAACTTAAAATGTCACACCAATTCAGGAAGTTTGTCAGCGCTGATACTGCTTAACAAAAATGCAAACTGACGCACCGGGTCATTTCCCCCCCAGCCACTCACGCAGGTCGCCGCGGGCGCTTTCACGGCGGGCAGCAGC
>MTKZ01022564.1_pt1 | contig 16675 bp, 14 predicted proteins | sample 1042781 | NCBI WGS metagenome assembly MTKZ01 (sample SAMN06212207, study PRJNA360539) | anaerobic digester metagenome | biome: Wastewater treatment plant; material: sludge; isolation source: anaerobic digester fed with sludge from wastewater treatment plant | place: Denmark: WWTP Viborg ... | reverse complement strand
GAATTTCCCCGGCCGGCATCCCACCCCTGGAGGCAGAACTCCTGACTGAGGTACTTACTGATTGCGTCCGGATCAAAATTTATTTTGACCTTCTCGCAAATTTTTCGTCCTTTCTTGTCCGCGCTTTCCGTGTGACTGACAACCGTGGTTTTTCCCGCGTAATTACTGAGGGCATAATTGACGCAATCAGATGTCACCTTGGCGAAACGGGATGTCTTGACTAATTTTTTGACACCATCTTTTCGGGCATGTTCATTTACAGATTTTTTGAAATCGTCCAAGGCGGTCTTATTTTTCATATCGCCGGTATACACGTCGCAATATTGGCCGACAACCTCCTGCGTCGCGGAAAAGCTGATCGACGGGAAGGAAAATGCAACGAGCATTACAATGATCCAAATGAATAGAAATGTGTTCTTCATAAGTCCTCTTTTCAGATAAAAATACTTTTCAGTATTTTGCAGTTTTTTTACGATCACTTTTTGAGTGAAAAAGTACGCGCGTCACATTACCATAATTGTAATTAATTACAAGATGCAATTTACTCTTATTGAGGTGTGCTGGGCAGCGGATTGAAAGGGTCTTTGAACGGCAAATCACTGCAAACACGGGTATTTCTACCATGCCGCCATAAGCCGGCAAAACCGATTCCTTACCGTCATTTTCGTGAAACAGAAGCGTATTGTCAGGATAACCCCCTTTTTGAATAATCTTCGGTTTTGATCAGCAAAATCAGCGATTGCTGGAATATCGTCTTATCCTCAGTATTTAACGGTAATTTTCCGGGATGACGCCTTGCAATTATTGGATTCGCTGCTTTCGTTCACGACCAAATTATCATCCGCGCAGGCAATGGCATAATAGACCGTTTTCGCTATCCCCTGGGGAACGGTAACCTTTGCTGATCCTCTCGACGTTTTACCTACTGCAATTGCCTTAACGGAGCGCGTTCCGCCGAGAAGTATGGCATTGGCCGTCCTGGAGGGGGTCGTGGATAGATAGTATTTTGTTACTGAAACGGGCGCTGCAGCATTGCCCTGATTTTTATTGGTGTCGGTAATGGAAAAACTTCTCCGGGATGCAGTGATGGTTGTAGACCAGTTGCTCACGGCCGAGACGATCAGATCAGGCATACTCAGCGTTAATGAGGCGCTTTTGTAAGATGAAACATTTCCCGCGGCATCTTTGGCCCAGGCATATAATGTTTTTGTGCCCAGTGTCCCCGACTGGAATGTATAACGTGTCGGAGCGTTTGCCGACCAGCCGGCAGCCGATGATGACGGTTTCGCTGAAGAAGCCGTAATCATGTAACCGGTTACCTCCATGTTGTCCGTTGCAGTAAAGACGTTGACAGGCACCGTAAGCGATTTTGAAACCGTGGGGACCGAGAAGGCTGTCACGACGGGCGCTGTTCTGTCAACGGGATCAGCCTGTGCGACACCCCATTCAATGTTCAGCGTCTGAAATCCAAGCGGATAGCTGGAAAGACCGCGAAGCGTGCAATTGTAATTAATATACATTTTAACGTGGAAGATACCGTTGGGTCTGCCGGCGGTTGTTCCCCAACTGTTGAGAGCAATCCAGTAATGATCATCCGTATCGGCGGCGGAATCATCATAGCCGACCAGAGTGACCGCATGGCCGCCGCCCTCATAGGTGTCCCAGGTTTGACCGCAGAAATTGTCCGAATCCCAGAGGGCGTTTTCCGACTGATTGTTCCAGAAATTATAAAAACTATTCCAAGAGGCATTGTCAGGAAGGAAAAACGCGAACCAGATGGCTTTCCCCTGATTCAGCACGTTCTTAATATTGGAAATGGCCTCGGCCTGTGAAATACCGGTCGTGTGCACCGTGGCTTCAGAGATGGATTGGATGGGGTAGTTTGCCTCTGTTGTAATATTTTCGCAGGATACCCTGGAGAAAGCACCAAAGTAACTGCACCGGAAGGCGCTGTCCTGAAAGGACGCATTCGTATTGGCTGCGGAAATGGCCATCAATTTCCCGTTGTAGAAATCCACAACGTCGGAAAGCCAGCCGCCGCAACAGGCGTTTTCCCCGTAACAGGAATTGATAAATTGAACCGAAAGATTGTCGGCAGAGCCTTGTTGCGTATTCAGATCAATGCCCATAACACGGGTTCCGGCCCATGCCCAGCAATCGCCGCACGATCCCTGGTTTTCCGAAGGTGTATACGTCAAAAGCCCAAGAAGATTGATGGAGGATACCTTGCCTGTCTGGTCTGTGCGCGCTTTTGCCCGGTGATGGGCCCGGCGGTGATATTTTTCACGGATGTGCGCGCGCGGCGCCCGTTCAAATCTGCTCTGCCATTTTCTGATCGTTAGATCGTCCGGACGCATGATGGGAAATGTCTTTACGGGACGGTTGGTATCGAGAACGTAACGCTCTCGTTGCCCCGAGGTGGTGCTGTCCGCCTGGCCGGATACCGGTAATATGAAAAATATTAATATGATAAAAACAGTAATGTTGGGCCATAGGAATTTTTGTTTCATGTCAGCGACCTCCGGTCTTGCCTGTGTTATTCAGGCATGGGATTAAAAGTCTTAACACGGTTATTGCGCCCTGCCGTTGCGTATTGTGGGAAAATCAAACAGAATCGGGGTGCAAGTTCCTCTGGTAATTACGTTCATTACGCAAGGGAAACGACTTCCCTTCCTGATACCGTATTGTTGCAGAAAATCTTTTTTCGGAAAAGAAAAATCTTCCCGGACCAGCAGCCACTGTTTCCCTTCCACGCGGGCAAACTCTTCCTGAATCTTTTCCCGCGGATGAAAGGAAAACCGGATTTCGTACTCCTCTGCCTTTCCCTTTACGGGTGTCACCGAGACGATTTCAGCGTCACCTTGATACTGTTTGTAAGTGCACGGTCCGCCGACGCGCTGAGAGGATGAAGCCATGCCGCACGCCGACAGAATCAACAGGAGCATCAGCGGCAGAATCAGATTGAGGCATCCTGTGAACGTCAGGGCTTTGAAATATATTCGATGTTTCATGAATGACGTCTCCGTCACAAAACAGACAAACCGGTCATTGCTTTTTTGCCTTTAAGAGGCAACCGGTATGTATTATATATCAATATGTTGTTTTTGCAAACGACTTGATTTGAAACTTGATGGTCCGGCGGGGCATCATCAATCTGTTCGGGTTGGATTGGAGAGGAATATTTCATGGAAAGGTTCGCCCCTCTCCTGCGGCGCCGTAAAAACGCGTTTATAAAAATTTCAAAAACATTCAAAATGCGGATGTTTTTTATCAGACCAGACGGAGAATGCCATTATGTTTTAAAAAACAAATGCCACCTGTCCGTAGATTTCCGCGTCGCCGGTTTCAAAGGAGCCGTCTATTCTGGGTACGGCGTAATCCAGGCGGGCGAAAAAATGTTTACCCATGTATAGTCTCAGCCCTGCTCCGATGCTGGTCAGATAGTCGTCCTCGTCTTCTCCCGGCAGAACGTCGTTTTTAAACACACCGCCGTGATCGGCAAATAAAACAAACTTGAACATGTCGCCGAAGGTCTGATTGAAAACTTTAGCCTCGGGAAAAACGGGCGACAAATGGAATTCGGCTGAAACACAGTATCCCTGATCGCCGCCCTGCGATGCCGATGAAAACCCTCTGACCGTGCTGATGCCGCCGATGAAAAATTGTTCGGCCACAAACAGATTATCGCTGGAAATCTGACCGGACCCTTTCAGGATCATGTAATTATATCCGGGAAGTTTCTGGATTCTGGCGAGATCCAGCGTACCCTTGGAAAAACCGCCGTCGGCGTAAAGCCGGCTCGTGGGGGTTCTCGTTACATTAATTTCGCTGCTGCCGAACAGTTGTTCCCACAATCCCTGCCGCTTGGATTCCCGTTCGTTCTTGCCGGTGCCTCCGAACAGATCCCGGATGCCCTGATGGTACGTCAGGTTGATAATATTTCTTCCCTGGAATTTATCGATGAAGTTGTAGGTTGCTCCCAGGCTGGCGACGCGAATCTTATCCTTGCTGGCCAGTTTATCAAGCATGTATTCGTAAATGTCTTTGTAATCAAAACCCAGTTTCAAATCCAGAGCGTGCAGTCGGGTCTTGAGCAACGGATGTGTCAGATAAAGGCCCGCCAGATGCGTTTTCCCGTGAATTTCGAGCGGTTCGTACTCCTCGCCCACTTCGTATCGGCTGTCGGCATAGTAAGCCCCCATCTTTGTTCCGTAATACATGATTGGAATGGCATATTCCGCCCGGAGGTAGGACAGATTGTCAAAATCAATCTCGTCCAGTCCGGTTATGCCTCTGAGCGTCAGCAGGTCCCCGCTGCCGAGCAGGTTGCCGATGTTCAGATCGGCATTGAGACGGTTTTCACTGGTGTACTTCGAGCCGAAATTATCATAGGAAATACTTCCCGACACGGGCCGGCTGTCTTGAACCTGCGCGACAATGTCCGTTGTGCCGAATTCTTTTCCAGCCTCCATGACGGCTATGACGTTCAGGGAGGGATATTCGTTCAGCAGCAGCAATGAGTTCTGCAGGGTGTCTGTTTTGATGGAGGGATCTTTGCGGATTTTTTCCAGATGCCTCCGGATAAAATCGGTGCTGTAGGATGTGTTGCCGGCGACGGTGATTTTTCCCAGTTGCGCTTCGATGACTCCGATTTCCAGCAGCCCGTCCTTCACTTCCTGCTGCGGGATAAAAGCGTACGCCAGAAGATAACCCCGGCTGCGGTAAGCGGCCGTGATGTCATTNNTCAATAACCGGCATGTCCGGCAGATCGCGGGGAACGACCTCCTTTTTCTCGAACTGCTGGATGATCTCGCCCGCCCTTTCCTGAGCGGCAGCCGGCAGCGCGAATAGGGCTATAAAAAAGAAAAATATAATGACGGACGCGAAAAGATTCTTCCTGTTTATAGGAAACATGTTCAACTCCGTTAACTCAATAGGGATTTATACAATATCTGCCGGGCGGAAAAAGCACCATTTCCTCTCCCGATTTGCAGGAGAGGAAATGGTGGAATAAAGGTTAAAGAAATTTAATTTATGGTGCCAGAACACCAACCAACGGATAGGTCACCCCTTCATCAATGTACCACACATTATCGAAGTCAAAACCTTCAAAGTTGCTTTCCTGCTTCATATCGGGTGTGCTAAGACCAGTCACATCTATTGGCATGCCATTGCTGGTGCCGACGCCGACGATCGTGCCGGATGTCGTCATATCCCAGTAGGCATTCTCAATCAGACCGTTGTTATTATGACCGACAAACCCGCCGACGGATGTACTGCCGCTGACCTTGCCGATGGAATAAGAATAGACAATCACACTGTCGTGGTCATTGAATCCAACGAGTCCTCCGACCGCATCCTTGCCGGTCACGTTACCCCAGGCATCGGTGTCGACGATGACGCCGCTGTTGTAGCCGACGAGGCCGCCGACAAAGTTGCCGCCGGTGACATTGCCGAGAGCATAGGATCTTTCGATCAGCGCTCCAATGGTGGGCGGATGATCACCTTCCGGAACAGTGTTCAGATTATAACCGACCAGTCCGCCGACATAATCGCCGCCGCCGGTGACATTACCGTCAGCGTGCGTGTTAATGATTCCGCCGTCGTAATTGAGTCCGACGAGTCCGCCGACAAAGTTGCCGCCTTTGAGATTCAGGTTGAAATCTTCAAAGACCTCGTCGCTGTCCGAAACATTGTAGCTGACATTGACCGCGCCGGTGCTCTTGCTGCCGGTGACATTGCCGTAAGCAGCTGAATCGGTGATGACTGCGCCGTCACCCATGCACAAAGCACCCGCATTGAGTCCGACCAGCCCGCCGACAAAGTTACCGCCGGTGACATTGCCTTCGGCTAATGTGTATTCGATTTTGCTGTCGAAATTGAGTCCGACCAGCCCGCCGATAATGTTGCCGCCTTTAATGCTGACATTGGCAGTTGTTAAGGGCAGGTCAACGACGTCACCGGGAGCAAAAGGCATTTCGGTGTAATCAAGGGTGATGTTCCCGACGTTGTTTTTACCGGTCACATTGCCGCTTGCGAGCGCACCCCTGACCTGACCGCCGGCATTGAGTCCGACCAGTCCGCCGACGATGCTGCCGCCCTCGACATTGCCTTCGGCTGAGACACCCTTCAGCTTGCCGCCGGCATTGAGTCCGACGAGTCCGCCGACAATATTGCCGCCTTTAATGCTGCCGGTGATGTTGGTATTAACAGGAATAAACGACAAGCCTTCGCGACCACCTACGGTTTCGGGAGGCGGGCCGTTATAATCAAACGCAATGGTTCCTGCGTTGCTGCCGCCCTTGACGTTGCCGGTGGCTTTCGACATCATGATTTTTCCGCCGCGTTCTTCGTCGCAAGGTGAATCAACATTAAGCCCGACGAGTCCGCCGACGATGCTGCCGCCGGTGACATTGCCGTTGGCGTCGGTTTTTTTAATCATGCCGGTGTTGAGTCCTACCAGGCCGCCGACAATGTTGCCGCCATCGATGCTGGCTGTAAAATCAGTGAGTAACGGTTCATATCCCAGATCGTCGTTGATTGTTTCGACAGTAATTTTGCTGGGGGTGCTGCTTCCGGTGACATTGCCGTTGGCATGAGCCACAAATATCGATCCATCATTAACTCCGGCCAGACCGCCAATGATACTGCCGCCGCTGACGGCTCCGTCAGCTCTCGAATATTTTATACTGCCCTCATTAACGCCGACCAGTCCGCCGAGAACGGCTCCACCGTTGACGGTAAACAAGGTATCGCCGAACGCGTAAGCACCCATGACATTGCTGTTTGCGGTGACGGCGCCGGTAGCCAGTGATCCGAGAATATTGCCATAATTAAATCCGACCAGCCCGCCTGCGGTCATACTGCCGTTGACCGCGCCTGAGGCTTTCGACCACCAGATACTGCCGTCGTTTTCTCCGACGAGTCCGCCGACATCTTCAAAGCCGCTGACCTTGCCGATAGCGAAGGAAGTATAGCCTTCATACGTATCGTCAACAACCGAACCCATAATCGTGTCGTTGTTGTCTCCGACGAGCCCGCCGACAGCGTAGTCACCGCTGACCGCTCCAGTCGCATAGGAATTCAGAATCGATCCATCATTTTCCCCAACCAGTCCGCCGATTTCTTCGCTGTAATTATGAACCGTGAAGCCGTCATCAAAATAGACGGTAACGCCGCTGACCGCTCCAGTCGCATAGGAATTCAGAATCGATCCATCATTTTCCCCAACCAGTCCGCCGACAGTGTCAGTGCCTGTGACTGCACCTTTGGCGTAGGAGTTTATAATCCAACCATCGTTGTCTCCGACCAATCCGGCAACATCTTCGCTCCGAACGAGACCGTCATCATCGATGGTTACACCTTTGACCTTGCCGGTGGCGTAGGAGTTAAGAATCAGGCCTTCATTTTCGCCAACCAGTCCGCCGACTTCGTTGTTGCCCGTGACTTTGGTCGTGGCGTAGGAGTTGAAGATGTAGCTGTCGGACCGGATTTTTCCGGCCAGAGCGCCAACATCTTCCCGTCCGGTGACGCTGCCGCCGGTTAACCCGACATAGGAGATGATGCCTTCCTCGGTACAACCGAACAGGCCGACCCCCTCAGCAGCGGGACGGTTAATGGTGAGGCTGGATATGGTGTGACCCAATCCGGTGAAATTACCCGTGAAGGGATCGTCTTCAGTGCCCACCGGCATAAATCCCTCTCCGCCATTCCACCGGGACGTAACAGACGCATTGATGTTTGTGCCCAGCGCGTAATTTTCACCAAGGTCCGGGGCAGTGAATTGAAAATCCAGGAAACGGACATTTGCACTGTTGATCACATTGTAGTTATCCCCATTAAGGTTAAGAGTGGCCTCCGCGCCGGAAAGCGTAANNGGGAAATCGCCGTCATCGCTGTTGAACTCCATCCCTGCGTTTTTTCCGGAGGCGGTGATGTTTTTGTTCACATTGATATACTCATCAGCGTTTAGTGTCAGGGTGTTGTTTGAACGCCAGGAGACAGGCTGGTTGACATTGATACTGCCCGGATGAGTAGTGCCGATGACCACATGGGTTTTGCCCAGGCTGCTGCCGAGTTTGGAGCCGGTGATGGAACCGCCCTCGCCCGCACCGGATGATGCGCCGATGTTAAAGTCGCCGACAGGGTCGATATACCAGTACCCGGTTGCTCCCTGCGGCGCGTTGGTGGTTACGTTTGCGTTATTGGCCACCATCACTCTGGCTGCGGATGTCTCTATCGAACCGCCGTCACCTCCGTTAGGCGCGGAAGCGTCCAGCGTGCCGCCAACGTTAATGGTATTGCTGTTGCCATGACCTAAAAAGTTACCCAGAAGATGGATGGAGCCCGCTTTGTACTTATCCTCTCCTGTGGCGATGGTTCTTGCCTGGATGACGCCGGTGTTGTTAATGACGGTTTTTAAGTGGTCACCCGCGCTATTTGCAACAAGTAAGATGCTACCGCCGTCAGCATAGATTTTGCCCGAGTTAACGATGCCCAAAGCTTCAGAATCTGTTGCTTCGTTCAATCCAGTGCCGTCTATGATGTTGCCGTCCATATGCAGGTTCACGGCATTGCCTGATGCAATTAAAGTTTGTCCTGACGGTGTGGTGATGGTTCCCTTATTGGTGATGGAGGGCGCCAGCAGAGCCACATACCCGCCGTTTGTCGTAGTTATTTTGCCCTGATTGATAATGCCGTTCAACCCATCTCTGAAGGAGTAGGTTCCTGCATTATTAAAGTTATCGTCGGTAATGTTCAGGGTCGACCCCAGAAAACTGCCCACGTTGATCTTGGCGCTGGAACCGATCAGCAATCCGTTGGGATTGATGACCCAGACTGCACCATCCGCGGTAATCTGTCCCAATATCCGGGAAGGATCTGCCCCTGTTACACGGTTTAAAGATATCCAACTGGTATCCTGACCTGTATAAGCGACGGTTTCCCGCCTGTCTATACTGTATGACTCCCAGTTGATAATTGATTTTGGCGCTGTCTGGTTAATGGTCATGGTCCTGTCGTCAACAACCGGTGCATCGGAGCCGCTGACAACCGCGCCACCGCCGGGCAATGTCCACGCTGTGCCGGCGCATAAGACAAACATGACCGTCATGATCCATGACAGCACCTTTGCTTTACTGCCTTTTCTGATTCGCATAAAACCTCCTTTCTCTTCGTCTTCTCCTGTTTCTCTTTTTGTTGTGTTTTAACGTTAGATGAGTACAAAAAACCTGTTTCTTTTTACTGAAAGAAAAACGTTCTCCATGACTTTTTTGTGGAACGTGAAAAAAGTTTTGAAAGAGCGCATATTCTTAGTCGCTGATTTAAGGCAATTTTTACACCGGGAAAAGGCAAAAGTCTATAATTTTTTTATAAATTTTCAAAAAACATTGCTTTGGGAAGTCTCTAAAAGACGTGACAAAAATATAAGGAAGGCCTGCGTGAAAACATCTTTGATATTAACGATTTGATTGGTGCCCCTGGCGCGAGTCGAACGCGCGGCACACGGATTAGGAATCCGTTGCTCTATCCTTCTGAGCTACAGGGGCAACCTTGTTTCGCAGAATTTTCCGCGCTTTAACATGATTTGACCGGTTCTGTCAATTACCCGGGCATGTACAAATATCGTCGGTCAGGAAATGATAATGCCGGGAATGACAGGGTGCCACTCTTTTATGGTATAAAAAATTTCTCAATGCATGATGTGCGGGAAGCTCAAGGAGAGCGGCCTAGCGCAGGATGAACGGATCAATCCGAACAATAAAATAATGCCTGCTGAGAGGCGATCTCGAGCAGGCATTAAACTGGATGGCTTTTGAGCCGTTAATGATTAAGCACACTAACGCATAAAACGGTGTTGCTTGTCAAGACCTTTACGGTATTTTCTTAAAAAAGGATGTTTGTTTAAACGAATCCATATATGATTTTCAGGGAAACCGGAAAAAAGGAGGATCGTTCATGAAAAAGCCTTTTTATTTTTGACTCTTGACAAAACTTTTAAATAGAGTATAGCGTATCTCCCATACAAAAACTTGGTCCATAAACCAGGTCCCTAAAATCTTTGAAAGGAGGTTCACGGTTGATGAAAAAAATATTTGCTATTTTTGTTGCTATGCTGTTTGTTGCCTCACTGTCATTGGCAGTCGTTGGTTGCAAAAAAGCTGAGGAGACAGCACCTGCAGAGGCTCCGGCAGTTGAAGCACCTGCACCTGAAGCCGCTCCGGCACCTGCACCTGAAGCCGCTCCGGCACCTGCACCTGAAGCTGCTCCGGCTCCTGAAGCCGCTCCTGCTGCCAAATAATTGCTTTGATACAAAGCAACCTTTATCAATAAATCGGGCATTCATTCTGTGAATGTCCGATTTATTATTTTTACCTGTTTTTAAAAGGCGTGACGTGTCTGCAAACGTAATCATGACTGCCGCAGATGATTTTTGTGACGGTCAATGTTTCCTTGACAGTCCGGGACAGATTGCCTATATTTCATCGACTTGCAAAAAAAATTACAGTCATAAAGTTCTTGCTGAATGAGGATCGTTTCCGATGGGAAAAAGAAAAACCCTGCTTTGGGTTTTTTCCATGATGGTTATATCTGCACTGGTTGTCGTTTTTCAAACGGAGCTGTCCGTTTGTAAAGAGGCTGTCAACAAAGAAACGGGTCAGGAAACTAAAGTCCGGAGAGGCCCTTATGCTGATGCAAAAATAACCTTCAGGATTATTCCTTCGGCCAGTAATACGTATGGATATGATATTTTGATGAACGGCAAAACTTTTATCCATCAGCCGAATATACCGGCTTTGCCGGGAAACAAAGGATTTGCAACCCCGGACAAAGCCGCAAAAGTGGCTTCATTGGTGGTGGCTAAAATCAGAAACAACGATATGCCGCCCGTCGTGACGATGGATGATTTAAACAGGATGGGGGTACTGAAATAACATCCATCAAGAGATGATGGGTGAAGATACCAGCAGGAGAGATTCCGTATGAAAAAATATGTTCTGGTCATCGTGGTCTTATTCTTAAGTTTTCTTCATGTCGGTATGCTTTACGCGGAAAAGAAGGCGGATTTCGGCGGAGCAGGCCGGTATGCAGCTGTCGGTTTTGCCATCGACGGCAAAGGGTATGTCGGCACGGGATATGATGGTTCAACGGCCTATAAAGATTTTTGGGAATATGATCCGGTTGCCAATGTCTGGACCCAGAAGGCGGATTTCGGCGGTGGAAAGCGGTATGCGGCTGCGGGGTTTGTTATCGACGGCAAGGGATATGTCGGTACAGGGTATGACGATTCAATAAACTACAAGGATTTTTGGGCATACGATCCGGTTGCTAATGTCTGGACCCGGAAAACGGATTTCGGCGGCGTAATCAGAAATGGTGCCGTCGGGTTTGCCGTTGGCGATATTGGATATATCGGTACCGGAGGTGACGGTTCGACAAATTACAAGGATTTTTGGGCATACGATCCGATGGCCGATGCCTGGACGCAAAAGACTGAATTTGGAGGAGAAGAGAGAATTTTTGCCGTCGGTTTTTCCATCGGCAGCAAAGGGTACGTCGGTACAGGATTGAATGGTGCGACAAAATTTAAAGATTTTTGGGTATACGATCCGGCGACCGATGCCTGGGTGCAAAAGATAAATGCTGGCGAAACAGCCCGGTATGGTGCGGTCGGTTTTCCCATGGACGATAAGGGGTATGTCGGTATGGGAGGTGACGGCGCGACAGCCTATAAAGATTTTGGAGAGTACAATCCGGCCACCGACACCTGGACTCCAAAAGTTGATTTCGAAGGAGCGGCAAGAGGTTTAGCCGTCGGTTTTTCCATCGGCAGCAAAGGCTACATCGGGTTAGGATTGAGCGAAACGGCGAAGCACAAAGACTTTTGGCAGTACGATCCCAACCTTGATAAAACCCCTGATCCGTTTACGTTTGTCGATCAAACGGAGGTTGACTGGAACCGCACGATTACATCCAACACCATTACCGTATCCGGCGTTGATGCAAGCGTTGTCATCTCCATTACAGGAGGCACATACTCCATCAACGGCGGCGATTACACCAGTGAAGATGGGACTGTCAATAACGGGGATACCGTGACGGTCAGGCAGACATCGTCTTCCGTTTTTCATACGACCACCGATGCCGAACTGACTATCGGTGACATCTCCGATACTTTCAGTGTGACCACGAAATACCTGTATGATGCAGGCGACAACGGGCCCTGTTTTATTGCGACAGCGGCATTCGGATCGCCCATGGCCGGCCAGGTTGAAATCCTTCGCTGGTTCAGAGACAATTATCTGCTGACCAATGATGCCGGACGAAAGTTTGTTGCCTGGTATTACCGCTACGGTTCTCTGGCAGCCAATTTTATCAAAGATAAACCTCTGATCAGGGCGACAGTGCGGTGGGCACTTTACCCCTTAATCGGATTTGCCCTTCTGCTGATGTCCGGCACGTGGCCTTTTGTGATGATCGGGATACTTTTGTCGACTTTCATTTGTCTGCGGGTACGATCAGGCAAATCAAAACCGGTTTAAAAGATCGATTTGGATCAACATGACAGCTCCTGAACATTTCAAAGTTGGGGAGCTGTTTTCTTTAATCCGTCAACAACCCTGCCTGTCAACCGGTCGTGGATTTTTGATAGAACCATTTTCTGGAATGATCAAAAAACGGCTGCACGAAAACGGAAGATATGCTAGAAAAACCGATATTATAAAATGGAGATCGTAAGTGAAAAAGATTGATAAAACACTGCTGGATATTCGCAGTTTTGAAGGTGAGGGCTACCAGCCGCTGATTGATTGCGATCAATGGCGTGTGGCGATTCTGCGTTATTGTGATGAACTGCTGCCTGAACGCATTTTCGCCGTGCAGCGGCACAATGAAACCGATGAGGTGTTTGTGCTTTTGGAAGGGCGCTGCATCCTTTTTCTGGGAGAAGGAAAAGATACGGTCACGTCGATTACAGCCGTCGATATGCAGCCTCGGAAAATTTACAACGTTAAGCGCGGCGTCTGGCACAGTCATACGCTGGATAGGGATACCTCCGTGCTGATTGTGGAAAATCGCGACACAACAGTTACAAACTCGCCGAAAATCATTCTAAATGATGACCATCGCCGGAAAATTGTGGATATCACACGCGAGTTGTGGCTTGAAGAAAATCAATAATCGTTTGAGCAATGAAAAAAGGACGATGTGGAGAAAGTCCGATCTAACCTGCCGGTAAATTTTTAAGCGGTTTGCAAACCGTCCGTTACCGCGATGCTTTCATCGCCGCGAGGTTCGTTATTTTCTGAACGGTTTTAAAACGATCACGCAGAATGGGCGCTGCTGTGGTCAGATTCATTTCTCAATGCGCATCAACGCAGGCAGGGATTTCTCAACCAATGGATCTTCTCTTGCCGTTCGATTAATTTGAGGTCTTCCCTCTTTCGGCCAGATCTTCCAACTCGGCTCGGTTGAGCAATCGGATACCGGCATCTTCTTCCTCGATAAGCTTTTTCGCCTTCATATTGCTCAAGGCTCTGGAAAGTGATTCCGGCACCGTCCCCAGAATGTTGGAAAGTTGTAATTTGGAAATGTTAAGTTTGACGAAATGCTTGTTGCCCTGTTCCTGCGCAAGATAAAGCAGATAGGAGGCGAGGCGGCCGGGTATTTCCTTGAGGGACAGATTTTCCACCTGGACGGTGAATTCACGCAAGCGCATGGAAAGCAGCGCCAGAATATTCATGGTGAGATCCGGCTTGCCGGAAATGAGCTCAATGAATTTTATCCGGTCGAAAAATAAAAGATGCGTTTTGGAAAGCGCCCGGGCATTGGCGGGAAAAGACTTGCCGGAAAAAACGGGTACCGCGCCGATGGTTTCGCCCTCCTTTACAATATGGAAAATCTGTTCTTTGCCGTCGGGAGAGAGTTTGTAAACATTGACGCTACCGGCGGCAACTAGATAAAATCCGACACCGTTGTCTCCATCATAAAAAATAATATCGCCTTTATTGTAATGTTTATCGACTGCAATTTTTTCGATTTCTGTGATATACTCTTGAGGCAATCCACCGAAAAGCTGGCTTCTGATTAGAATATCCCGCGCTTTTTTCATAGGTTACGTCCTTCGGAGAAAAAATATATCGTTTTCTTAACATAAGTCAAGGAAACGCGTTAGTTTTTTAACTATACTCACCAACAAAAAGACAAATAATCTTTTACAGGGAGGTTTCATATGTTTTGCTATCAATGTCAGGAAACGGTTAAAAATCAGGGATGCACGGTCAAAGGTGTTTGCGGCAAGCCCGATGCAACAGCGGCCCTTCAGGATCTTCTCATTTATGTGTGCAAGGGTATTGCGGTCGCCGCTGAAAAATTAAATGCGGTGGATAAAAAAGCAAGTCGTTATGTTTGCGAGGCGCTTTTCACCACCATTACCAACGTAGCCTGGGACGATGGTCGCATAATTGATAAAATTGAAGAAGGACTGAAGATCCGTGACGAGGTCAACGCAAAGGCGGCTTCCTCCCTGTCGGGCGCACAGCCTGACTGTGTCACATGGACACCGAAAAGTAGAGAAGAGATTATGGCTAAGGCCATGTCGGAGGAAGTGCGCATCAATGCCGCGTCGAATGAGGACGTAACCTCCCTGCGATCCCTGCTCATTTTCGGACTCAAGGGCATTGCTGCCTACGCGGAACATGCCGCCGTTTTGGGCTATGAGAAAGATGATGTCTATGCCTTCATCATGGAAGCGCTGGCATCCACCACAAAAGATCTTTCCGTGGAGGCAATGATTGCCATGGTCATGAAAGCCGGTGAGTCGGCTGTGAACACCATGGCGCTTCTGGATGAGGCCAATACCAAAACCTACGGGAATCCCGAAATTACGGAAGTCAACATTGGCGTTCGCAATAATCCCGGCATTCTGATTTCAGGCCACGACCTGAAGGATATGGAAGAGTTGCTCAGGCAAACGGAAGGTGCCGGCGTGGATGTGTATACGCACGGCGAGATGCTGCCGGCCAACTATTATCCGGCGTTTAAAAAATACAGTCATTTCGTGGGCAACTACGGCTCGTCGTGGTGGCATCAGAACGAGGAGTTTGAAACCTTCAACGGTCCGATTATTCTGACCACCAATTGTTTGATTCCGATAAAAAAAGACAATACGTATTTGAACCGTCTGTTTACGACCAGCGTTGTCAACTATCCCGGAGCCAAACATATCGCGGATAGGCCCGCAGGCGGCGCAAAGGATTTCTCGGATGTCATCGCTATGGCGAAGACCTGCCCCCCGCCCAAGGAAATTGAAACCGGCAAGATTGTCGGTGGATTTGCGCATAACCAGGTGCTGGCGCTCGCCGACAAGGTCGTCACCGCCGTGAAATCGGGTGCGATCAAACGCTTTGTCGTTATGGCTGGTTGCGATGGAAGACAAAAAGCTCGCGGCTACTTTACCGAAGTCGCCGAAGCGCTGCCCAAAGACACCGTGATTCTGACCGCAGGCTGCGCCAAGTATCGCTACAACAAATTGCCGCTGGGCGATATCGGCGGCATTCCCAGAGTGCTCGATGCAGGACAGTGCAATGACTCCTACTCGCTGGCGGTGATCGCGTTGAAGCTGAAGGAAGTTTTCGGCCTCAAAGACATCAACGAATTGCCGATTTCCTTTGATATCGCCTGGTACGAGCAGAAGGCGGTGGCCGTGCTGTTGGCCCTGCTGTATCTCAACGTCAAGGGAATCCGCCTGGGCCCGACGCTGCCGGCCTTCTTGTCACCCACGGTTGCGAAGGTGCTGGTGGAAAAATTCGATATCAAACCGATCGGCACAGTCGCGGATGATGTTGCCGCTATGATGGCCGGCAAATAATCGATGGCCGATCATTAAACTCGGTGATTCTCCCGGATGAAAAATTCGGGAGAGTCACCAGCAGAAAGAGAGAATCGTGAAAAAAGAGAGGAATTCCCCTGTGTCGTCAGAAAGAAACGAACAGAATATAGTGATCGTGTCCCGCGGCAATGAAGTGATTGAAACCATACCCCTCGGCGGTCATATGATCATCGGACGCGCCGCGGGTGCGGATATTCAGCTTGAAGATACCGCCCTGTCGCGCATTCACGCCATGTTTCAGAAGGACGCGGGCCGCTGGTTTCTGGTGGATCTCAACAGCCTCAACGGCACGTTGCTGAACGGCCGGAAGATCGCCCCTATGCAGCCGACAGCGGTTAATTCAGGAGATATTGCCGAATTGGGTGAGTATATATTGAGATTTCAAATTGAATCTCAACCGGTCGCGCCTGACCAGACGCGTCCGCGTTTTGTGACGCCCGACATTGAACCGCCTCCGTCAGCCAGTCCGCTCCTGGAAAATTTGGTCGAAAGACATCACGAAATTCCTCTGTGGACGCAAGGAGATATTCAACTGAAGATCGCCGATATCATCGACGAAACGGATGATGTCAAGACATTTCGACTGGTCGGCTTGTCGCCGGTTCTGTTTTCCTTCAAACCCGGTCAGTTCGTCACCATCAAGGTGAACATCAACGGCACGGACGTGCGCCGTTCTTACACGATCTCATCGAGCCCTTCGCGTCCACACTGCCTGGAAATGACGATCAAGCGCACACCGCAGGGCCTGGTCTCGAACTGGATGCACGACCATGTGAAGCTCGGCGA
>MTKZ01002819.1_pt2 | contig 16676 bp, 14 predicted proteins | sample 1042781 | NCBI WGS metagenome assembly MTKZ01 (sample SAMN06212207, study PRJNA360539) | anaerobic digester metagenome | biome: Wastewater treatment plant; material: sludge; isolation source: anaerobic digester fed with sludge from wastewater treatment plant | place: Denmark: WWTP Viborg ... | reverse complement strand
ACCACCAGCCAGGCTGATGGTGACCACGGCGGGCAAGCCTTCGGGCACGGCAGCGATTGCCAGCGAGACAGCCACCATGAAGAGTGCAACGATCTCATCCCAGAAGGCTTTTGAGCTCAAGTCGAACTGGCCGGCCATAGCTAGGCGGACAACACCGATCACAAAAACCAATACACAAACGACCATGGCGGCAATGCCAAGGGTTTTGCCAAGCTGTTCAAGGCGTTTTTGGAGGGGCGTCTGCTCTTCTTCCACCGATTGGAGCATGGTAGCAATCAGACCGAGTTGGGTGTGCATGCCGGTGGCGATGACTACACCCTTGCCGCGTCCGTAAGTGACGGTGGTGCCCAGGAAAGCCGTGTTTTCACGGTCTCCGAGGGGGATATCCGCCTGCAGGTTGGATTCGGCATCTTTCTTGGCTGGCACGGACTCCCCGGTGAGGGAGGCTTCATCAATGCTGAGGTTGACCGCTTCCATTAGCCGCACATCCGCAGGAATAAAGTTACCCGCTTCGATGAACACGATGTCGCCTGGCACAAGGTCGCGTGCCGGCACTAACTGGCGGTGACCATCGCGCAGCACCTGGGCTTCGGGAGCTGCCATCTTCTTGAGGGCGGCAAGTGAGGCTTCAGCGCGGGATTCCTGCACAACACCCATAATGGCGTTGAGAACAACGATGAGCATGATAGCTCCGGCTTCCACCCAGTCTCCCAGGATTGCCGAAATGACAGCTGCGCCGATCAGGAGCCAAATCACAAAACTGTTGATCTGTTCCCATAACTTCTGCCAGATGGTGCGTCCTGCTCTCTCGATGAGTTCATTGTGGCCGTATTCTTCCAGGCGCTCGGCGGCTTCCGCAGTGCTAAGCCCGGTCTCGAGGGGAACTTCGAGATTGCTTAATACCTCTTCAGGTTCAAGCGCGTGCCAGGATAATTTTAAAATGTCTTTGGTCATACCTACTCCATCGGATTTCGATTTATTTACTGAAAAATATACGTCAGCCCTCTATTATATTCTAAAAATCAGCGCCACCAGGAAGACGGGATGAAACCCACAGGGCAATCGCATCTAAATACATGGCAAAGAACCTGCACATGGAGAGAGCAAGAGGTGCTCCATGGCAGAAAGCAAGTTTTCAATCATCTTCAGTGACCTGTCCGACCCGAGAGTTGACAGGACGAAGCGGCACAAGCTGCTGGATATCATCGGTCTAGCCATCACAGCGGTATTGTGTGGGGCAGATAACTGGGTCGAAGTGGCAGAATTTGGAGAAATAAGGGAAGAGTGGCTAAGAACCTTCCTGGAACTTCCCAACGGCATACCTTCACATGACACATTGGGACGGGTCTTTTCCATGATAGATGGTGCTGAGTTTGAGCGATGCTTTGTCGAATGGGTCAGACAATTAGCCGGATTGACGAGCAAGGTCATTGCCGTGGACGGCAAAACGATCCGTGGAAGCAGGGAAAACGGGAAAGCAATCACCATTGTCAGTGCTTGGGCAGCTGCCAATCAGCTGGTACTGGGACAACAAGCGGTAGAAGGCAAGTCCAACGAGATCACCGCTATTCCGGAACTGCTTCAAATGCTGGATGTCAAGGGGAAGATCGTCACCATTGACGCCATTGGCACCCAAACAGCTATAGCCGAACAAATATTAGCCACAGGTGGGGATTATCTATTAGCAGTCAAAGCCAACCAGGAGCATTTGCGGGATGAAATGGAATTCATCTTTAGCATTGATCAACAACAAAACTTCAAAGATGCCCCCTATGACTATGCTGAGACGGTCAACAAGGGGCATGGGAGAATAGAGACCAGGCGTTGCTGGCTGGTAGCGGACAAGGAATATCTGAGTAACATCTCCGACAAATGGCCTGGATTGAAGAGTTTGGTGTTCATTGAGAGTGTACGGATTATCAACGGGAAAACGGAAAGCTCCATGCGCTACTTTATCACCAGTTTGCGGAGCAACGCTGCCCAGATAATGGAATATCAACGCAGCCACTGGGGGATAGAGAACCAACTGCACTGGGTCCTGGATATTGCCTTCAACGAAGACAGAGCTCGGATGAGGAAAGATAACGCCGCCAGTAACTTCAGCATCATTCGCAAGATGAGTTTGAACCTGCTCAGGCAAGATAAGATCTGCAAGATTGGGGTCAAAGGCAAACGACTGCGCTGTGGTTGGGACGATAAATACCTATTCAACATCCTGAGCCAAGCTTAAACAGGTCTAAAGTATGGCTAATCCTGCCAGCCAAGGGATGATTGTGTCTGTAGAAGACGCAGTTAGGGTTGAACTCATCGTAATTCGACTGGTCTGTGAGTAAAGACTGCGATTACAGCGGACTCACCTAAGATGAAATCCCGTCAATTCGTGATTCACAACTTTAGATGCAATTGCCCTGATGAAACCCAAGTAATCACATGGTGACAGCCATAACGTGTGTTAAAATCCAAACATGTCTTGGAACCTCCTGGGTCACGAAACTGCCATCCAGTTTCTGCAAATTCACTCCCAACCTGAGAAGGTTCGTCACGCCTATTTGATCACAGGCGCGGAAGGCGTTGGGCGCGAAACGCTGGCACTGGCTTTTGTGAAGTCGCTGAATTGCCTAAATCCCCCATTAAAGGGCGACTTTTGCGGGCTATGCCAAACCTGCCGGCAGATTGAGGCACAGGCTTATCCTGACCTGGCAATCCTGCGCGTAGCTGAGGGATCCAGGGAGCTCAAGATTGAGCAGGTGCGCGCGATGCAGCAAACCCTGGCACTTGCGCCATATCAATCCAAATATCGCGTTGTCCTCATCCCGGATTTTCAACGGGCGACGACGGGAGCTTCAAATGCCTTACTCAAATCCCTCGAAGAGCCGCCTGCGCGTGCGATCCTGATCCTGACAGCAGACGCGCGTGAGAGTTTGCTTGAGACCATCGCTTCACGCTGCGAGGTTGTACGCCTGCGACCAATGCGCATCGATGACCTGGCGAAGGAACTGCAAGCGGCGCATGGATTGAACGAAGAAGAAGCCCGTAAGCTTTCACAACTGGCAGGCGGACGTGTGGGCACCGCATTGAATTATTTGCGAGATGATGATTTGCTCGAAAAATACCATAACGCGCTTGATCAGCTTGAAGAAATATTGGCAATGAACCTGCGCGGCAGGCTCAAATATGTAGAAAAGCTGCAGCGGGCAAAGGGGCAGGCACGGGAAAGCTACACCTTTTTGATCGCTACCTGGCTGACGTTCTGGCGCGATGTCCTGATTTGCAGCGAAGCCAGCGAGGTGCCGTTGGTCAACCTGGGCATGGAAGCCCTGGTGCGCCGTACCGCAGCTGGATTGAGCTTGCAGCGCGTTGCCGGTATCCTGAAGAAACACAAAGAAGCCTTGACCATGTTGGACCAATATGTCAATCCACGGCTGATCCTTGAGAACCTGCTGCTTAATTTACCCCGCCTGGAGTCCTGACCTTGAACGATGAACCGATTTTGAAGTCTGAGGATTCTCAGCTTGACCAGATGCCACTGCCGACCGAGCCATCCAACGAGCTTGCTGACCAAACGCCGACTCCTCTAAAAAAGAAATTGCTTGACCTGATGCTGGTGAGTCTGAAGATCGGCAGCACCAGCTTTGGCGCACCCACCGCACATATCGCTATGATGGAAGACGAGTATGTTCGCAAGCGCAAGTGGGTCACGCCTGAGCACTTTTTGGATTTGCTGGCTGCTGCCAACCTCATCCCTGGTCCAAATGCCAGTGAGACCTGCTATCACGTAGGGTACGTTCATGCGGGCTATCCAGGGCTGTTGGTGGCTGGATTCAGCTTTCTCTTGCCCGCCTTTATTGCCAGCATGGTCCTTTCCTCGGTTTATGTACGCTTTGGCAGCCTGCCTGAGCTTGAGGGCTTGTTCTATTTCCTGAACCCATTGGTGCTTGGGATTGTGCTGGTCACCACCTGGCGAATCGGCAAGAGCAGCCTGGTGGGATGGGAGCAGTTCGTGCTATTTGGGCTGGCTTTGGCAGGCAAACTGGTGCACGTCAACGAAGTCCTGATCATGCTTGGCTGTGGGGCCCTGGCTGTGCTCCTCCACTACGGCATAAAACGCAAGACACCCACCCCGGGCAGCCTACTGTTCTCATTTGCTCCGCTGCCTGTCATCGTTATGGCGTTTAAAATGATGTTTGAAACTGTCAGCGACCGCGCCTGGCAAATCTTCTGGTACTTTTTACGCACTGGCTCTGTGCTTTTTGGCTCATCCCTGGTGCTGTTTGCATTGATTGAGAAAGATGTAATCGATCGCTTCGGCTGGCTGACCACGCAGCAGCTCACCGACGCCATCGCCGTCGGGCAGATCACTCCTGGACCCGTGCTATCTTCTAGCACGTTTGTTGGCTTCCTCGCAGGGGGTTTTTGGGGCGGGGTGGCTTCCACCGTGGGCGTGTTCCTGCCTTCCTTTATTATCGTGGCAATCACAGCACCCCTGGTTAAGAAAATGCGCGAAAACGCTATCACCAGTGCCTTCCTGAAGGGCGTGAACGCCGCAGTGGTGGCGTTGATCCTGATGGTTTGTGTTGATCTGGCACGTAATGCCCTGGTGGACGTCTGGACAGGTCTGCTTCTTTTAGCGGGATTTCTTGCGATGCTGCTGCTCAAAGCGCAGCCTTATGTGCTTGTGCTGGCAGGCCTGGCGATGGGCTTGATAAGGGCATTGATCTAATTTGCCGGCAACAATCACGGATTTGGTACAATCATCTGTCTATGAGTGACTTACTCGATCTTCTCAACCCGCAACAACAACAAGCTGTGGCGACTCCTGCCGGACCGACCCTCGTTTTGGCGGGACCCGGCTCCGGCAAGACGCGTGTGCTCACCTACCGCATCGCCTATTTGATTGGAGCTCTCAACGTGCCAGCCTACCGCATCCTGGCGGTAACTTTCACCAATAAGGCAGCCCGGCAGATGGCAGACCGGGTGCAGAAATTGATTGGAGAGCAGGCTAATGGCTTGTGGCTGGGGACTTTCCATGCCGTCTGCGGCAGGATCCTGCGGCGCGAAGCGGACCTGCTGCCCGTCAACCAGAACTTCGTCATCTTTGATGCCGATGATCAGCTTGCCCTGATGAAAGAGATCGTGCGTGAGAGCAACCTCGACGAGAAACTCTACCGCCCGGCATCCCTGCTGGATGCCATCTCGCGGGCAAAGAACGATCTGATCGACGCGGATAACTACCCGGTCAAGAACTTTCGCGATGAACAGGTGCGGCGGTTTTTCATTCAATATCAACAGCGGCTGGTCAAAAACAACGCTATGGACTTCGACGACATGCTGGTCTACACCAACCGCATCCTCGAAGACCACCCGGTCGTGCGTGAAACTTATGGACATAAATTCGAACACATCCTGGTGGATGAATTCCAGGATACCAACCTGGCGCAGTACGCCATTTTGCGCCTGCTGGCGCAGAAACATCGCAACCTCTACGTTGTGGGGGATGAAGACCAGAGTATCTACCGCTGGCGCGGAGCCGATTACCGCAACATTCTGCGTTTCCAACAGGACTTCAAGGACGCAAAAACCATCCTGCTCGAGCAAAACTACCGCTCCACCCAAACCATTTTGGATGGCGCCATGGCGGTCATTGATCACAACCGCAACCGCACAGCCAAGAAACTATTCACCGACGCAAAGAAGGGCGAGAAGATCAACCTCCTGATCGCCCAGGACGACCGCGAAGAAGCGGAAATTGTCGTCAGCGCGATTGAAAAAGCTATCACCCACCAGAAAATCAGCCCAGGCGCGTTCGCGATCATGTACCGCACCAACGCACAATCCCGCCTGCTGGAAGAAGCCTTCCGGCGGGTAGGCTTGAGTTACCGCCTGGTGGGGGCGCAGCGCTTCTACGGACGACGCGAAGTCAAGGATATGATTGCCTTCATGCGCCTTGTTTACAACCCGCTGGACGAAGTCAGCCTGAGGCGGGTGATCAATCTGCCCCCAAGAGGCATTGGCGACAAGACCATCGAAAAATTGGTGACGCTTGGCACCCAGGAAAACCTGAGCGCGGGTGAGGTTCTGATCGGTTTAGCCCAGGGCAATTCGGCGTGGCACGAAGCCCTCGGCAGGGAAGCCACCCGCCTGGCAAGTTTTGGGCGCATGCTGCATGGCTGGCGCGATTGCGCCGAGAAGAACCAGATTACGGTCCTGTTTGACCGCATCCTGGAGGACATTGGCTACCAGGCACACATCCAGGACCAAAGCGAAGAAGGGCTGGACCGCTGGGAGAACGTGATGGAGCTGCGAGCAGTGGTGCTTGAGTACGAAGAGCAGGGCTTGCAGACCTTTTTGGAATCCATGGCGCTGGTAGCCGACCAGGACACCCTGCCCGAAAACGTTGATGCACCCACCATGCTGACGTTGCATGCCGCTAAGGGCCTGGAGTTCGACCAGGTGTTCATCACCGGTCTGGATGAGATGCTCCTGCCGCACAGCCGCTCGCGCGATGACGAGGAAGACCTGGCAGAGGAACGCCGCCTGCTCTACGTGGGCATCACGCGCGCCCGCAAACGCCTGACCCTGACGCGCGCCCGCCGGCGCCGCAGCCCATATGGCAGCTACGAGGAGACTATTCCCTGCCGTTTTTTGGATGATATCCCTTCTGAACTGCTTCAGGGCAGCCCGAGGGACTTACCTGGACGATTAAGTTACGGTAGAGACAATGGTTATTCCAGGTGGGAGACGCCTTCCTGGATGCGCAGCGCACCGCCGCTCAAGGAAGCGCCTGTCACGCGCTACAAGGCAGGCATGCAGGTGAAACATGCCACCTACGGGCGCGGCGTGGTCAAGACCAGCAAGTTGGAACATGGTGACGAGACGGTGGAAGTGTATTTTGAGGGCTTTGGACTGAAAGCGCTTGTCGCCTCGCTGGCGAAACTCGAAATTTTGTAAGACGCTCCAGAAGGTTTTTGTCTGGCGGTCTCATTCCGACCTGCGAGTTTTTCTCATTCTGAATGAAGTGAAGAATCCTGGTAAGCAGCACGGTAAAATCCTTCGCTGATGCTCAGGATGACAAAGTCTGGATGCGTCCTGCCGGAGATCAAACAGTGGGGGAATTGTATGTCATTCTGAACGAAGTGAAGAATCTTGGGTGGCCATTCATTAAGATCCTTCGCTGGTGCTCAGGATGACAAAGGCTCAAAACTAAGTAATACAAATCCAGGCTGATCACTCTATAACCGCTATAATGGACTAAGGAGGACGTTGCTATGGAAACAATTTACACCTGGTACGGACACGCGACACATGGCTTGAAAGTGGGCGAGAGCCACTTGCTGATTGACCCCTACTTCACTGGCAACCCGGTCACAACGGTAAAACCAGAACAGGTCAGCGCAGATTACGTCCTCATCACGCACGGTCATGGCGATCACGTTGGCGATACGCTTTTGATTGCCAAACGCACGGATGCCCTCTGTATCAGCAATGCCGAGATCAGTACCTGGCTGCGAAACAAGGGCGTCAAAACCCACGCCCAGCATATTGGCGGCGGCTACCACTACCCCTTTGGTTATCTCAAACTAACCCCTGCGCTGCATGGCTCTTCCCTGCCGGATGGTAGCTATGGCGGCAACCCGGCGGGGTTCCTGTTGACCACACCCGAAGCTAAAAAGATTTACATTGCGGGAGACACCGGCTTGTTTGGGGATATGCAGTTGATTGGAGATGAAGGCCTTGACCTGGCTGTGATCCCGATCGGCGATAACTACACCATGGGTCCTGATGACGCGCTCAGAGCCGTCAAACTCTTGCGTCCCAAGTTGGTGGTGCCAGTGCACTATAACACCTGGGAGCTGATCGCGCAGGATCCGCAAGCCTGGAAAATCCGGGTTGAGGCGGAAACCGACGCGCAAGTAATAATTCTTAAACCAGGCGAGAGCCTGACCTTGTGAGGGAAAGTGTTTGGAAAAATAGATCCTGAATTAAAAAAACGCGTACCACCGGGGCAGCACCTGACCGATCGTTTCCCCGTCCTGCATTATGGCCCTGTGCCAAAGCTGAACCTGGAAAACTGGACTTTCAGAGTCTGGGGCGAAGTGGAGAAACCCCTTCTGCTCACCTGGGAGGAGTTCAGCGCGCTGCCGCGCACCAAGCTAAACATGGACATCCACTGCGTAACCACCTGGAGCAAGCTCGACACGAACTGGGAAGGCGTCAGCCTGAAAACCCTGCGTGACCTGGGTCTGTTGGTTCCAAAGCCCGGCGCGCGCTTTGTGATCCAGCATGCCGAGTTTGGCTATACCGCCAACCTCCCGCTCGAAGTGATGGATTCGGACAACTTCCTGTTGGCGACCCACTACGAAGGGCAGCCCATCAACCTGGAACACGGCGCACCTTTACGCGGCATCTGCGGGGCAATCCCCGGGCGGGAAGACCTGAAGGATGTGTACTTCTGGAAGGGCGCAAAGTGGCTGAGGGGACTGGAATTTTCTACTACGGACGTTCCTGGGTTTTGGGAGCGGGCAGGCTACCATAATGAAGGCGATATCTGGCTTGAGCAGCGCCATGGCAGGGGTTATTGATTTGTCAAACACGGCTGGGTTGTGGGGGGGATACTGTGTCCACAGGATATTGAGGGCACGATAATTTTGCCCTAGTAGCGTGGGTTGGCGTCCCAGTATCTTGACCTGTCTTAACATCAAAATAGCAAACCCACCAAAAAACGGGTCCTTACGAAATTGTGGTGCGGTGGGTAGGCTATAACGCGGTGTGTTCATGCACATATTTTGTGACGCCAACCCACCCTACCGACCCCGATATAGATTCGTTTGGCGAAGTGCGCAAAAGGGGTGCATTTCGCCCTACGAGGTGACATCTACCCCTGATTAATCCAATATCAGCACAAAAAAAAACAGGACGCGCGTCCTGTTTTTTTGTCTTTGCAATCTACTATATTTTGCGCGAGCGCCATAAATAGAATCCCAAACCGAGCCCTGCCAACAGGATAACACCGCCGACGATCGCGAGCACTGGTGAACGGCGAGCCGAGTCGGGTTCGATCACGCCAGCTGAGGGGGCTGACTCCTGCGCGCCAAAATCGATGGTGGCATCTTCGCCAGCTTTGACTTCGAGGGCATAGTTGGTGGTGGTGGTGGCGTTAAAGCCATCGGGGATGGCAACAGTAACATTATAGGAATCCTGCGGAAGATCCGGGAAGCAGCGTGGTTCAATCTCATCCGGGATGCCAGCAACCGTGGTGCCGGTCAAGGAGACGGTTCCACTGCGGTTGCTCACGCTCACCTCGCCACCGTAGAGATAATCTTCCCCTTCTGTGCGCATGCCATTACCGTCCATGTCGTGGAAGAGCACTACGCAAATGGTGGCTGTTCCCGGCGAAGGAGTGAGGGAGGGCGTGATCAACTGGGGAGGGATTGTGGGAGTAGGCATGGCAGTCTGGGTGAGCACCACGGGTTCCACTCTTCCCAACACGATATCCTGACCCTCAAATAGTGTGCAGGTATCATCCAGTCCGTTGAGGCTTTTGATGGTTTCGATGGATACATTGGTCAACAACGAGATGCTTATGCAGCCATCTCCTGGGCGGACTTTGAAAATGATATCGCCGTTGGCGTTCGGCGTGGGTGTTTGGTAGGGAGTGCCCTGCGCGGATGCCGGCAGGCGCAACGTGCTGAGGCTTATGCCCAGGACGATCAGAACCAGCAAAAAGAGGGGCAGCGTCTTTGACTTTGATTTCATAGTTACCTCATTTTTTGCATTATAACATTATCGACCAGAGGCATTCCATCTATAACCGCGTTCGATTTGCTGCTTTTTAGTAAAATGGGGGTATGCCCAAATATTATTGGCTGTTCATTGTTATCCTCCTGCTTTCAGCTGCCTGCGTGCCGCAGATTTCTGAAGCCATGCCTACTTCTCAACCAGAACCGACCCTGGTAATTTCCCCCAGCCCCACCTTTGACTGGTTCCCCAACACGCCCACTCCCACGCGCGTTGCCACAGAGGTTGGAGAATTGCCGACACAGATTTCCGAAGTGCCGGTGAGTTGGCCGTTAGCAGTGGCAGACGATTTTAGTGATCAAACTCACTGGCAGGAAACTAGTGGCACAGCGGGAACGGTTGCATATGAGACAAACGCGCTCTCACTGGCACTGCCAGCAGGCAAAACGCCGCTCCTAAGCGTTAGTGACCACATCCTTCCGGGAAATTTTTACCTGGAGCTCAGCATTGATACGTTGTTGTGCGGCGAGGCGGATCAATACGGATTGATCCTTTGGCGCAACAGCACTTCGGGAACCTTCCGGATCTGGTTTAACTGCACGGGTGAGGTCATGGTGGATCGTCAGATTGGTGCCAACACCGGGAAGTTGCTGGACTGGCAAGCCGCGCGCAAGTTGCAGCCTGGCGCTCCTGCCAGCAATCGGATCGCTGTTTGGGCGGAAGATGGGCAGCTCAGGGTGTTCGCCAATGGCGTTGAACAGTTCACTTTGCAGACCCGCAGCGATCTTAGCGGTGCTTTGGGGGTCATCGCCCAAGGCGCGGGCAGCAACGCAGCTACTTTTTCGATTTCCGACCTGGTAATTTACGCGCCTTAAGGCGTTAATTGACTACTTCCAATCGATGGGGATATAATGAAAAAAAACACTCAGAGAAGTGGAAAACTCAGGAGGGCAGTCAATGTCTGACAAACTTAGCATCATCATCCCAATGGCAGGTTTGGGCAGCAGATTACGCCCCCTCACCTGGAGCCGACCCAAACCCCTGGTCTCGCTTGCTGGGGCGACCGTCCTTGACCACCTGTTGGCAATGTTCAAATCAATCGCGGATAGGGATGATGTTGAATACGTTTTTGTCATGTCACCAGGACAAGAAACCCTGATCCGTGCCCACATGCAAAAAGTTCATCCACAGGTCAAGGTACACTACGTCGAACAACCCGAGAAAAAGGGTCAGTCGGACGCCCTTTGGCATGCACGTGAATTTTTGGAGGGCGAAGCGCTCATCCTTTTTTCAGACACGCTGATTGATAATGACTTCTCCTTCCTTGCGAAATCCCAACCGGAATCAATTGCCTGGGTGAAGGCTGTGCCCGACCCACGCCGTTTTGGCGTGGCGGAAGTTGACGCAAGAGGGCAAGTTTCGCGCCTGATTGAAAAACCCAACGACATGAACAACAACCTTGCCGTTGTTGGTTGTTATTATTTCCCGAAAGGTGATCAGTTGGTTACTGCCATTGAAGAGCAAGTCCAAAAGAAGATCTCCCTGAAGGGCGAATACTTCCTGGTGGATGCAATCAACCTGATGCTTGAAAAGAACATCCCGATGCGCATCGAGCAGGTGAGAACCTGGCTGGATGCCGGCACCTCTGAAGCCCTGCTGGATACCAACCGCCATTTGCTGGAGCACGGATGCGATCGTGTTCCGGCTCTGGGTCAGCTGGAAGACACAGTCATCATTCCACCGGTTTACATCCATCCTGAGGCGCGTGTGAGCACGTCGATCATCGGTCCATTCGTCTCAGTGGGGGCGGGCAGCCTTGTGCAGCACAGCTCCATCCGCGACTCCATCCTCAGCCCCGGAGCCCATATCACCAACGCTCACCTTGAAGGCTCTTTACTTGGCTACGATGTCGTCGTCAATGGTTTGACAGGCAAGTTCAACCTGGGAGATAACTCCTGGGCAAATTGGTAAAAATTGAGAACTGAAAAAAGGAGAGTGCATGGCAGTCAGATTATCTGAAAAAGTGGCAGCATTAAAACCATCGGGTATCCGAAAATTCTTCGATATTGCCGCAACAATGAAGGAAGTAATTTCTCTTGGCATTGGTGAGCCAGATTTTGACACACCCAAGCCTGTTATTCAGGCTGGCATAGAAGCGCTCCGGCGGGGTGAAACTCACTACACCTCCAACCATGGGTTGCTTGTGCTTCGGCAAGCGATCAGCGATCATCTCAAACGCCTCTATGACGTTGAGTATTTTGCTGAGTCTGAAATTATCGTGACGGTAGGGGTTTCAGAAGCCTTATACCTCGTGTTTGCGGCAATTCTGGATCCGAATGACGAAGTCATCATTCCCACGCCCTGTTTTGTTTCCTACCAGGCTGAAGTTGCGCTTGCGGGAGGTGTGCCGGTGGAAGTTGCCACCTTCGCAGAAGACCACTTTGTTCCCCGCATCGAAGATATCGAAGCTGCCATCACTCCCAGGACGCGCGCGATCTTTATTGGCAGTCCCAGCAACCCAACCGGGGCCGTCTATCCGCGTGAGTTCCTTGTGAAACTGGCAGCCCTGGTGGAGAAGCATGATCTTACCGTCATCTCCGATGAGATTTACGATCGCCTGGTATATGGCACCGAGCATGTCTGTTTCCCCAGTTTGCCCGGCATGCAGGAACGCACCGTGTTGATGGGCGGTTTCTCGAAAGCTTATGCCATGACAGGCTGGCGCATTGGTTTTGCCGCCGGACCAAAAGAAATCGTCGCCGGCATGGTTCGAATCCACCAATATTCCGTCATGTCCGCGCCCACGGTCTCCCAGTACGCGGCTCTGTCGGCACTAATGATTGGCGAGCCTTACGTGCAGGAAATGCTGCGCGAATATGATCGCCGTCGTAAACTGGTTGTCAGCGGTCTGAACGCTATTGGTCTAAAGACTTTTGAGCCCAAGGGCGCTTTTTATGCCTTTCCGGATCTGCGTTCCACCGGGTTGAGCGATGATGAATTCTGTAATCGCCTGCTAAAAGAAGAACACGTAGCAATGGTACCGGGAAACGCATTTGGGGATGCCGGCTCGGGGTTCGCGCGGGTTTCCTACGCCACTTCCTACGAAAAGCTGGAGGAAGCTTTGGTGCGGATCGATCGCTTCGTGAAGCGGATCGGTTGATCTTGCATAATATTTTTATGGGCAGAGGATCACGAAACTGGTAAGATTCATTTATTGAATAAAAATACGGAGAGAAAAAGTAACATGTCGATAGATGACTTGCAAATTAAACCTCTTAGCCCAGATATGGCAAAGCAATTCACGTCCTATTTAAGTGAGATGGATTACAGTCATGCCGAACACTGGCACTTCTGTTATTGTCAATACTATCATCTGGAATGCAGTGGTGAGGAATGGCGCCAGCGTAGCGCCGAACAAAACAAAACCCTTGCAGAAACGAACATCAAAAATGGTCTCATGCAAGGACTCGTTGCCTTTGATGGTGATCGGTTGGTAGGTTGGGTCAATGTCAATGATGTGAATAATTATGCGCAACTCAAAAATGATGAAGAGCTGCACAGTCTCACAGGTCGCAACGCGATTATAGTTTGTTTCGTGATCCACCCGGATTATCGGGGCAAGGGATTGGCAACCCGGATGCTGGCTGAGGCTGTTGAAGAAAGCCGTCGGCAGGGATTCGACAAGATCATTGGTAAACCGTTCATCTGGAGCGCCCATCCCCAGAGGCAGTACCTTGGAGTGCCGAAAATGTACGAAGACCTTGGCTTCCATAAAGTCTCAGAGGCAAATGGGGTCAACACCTACATTTTGGACCTGAAGTAGATCTTTCAATGAAGAATAGAGGCTGACCCAAAAGCAAGTTGGATCGGCCTCTTTTTTGGTTAGATTTGGCAGAGAGACACAAAAATAAGAAACTGCGGTCTATCCAACCGCCAACTTCTTTAGATTGTGTGCCATACTCAGAATTCCCCACTCAACCTCAACCTTCTCAAGACCTCTCAAATGGAACCTTCTAAACCTTCCATTCTGTTTCAGCAGCCCAAAAACGGCTTCAACCTCTGCCAATCTCCTCTTTCTCAATTTCTCCCCAATCTCACTGGTGAGTTTCTTGAAAGCCATCCCTCGTAAACGGACTAATTCCGGACCAATGCTCAGTGTCCGACCATATCTTGACTTTGGACTGCAGACCGCCTTGGCAACACAGCCCTCGCACTCCCCACAACGATACTCCCGCTTCACGCTGCGATATCCTGTGGCGCTGATTTCCTCAACCTCGCCTTCAAAATACAGCGGCTTTCCTTGTGGACAGAGATAGATGTCTTCATCTGGTTGTAGTTTGAACTGGCTGGACTGATACTTTTCCTTCTCACTCAACTTAGTCCTTTTCTGCTTCTCCCGATCAAAACCAGGATACTTTAGATAGGCTTCCACCTTTTCACTTTCCAATAAGCGATAGTTCTCCTCATTGCCATAGCCAGCATCCGCCACCCAAGTCTTGGGCAGTTGTTTCAAGTTGTTTCTCAGTTGTTCCAGGTGGGCGCGTAAGGTGACGTTGTCAGCGGCGTTTTGATGCACGCTGAAGCCAACTATGTATTGCCCTTCTGTTCCCACCTGCACGTTGTAACCCGCTTTCAGACTGCGGTTTCGCATGTGATCTTCTTTCATTTGCATGAAGGTCGCGTCCGCATCCGTCTTGGAACAAGAGTTGCGATCTCCCAGCATAACTTCATACTGTTCATACTTGATCAGTCTGGGCAAAAGATCTTCGTCAATCTGTTTCTTCGCTTTTTTGACTTCCCGGGTCTTTTTTGGCTCAGGATTATCTGCCAAAATTTGATCCAGCCGCTTGGCAAGTGCCTCCAGCGCTTCACTGTCGATCCCTTCTCCACCCCCCAGTTCTTCCAGATCTTCATCCCCATAGTCTGCGTCTTCCTCAGCCTGCAGTTTGTCTATCTTTTCAAACAGCTCACTCACTTTTTGTTCCAAGGCCTTGCGTCGATTGAGCGTGCTTTTCTTCCATACAAAGCTGTAACGGTTGGCGTTGGCTTCAATCTTGGTGCCATCCACAAAATAGTGCTCCAGTTTGACGTAACCACCCTCAATCAACTGTTCCAGCACTTCCGTGAACACACTCTGGATCTTCCCCTTCAAGCGCTCACTGCGAAAACGGTTGATGGTACGGAAGTCTGGCTGGTTCCCACCACTCAACCACATGTAGTGGATATTCTCCCGCACCAACTTGGCTATCTGACGCCCTGAGTAGTTCTTTTCTGCATAAGCATAGACGATCAGTTTCAGTAGCATCCTGGGGTGATAACTGCTCGTCCCACCGCCCTTATAGGTGCTTTCAATCGCCTCAAGCTTCATCCTGTCAATCAGCTGGTTGATGACCCGCACCAAATGTTGTTCTGGGATCAGTTCGTCCAGGCTCGGAGGCAATAGTTGTGGCTGATCCATTTCGTATTGTTTGAATTTCGCTCTTGTGTCCATGCCTTTAATTGAATCACATCCCCCTTAATTTGAAAAGAGACTGACCCTTTTGGGTCAGCCTCCTGGCGCCGAAGGCGGCTGAGGGAGAGAAAAACCGTTCACCAAAAAGACTCCATCAATAGACTTCTTCTCAGACCTGACAACATCCGCACATTCACTTGCACTCTTTCCAATTCCGATTATTGACATTTTCAAAGATTCCACTTCAAAGAAAGGCGCAATAATATGCATCTTGCCCAAAACTCACCTTTCGTCTAAAATTCCTGCATGCGATTTGACGTCTTCAGTCTCTTCCCGGAAGTCTTTCAACCCTATCTCGATATCAGCATCCTCAAACGCGCGATCCAAAACAACCTGATCGAGGTACGCACCCACAACATCCGCGACTGGGCGACCGACAAACACCACACCACCGACGATACCCCCTACGGCGGCGGCGGGGGCATGGTGATGAAACCCGAACCGATCTTCGCCGCGGTCGAGGACGTGCTCGGCGCTCCCCCCACCTGCCCGGTGATCCTGCTCTGCCCGCAAGGCAAGCGCTTCGACCAAAAATTGGCGCGCGAGCTTGCCGCTTACGACCAGCTGGCGCTGATCTGCGGGCGCTACGAAGCCTTCGACGAACGCATCCGCGAGCACCTCGCCACCCACGTCATCTCGATCGGCGACTTTGTGCTCACCGGCGGCGAACTACCCGCGTTGATCCTGATGGATGCCGTCGGCCGGCTGGTGCCAGGCGTGCTCGGGGACGAGGACGCCACCCAGGACGATTCTTTCTCACAGGATGGCTTGCTCGAATATCCCCAATGGACCAAACCGGTAGATTTCCGCGGATGGACCGTACCCGACGTGCTGCTCAATGGGCATCTCGCTAATCAATTAACCTGGAAACGGCAGCGATCCCTGATCCGCACGCTCGAGAACCGCCCTGATTTATTGCGCGATGCTCCTCTTACCCAGGAAGATCAGGAATTTTTAGCCAGTTATATCAATCAAAAACTTGAAGCAAGCGAATCAACGGAGGAATGATGCAAGAAGAACCCAAGTTCAATTATGGCAAGACGTTTTTATTAGGTTTTGGCTTTTTTGCAGTAATGGTGGCATGGTCCGTGTACAACTCATTTGTGCCGCTTTTCCTTGCAAACCGGTTTAGTTTAAATCCAGCAGCGATCGGCTTCTTCATGACGCTGGATAACATTGCTGCCCTGCTGCTTCAACCAGTTATCGGTTCGGTCTCGGACCGCACCCGCACCAGGATTGGGCGGCGCCTGCCTTTCATGCTGGTTGGCGCGCCTATCGCGGCAATAGCCTTCCTTTTCGCGCCGGTTGTGGCGGTTCCGCTGCTCAATATTCCGGTCGAAGCCCGTCTGCCGCTTTTTGTCGCCTGTACCATGACCTTCATGCTCTCCATGGCGATCTGGCGCACGCCGGTGGTGGCCTTGATGCCGGA
>MTKZ01017784.1_pt1 | contig 16703 bp, 19 predicted proteins | sample 1042781 | NCBI WGS metagenome assembly MTKZ01 (sample SAMN06212207, study PRJNA360539) | anaerobic digester metagenome | biome: Wastewater treatment plant; material: sludge; isolation source: anaerobic digester fed with sludge from wastewater treatment plant | place: Denmark: WWTP Viborg ... | reverse complement strand
TATAACCAGGGATATAAAACCGCGAAGAACCTGATACAACAAAGGAGATCCTTAAAATGCTGACTATCCTAGCTACCATATTTGTTATTGGGTTATTAGTTCTTTGCCATGAATTCGGTCATTTTATTTTTGCTCGATGGTTTAAGGTAAGAGTTCTAAAATTTGCCATTGGGTATGGACCAAAAATCTGGTCAACTCAAAAAGGGGATACTGAATATTCGATACGAGCCTTTCCGCTGGGTGGATTTACCAAAATGGCCGGGATGGAAGATACGCTCATTGAAGGGTATAGTGAAGTAAGCGTTCCCGATGCTGAGCGTTTTGATAAAAAGCCAATTTATCAAAGAAGCCTGATTGTGGCAGGGGGCCCTGCCATGAACTTATTTTTATCGATCATTTTAGTTTTTTTAGTGTTTAGTTTTATGGGAGTTCCAACCAGCAGTTTAAAAATTCAACAAGTTATTGAAAATAGCCCAGCTCAAAGCGCCGGGATATTACCTGGAGACGTTATTACTTCGATTAATGGCAAAACTATTGAAAAAATGGAGGATTTATCCAATCAAATCGCCCTTAACGGTGAAAAAGAACTATCTTTGACCGTATTACGGGAACAAATACCAATTGAAGTACAGTTAACTCCTGGTTGGGATGAAGATGAAAAACGTTTCTTGATTGGTATTGTCTATGGAGTTGAAAATCGCCGGGTGAATCCATTGGTTGCCTTTTATAAAAGTGTTTCTTCAGTGATAGAATGGTTTGTCGTGAGCTTTCTTGGCTTGCTTTATATGGTAATGGGACGGGTTCCAATGGAAGTGACTGGTATAATTGGAATTGCTCGTATGTCTGGGCAAGCTGCCAGTTATGGATTTTTAAATTTACTTTATTTTTCTGCATTGATTAGTGTTGCTTTGGCTCTCTTTAACTTATTGCCCATTCCAGCTTTAGATGGAGGTCATTTATTACTTTTTCTTTATGAAAAAATCCGTGGGAAGCCTATGGATCCCAGTAAAATTGGATTTTTCTATATGATTGGTTTTTTATTTATCATCTTGATGGCAATATTCGTTACTTATCAGGATGTTTTAAGAATTGTTACTGGAAAATGAAACGAGAAAAAACCATACAAGTCTTTCTTGGTTCAGTTGCCATTGGTGGTCATTCATCAATATCGGTGGAGTCCATGGGGAGGATTTACCCAGGACGGGTAGACGAATGTCTGAGTGAAATTTGTGCTGCAGCAGCGGCTGGAAGTGACTGTTTTCGAATTGCCGTTCCCGATGAAAGAGCTTTGTCCGGCATCATTCAGCTAAAAAAATATTCACCCCTCCCTCTCATAGCGGATATTCATTTTTCACCGACCATTGCCCTGAAGGCAGTCGAAGCAGGTATTGATGGAATTCGTGTTAATCCTGGTACCTGGAAAAACCAGCTCCAATACCATCAGCTTATTGAAAAGTTAAAGGCAGGAAGTGGTGTGCTTCGGTTGGGCGCCAATGCCGGTTCACTCCCCTCTCATCTTCAAAAGAAGGGGAGAGTGGAGGCGCTCCTTGACAGCATAATCGAAATGCTTGAGGTTCCTCAAAAAAAGGATTTTCATCGCATTATCCTTTCTGCCAAATCAACCGATATAAATGAAACTATTGAGGTTTATGAACGCTTAGCTGCCACTTTTTCCTATCCTTTGCATGTAGGGCTTACTGAAGCTGGCGAGGGATTTGAAGGAATCATCAAATCGACAATTGCTTTAGGTACAATCCTACAAAAAGGAATTGGTAATAATATACGAGTTTCTCTCACATCACCCAATCCGATTCTTGAATCCCAGGTCGCGGTAGAAATCCTCCGAGGAGTTGGACTACGGCAAAAGGGAATCGAAGTAATTTCCTGCCCAACCTGTGCTCGAACCAGAGGAGATGTGGTATCATTTGTAAGAGAAATAAAAGCAGCTGTACAAAAGATATCATCTCCCTCTCCCTTAAAATTAGCAATTATGGGGTGTGAGGTAAATGGCCCGGGAGAAGCGAAGGAGGCTGATTTAGGGTTAGCTTTTGGAAAATCAACCGCACTTCTTTTTGTTCGAGGTAAGGTTATTAAAACCGTGCATCAACAGAATGCTTTGAATGAGCTCATAAAACAATTACGATCGATGGTATCCAATCAAATGGTGAAAGAATAGGAGGAAAATACGCCTTGAAAATGTCAGCTTTGTTTGCTCCAACACTGAAAGAGAATCCTGCCGAAGCCGAGGTGATCAGCCATAGCTTAATGTTGCGGGCAGGAATGATCAGACAACTTTCATCGGGAATTTACAATATCCTCCCTTTGGGTTTACGTTCTTTAGAAAAAATCATGAATATTGTTCGTCGAGAGCTTAACCGAGCTGATGGACAGGAACTTTTATTACCGGCTCTTCAACCAGGAGAACTCTGGAAAGAAACTGGACGGTGGGAAATTTATGGTCCGGAATTAATCCGTTTTCAAGACCGCCGAGAAAGGGATTTTTGTTTGGGACCAACCCATGAAGAGGTTATTACCGATATAGCCAGGAAAGAGATCCGTTCTTATCGACAGCTTCCTTTGCTGTTGTATCAAATTCAAACTAAATTTCGAGATGAAATCCGACCGCGCTTTGGAGTAATGCGATCTCGAGAATTCATTATGAAGGATTTGTATAGCTTCGATCGGGATTATGAAGGATTACAGGTTAGTTATCAAAAAATGTATAATGCCTATTCAAAGATATTTTCATCTTTTGGTTTAGAATATATTGCAGTGAGAGCCGATTCGGGAGTAATCGGTGGTGATATTTCTCATGAATTTCTCATTATTGCCAGCTCTGGAGAAGAAAAAGTGATGAGATGTCCAAAGTGTTTGGCCACCTCAACCCAGGAAGTCAACGATTGTCCGAAATGCCATGCTGATATGGAAGAAAAACGAGGCATTGAAGTTGGCCACATTTTTCAATTGGGAACCAAATATTCAGAATCGATGAAAGCCTATTTTGTTGATCAGGACGGAAAAGAAAAACCTTTGATTATGGGATGTTATGGAATTGGCATTGGAAGAACTATGGCTGCAGCAATTGAAGCCAACCACGATGAAAACGGAATAAAATGGCCCTGGAATATCGCTCCTTATGAGATAATTGTCATACCGGTAAAATTAAAAAATCAAGCCAGTATAGAGTTAGCCAAAAGTATTTCCCAGCAACTGGTTTATGAGGAGTATGAGGCGATATGGGATGATCGTGATGTTTCCGCTGGATATAAATTTAAAGAAGCCGATTTAATTGGATTCCCTATTCAAGTAATTGTTGGTGAAAAAGCCTTGAAAAATAGTATTTTGGAAATTAAAATACGTTCAAACGGGAAGAGGATAGAGTGTACCCGGGAGCAATTGATATCAGTGATAAAAAAAATTAAGGAAGAATTGGTTATTTTGCAGGAATGAGCATGGGAGATCAAACTGAAACAAAACAATTAAATAATAAAAACCACCGAATTACGTCAATTATTGCTGCTTATAATGAAGAAAAAACGATAGGACCAATTATTGATGTTTTGAAAAGTGTACCCATTATTGAACAGATTGTAGTAGTGAGCGATGGGTCAACCGATCGAACAGTTGATATTGCACGAAGTCGTAATGTTGAGGTAGTAGATTTAATTAGTAATGTAGGAAAGGGTGGTGCCCTTTATCGAGGGCTAGAGTATATAAGAACCGATGTTGTTCTCCTATTAGATGCGGATTTGGTTGGTTTAGAAGAAAGTCATGTTTTGAGTTTGGTTCATCCTGTTACCGAAAGAGAAGCCGACGTAACCATTGGGGTATTTGAAGAAGGCCGCTTTGCGACCGATTTTGCCCAGAAAATTGCTCCATTATTATCTGGACAACGGGCGATTCGGACCGATGTCATCCAAAACATATCCGATCTGGAAGTATCCCGATATGGGGTTGAAGTTGCTATGAACCGTTATATTCGAAAAAACGGTGTGACGATGAAACTGGTAAAGTTACCGGGGTTGACTCATGTGATGAAGGAAGAAAAAATGGGCTTGATGAAAGGACTTCGTCATCGAGTTAAAATGTATTGGGAAATCTTAAAAAATTCTTATGGAGGAGGAGGTTGATATAGCTCTGAATAATCAAAAATTATTCATTAAAACCCTTGGTATTGTTTGCAGTGGTCATGACAACCAGACGAATATGGGAGCGGATGGTGTTTGTCAAGAATTACTGGAGATTTCTCGTAGTGCAGGCTTTCAAATGAGCGAGATTAGGGATGTAAAAGTTCTTCATCCTTTTCCTCATTACTATCTGGGAAAGGGAAAGGTTGAAGAAATCAAAGTTTTTTTACAGAAAAATCCTGATATTCGCGGTGTAATTATTGATACCGAAATATCACCCTCACAACAAAAAAACCTCGAAAAAGCCTTTAATATCAAAGTTTATACTAAGATAGCTCTTATTCACCGAATTTTTGCTGCGCGTGCTCGTTCTTCAGAAGGGAAGATTAAAGTTGCAGTGGCATCACTTCAGTATGAATTAAGTCGATTGTCCGGAAGGGGAGTCGAAATGTCCCGCTTGGGCGGTGGGATTGGTACCCGTGGACCAGGAGAACAAAAGATTGAAACCGAACGAAGACGCATTAAACAAAAAATTGCACAGCTTAAAAGAGAACTCGTTAAAGTGAACCGGCGCCGTGAGGTTCAGAAGAGCCTTCGGATAAAAAAGAACTTACCGATTGTTGCCATTGTTGGATATACCAATGCTGGGAAGTCGACGCTTTTAAACAGTCTTACCAATGCCCATGCCTATGTTGAGGACCGATTATTTGCCACCCTTGATCCGACAGCTCGAAAGGCATTTTTGCCAGGGATTGGTTCGGTTGTTTTTACCGATACGGTAGGATTTATCCGGGAAATGCCTGAAACACTTATTGATGCCTTTCGAGCGACTCTGGATGAGATAAACGATGCCGATTGTCTTCTTGAAGTTTTAGACGCTTCAGATCCCAGTTACCCGGAACATCATAAGGTGATTAACCGCATCTTGCAAAATATGGCCATATCATGCCGACCGAAGATTATCGTTTTTAATAAAATTGATATGGTTGAGCCTGTCCCGGTTATATCACGGGATTGGTTTGATGATTATCCAGTAGTCATGGTATCAGCCGAGAAAAAAATTGGTATTGAAAACCTGATCGAGATGATTGGTAAACTGCTGAGAAACAATCGGGAAAGCTTAAACATCACAGTAAGCTACCAAAATCTTCCTCAGATCGAAAAAGAGATATACCAGCATGGCTATATCGAAAATATTGAATATCGAATTGATGGTATGGTTGAAGTCCATTGTTCGATATCTCGAGAAGCTACCGGACGCATCCGTCAATTGGACTTTTCATCTTAAAAAAATGGTTGAAAAGTAGTTGATTTGATTTCAGAAGTGGTTCCCATAAGGTATATTATGTAAAATTTATTTCTTTTCGCTTTGCTCCTCTTCTTTTTTCACTTTTTCTACGTAATTGAGTTGTAAATTGGTCAGATGCATTTCCATTTCTTTTTTAATTGATGAAGGGAAATCATTTTTTAAGTTCTCAAAAATTAATTCAAAGAGATCGATGGCGCGACGAGCTTCTTTTAAATCAATTAGAGTTTCACCGTTTTCAGGATGAACCAACAATCCTAAATATTGCCAGGCTTTTGCTTGTATTACATTTAAAAAGTAATACCCTAAGTCAGTAATTTTTTGAGGTGGTATCTTTTCCTGGTTTTTTTCATTCATTTGAATGACCTCCTATGCAATAGGTTAAAAAGATGCGAATAATCTCATCACTTATTATATCGAAATTTTTTCCCTCGGTAGAAATCCAAAGAACCGGAGCTTTCCGAAACCAAGTCAATTGTCTTTTCAAATATTGAAAAGTTCCTATAGTGATTCGTTTTTCCATTTGTTGGATGGTTAAACGACCTTGAAGACATTGAACCACCGGTCCATAGGTAAAATTTTTTAAAGCAGGAACATTGGGTGAAAAACCTTTTAATAAAATATCTTGAGTCTCTTGGATAAGTCCTTGTTTTATCATAAGCTGAGTTCTTTCGGTGATTCTTCTTTTTAGGTCCACTCTCTTATGATCAAGGCCAATTAGAATAAATTGAAAGGGATTTCTGGTTTTAGAGGTTATTTTTTTAAAAGAGGTCGGAGGTTTACCAGTTTGATGGTAAATTTCGAGAGCACGAATCAAACGTTTTCGATCGTTTTTACCAATCTGGAACGCACGAGGAGGATCAATAGCTACAAGATAAGCAAAAAGCCGGGGATTGGAATAACGTTCCAAAAGGAGTCGCAATCGGGGATGGGCGGGGCTTCCTTGGGGAATTGAAGGTTGATATAAACTTTTAAGGTAAAAACCGGTACCACCAATGATGATTGGAAGCGAATGTCTTTCTAAACATTCAAGAATACATCGAAAAGCTTCAACCCGAAAACGAAAGGAACTCCAGATTTGATCTGGTTCAAGTAGATCAATGAGATGATGAGGAATAAGACCCCTCTGCTCTATAGAAGGCTTGGCGGTACCAATATTTAAGTATTTATAAATAGCCATAGAATCAGCATAAATCAATTCGACCTTCCCTAATTTCTGAGCAAGAAATATGGAAAGATCGGTTTTCCCGCTGGCAGTTGGACCAGCTAAACAAAGGATTGGCATCGGATCTAAATTATCAGGAAAGAACCAATTCTCCATAAAGTTTACCTTTCAAAGTATTTATCACTACGACCGAGATTACTTGTCCAAGGAATAAATTTGAATTGGGAAGAAAGATTCTTTGATTATCGGTCGTTCTTCCTGAAGCATTCAATCCTTCTATTTGATCAATCATAATCTTTGCTCTTTTGCCGACCCAGGCTTTTAACTTTATTTGATGAATATCAGAAAGAGTTTGATTGAGCAATTGAAGCCGTTTTTTCTTTTCTGCCAACGGAAGTTGATCAGGAAGCTGATAAGCAGCAGTTCCTGATCGAGAAGAATAGATATAGGTGTAAGCTTGTTCAAACTGAGCTTCTTGAACTATATCAAGAGTATCCAAAAAATCCCTTTCAGTTTCACCGGGAAAACCAATGATAATGTCAGTCCCAATTCCCGAATCAGGTAGTGTTTGTCGGATATAATTTACTAATCCCATATAATGATCGCGGGTATAACCCCGATTCATGGCAGCTAAAATACGATCTGATCCGGATTGAATTGGAAGATGAAAATAACGAGTCATTAAAGGAGAATTCTTTACGATGTCAACAATGGATGGTCGCATATCTTTGGGGTGAGAGGTTAAAAAGCGAATCCAGATCGATGAATCATGAAAATTTTGATCAATAGTTTGTAAAAGAACTTCAAAGCCATTTTTTAAACCTAAGTCTAATCCATAACTATTCACATTTTGACCTAAAAGGATGATTTCTTGGTATCCATCTTGGATAATTTTCTCGATCTCCTTTAGGATGGTCAGTAATGGTTTGCTTCTTTGGGGACCGGTTGTATAAGGGACCACACAATAACTACAAAAATTGTTACATCCATAAGTGATGGGTAAAAAAGTGAAAATCTGTGAAGAATTCCGGAGATAACCTCTTTCATCAAAAACCTGAGAAGTTGATGGGAGATTAAAGTCCAATATTTTCTTCTTTTTTCTTGTATATTCTTCAAGATATTGAGGAATTTGTTCGATGTTTGAAGTACCAATCACTATTTGAGCTCCAGGAACTCTTTGAACGAGACGGTTTTTAAGGAATTGACTCATACAACCAAAAATAACAATAATTGGATGTCGCGAAATTTTATTGAGGTCCTTAATGGTTTTTTGAATATTACTAATGGCTTTTTCCGAGGCATGTTCCCGTACAGCGCAGGTATTAAACAAAAGAATATCGGCTCTTTTTTTATCTTCGATCAGATGATACCCATTTTGAACCATAACCTGGGCAATATGTTCGCTTCGGCTTTTATTCATTTGACATCCATAGGTTTCAACAAAAAAAGTCTTGTTCGCCATAATTAAATTTTCTACCCATTTTGATAAATAATAAAGCCTGTACACAATGCAATTTATCCTTGGTACAGGCTTTATTATTTAAAATAAGATTTACTTATTCCAAGGTTTTGCAATTAACTTAATAGCAGTTCTTTCTTCACCATCTATAATGATGTCGGTGAAGGCTGGAATACAGACCAGATCAATTCCATTCGGAGCAAGAAATCCACGAGCAATAGAGATGGCTTTAATTGCTTGATTGACAGCGCCAGCACCCACTGCTTGTATTTCAACTATTTGTTTTTCTCGAATGATTCCAGAAAGAGCACCTGCGACTGAATTTGGATTCGATTTTGAAGAAACCTTCAGTACATCCACCTCTGAATATCCTCCTTGTTGAGGTTAGAATAAAATCGAATACACTTCAACTCAAACTGTATCGTGTGATGAAAACCGATTTCCCAGTTTGGTCATCAACTTCTACAATAACACCATTCAAAATGACATTATCCTTGGCAACAGTATACCGAACTGGTATTTGGGTCAAAAAACGACTTAAAATTTGTTTGGTTTCAATACCAATTACGGATTGATGAGCCCCAGTCATACCGATGTCAGTGATATAAGCGGTTCCACCAGGAAGAATTTTCTCATCTGCAGTAACCACATGGGTATGTGTTCCAACGACACAAGAAACTCGGCCGTCACAATACCATCCAAAAGCAATTTTTTCTGATGTTGCCTCAGCATGAAAATCAACCAGTATAATATTGGTTTCTTTTTTTATTATTTCTAATTCTTTATCAAGGGTTTGAAAAGGACAATCCAGTGGTGACATAAAAACTCGACCACTTAGATTTAAGACTGCCCATTTCCTCTGGTTGTTTTTTAGAATAACCGATCCATTTCCTGGGACACCGGGTGGATAATTCAAAGGACGTAACAATCTAAATTGACTATCAATATAAGGAAGGATTTCTTTTTTATCCCAGACGTGGTTACCAGTGGTAACCACGTCTATTCCAAATCCAAGTAGCTCCTCGGTTGTTTCGGGGGTGATTCCCAACCCTCCGGCTGAATTTTCCCCATTGACAATTACTGCATCAATATTATGAGACTTTTTAATGGTTTTAACTTTTTCTCCAACTAATTTTCGACCCGGTTTTCCAATAACATCTCCTATGATGAGAAATCTCAAAGTGCTTTCCTCCTACTTGGCATATTCCACAGCTCGGGTCTCACGAATGACAGTAACTTTAATTTGACCTGGATATTCAAGCTCTTTTTCGATTTTTTTAACGATATCGTAAGCTAACTTTGCTGAAAGAGCATCATCCACTTTCTCGGGTTTGACAATTATTCGAACTTCTCGACCAGCTTGAATGGCATAGGATTTCTCAACACCATCAAAAGAATTAGATATTTTTTCTAATTGTTCCAACCTTTTGATATAGGCTTCTAAACTTTCCCGACGAGCTCCTGGTCGTGAAGCTGATATAGCATCAGCAGCTTGAATCAAGATAGCTTCGATGGTTTGTGGTTCGATGTCGTTATGATGTGCTTCGATAGCATGAATGATTTCCCACTTTTCACCATATCGTTCCGCTAATTCNNCCAGCCCTTTTGGCTAGGTTGACGTTTAGTCCCAGTTCGGAAGCCATAATCCCAGCGAAATGGGTCACCTCTTTGGAATGTTGGAGTACATTTTGCCCGTAACTGGTTCGATAATAAAGTTTTCCTAAAAGCTTTACCAGATCTGAATTGACATTTTTTATTCCAGTGTCAAAAAGAGCCTGCTCACCCTCTTGGATTATTTTTTCTTCAACCTGGGTTTTTGCTCGTTCAATAAGCTCTTCGATTCGTGCTGGGTGAATGCGACCATCCAAGATCAGTTTTTCCAAAGCAATACGAGCGATCTCCCGACGGATAGGGTCAAAGGATGAAATTATGACTGCTTCAGGAGTATCATCGATGATAAGGTCAACTCCGGTCATCATCTCAAAAGTCCGAATATTTCTTCCTTCTCGACCGATAATACGTCCTTTCATGTCATCGTTCGGTAAACTTACAATCGAGACGGTGTTTTCTGCTGTGTATTCAGCAGCATATCGTTGTACTGCTTGAACAACGATATGTCGAGCATTTTTTTCTGCTTCTTTTTTAGCATTTTCTTCCGCTTCTTTAATTCTTAAACCTGTTTCAAACGCCAGGGTTTTTTCTAATCGATCCAACAATTCATCACGAGCATCTTCAATAGTTAATCCGGCAATTCGAGCCAGTTCTTCAACTTCTTTTGCTTTCATCTCTTCAACTTCTCTAAGAGTTTTTTCTGCATCTTCATGAATTTTTTGAAGATAACTTTCTCTTTTTTCGATCTGCTCATTTCTTCTTTCTAACATTTCCTCTCTTCTCAATAAGCGAGCTTCAAAACCCTGTAAATCTTTCCTTTTCTTTCTCATTTCTTCTTCTAAGGCTTGTTTTTCTCGAATAATCTGTTCTTTAGAGCTTAGTGAAGCCTCTTTTTTTATAGTTTCGGCTTCACGATTGGCATCTTGAAGCATTTCTTGAATTTTTTGCTCCACATCTTCTTTTTTCTGTAGCATCTGTTTCAACTTAAAAGACATGCCAGCCTTAAACCCTAACCCGGCTCCAACCACAATACCTATTAATATATATACAAGCAACATTTGTGCGATCACCCCTTATTCAATTTTCAAAGTACGAATAAAAAGCCTGATGGGTATTGACTGATTCTATTCGATGTTCGAAGAATTTTCGGATTTTCCTTCTTACCAATAAAATAAATTTTGGTATTGATTAAAAGCTATGTTAAAAAACTGCATAGAGAATATTTTACCGATGGGCAAAGATCAAGTCAAGATAACTCTTCTTCCCGATTGGCTTGGAATTGGTTCCATGACCATTCGGCAATATCGTAACTAAATCCCTTTCGTGATAGACGTTGGATAATTCGATCCCGACTGGTTTCACCTTGTTGAAACCATTTCCGGATGAGTTCGATTCCATCTTTGACTTCTTCGGAAGGGGGAAAATAAATAGATCGAAATTGTTCAAGTAAATCTTTTTCGATACCCAATCGTTCCAATTCAGTTTTATATGCCCAGAAACCACGTGGATTGCTATTTCTTTTTCCTTCCAAATAGGTTTTCATAAAAAATTCATCATCAATATATCCATCTTGTTCAAAAGCTTGGAGAGCTTCCTCGACATCGTTTTCTGGGTATCCTTCGGATATTAGCTTTTCTCTGAGCCTTTTTTTGGTATACCAGGATTTACAGATCATTCGAACAATTCGTTCTTCAACAGTTAGTTTTTTTTTCATTAGGTTAATTCATGACTAAATTTGGGTCTACATTCATTTTTTCCAAAGCTGCGATCAGAATTTGGCTGGCAACATCCGGGTTTTCTTTTAAGAAAGAGCGGGTATTTTCTCGTCCCTGTCCTAAACGATTATCATTAAAAGAAAACCAACTTCCAGCTCGTTTCACTAATCCGGTATTTTCTCCAATGGTGAGAACTTCCCCTTCTTTCGATATTCCCTCTCCGTATATCAATTCGATTTCTGCTTCTTTAAAAGGAGAGGCCACTTTATTTTTAACCACTTTAATTCGAGTTTTGGTTCCAACAATTTCATTATCGGTAATGCGTATAAAGTCTCTTTTTCGGACATCAATGCGTACACTGGCATAAAATTTCAACGCTCGTCCTCCGGGCGTGGTTTCAGTTGGCCCATAAATATTCCCAATGGTCTCTCGCAACTGATTTACAAAGATAGCGACGGTTCTGGTTTTACTTATAAATCCGGTTAACTTTCGTAGTGCTTGGGACATAAGCCGTGCTTGGAGTCCAATAATTTGTTCTCCAATAGTCCCTTCCAATTCGGCGCGTGGAACTAAGGCGGCTACCGAATCCAAAACTACCGCATCCACTGCTCCACTCCTGACCAAAGTATCGACGATATCCAAAGCTTCTTCGGCGGTACTCGGTTGAGAGATTAGAAGTTTGTCAACTTGAACTCCTATTTTTCCTGCATAGATGGGATCAAGAGCGTGTTCGGCATCTATAAAAGCAGCTATTCCACCTTTTTTTTGGGCTTCGGCAATTATGTGAAGTGCAATGGTGGTTTTTCCCGAAGCTTCCGGGCCATATATTTCCACCACTCGTCCGCGAGGAATACCACCTACTCCTAATGCCATGTTAAGGAGAACCGACCCGGTTTTAATAATTTCAATATCGGTTGTCATGGTTTCTTGGTTCAATAACATAATTGAGCCCTTACCGTATTTTTTTTCAATCATATTGATGGCTTGTTTTACCATATCTTCTTTGTCTGTCAATTATTTCACCTCTTTCAGCGGTATGGTAATCAAAGGGGAATAAATTGGTCCCCGAGGCGTCAAAGTGCTTTGATAAAATGATACCTGTCTGATAGAAGTAGTATAACATGTTGGTTGAAACAATTGTTGAGGAAGAATAGAAACCGGATTTTTAAGCCGAGCCAGGGTAAGATGGGGAGAAAAAGGACGGGTTCGATCAACTGCGATACCTTGTTTTGTACATTCTTCGTTAAAAACCTGTGTTGCTTGTTTCATTATTTCACCCGACCGAAGATCAAGTCCAAGCCAAATAACCCGTGCTCGATTCCAGGAAGAAAATGCGCCGATTTCTGCTAAGGTGGAAGGAAAGCTTTCAATCAGTGGAAAGAAGTTTTGGATGATTAATTTTACCTGATTGACTTGAGTGGGTAATAATGCAGCAAAAAATTGGAGAGTGACATGAATCTGATTAGGTTGCACCCATCGAGCTTGGGGTAAACGAGTTTGATTTTTTTCAATTATTGAATGAATGAAGGCTTTAGCTTCTGGAGAAAAATCAAAAGCAACAAAACAGCGGATGGGATTATCGTTCATCATTTATCCCCCTCTGGAGTTGAAGAAATAATTGGGTAAGCGCGCTTTGCGTCGAGAGCATTTTGATAACCTCCCGATCGCCGGAAAAGAGATGTTTCTTAACCTGAGTATGTTGAAAATTGGATATTCCAATATAGACTAATCCGACGGGTTTTTGCTTCGAACCTCCGGAAGGACCAGCAATGCCGGTGATTCCAATCCCGATATCGGTATGGGATTTTTCTCTCACTCCTTCAGCAAGGGCTCGAGCGACTTCTTCTGATACAGCACCATACTCAGCAATTAATGATGAAGGCACTCCAACCGTGTCGATTTTGGCTTGGTTACTATAGACTACATATCCACGATAAAAATAGGCTGAACTTCCGGGAATGTTGGTTAAGCGATGGCTCAATAACCCCCCGCTACAAGATTCTGCTGTAGCAATGGTTAAGCGCTTTTCCCTGAGAAGCTTTCCACAGGCCTGTTCTAAGGTGTTCCCCCACTGAGAAAAGAGAAAGGGTTTCCATACTTCCTTGATTTTTTTTATGATATTTTCAGCACTTTGAATAACCTGATGATTTTTTTGATAAGAATAGAGATAAAACCATACCTCTCCAAAAAAGGGAAGATACGCTGATTGCAAGGTATCCGGAAGAGAAGATAAAAAAGGCTGGAGTTCGGTTTCAAATTGAGACTCCCCTACTCCACATATTTTTATCATTTCACTTCTATAAAATTGGTTATCATTTGAAGGAAGATGGGTTTTTATGATTGGCCAAAAATATTCTGTTTCTTTTGGTACTCCGGGTATGACAAATATTTTTTTATCTTTAAAATCGGAAACAAATCCAGGGGCGGTTCCCAGAGGATTTTCTAAGAGAAGGGATCCTTCGGGGATAAAAGCCTGCTTTTTGTTATTTTCAGGTGGCAGAGTGTTGCGAATCTTTTGATAAAATCGAATAATATTATCCCATTGTTCAGGCATGAAACATAACTTTTTTCCTATAACTTCAGCTAATATTTCTCGAGTCAGGTCATCTTGGGTTGGACCCAAGCCACCGGTTATAAATATCGATTGAATTTCCTCGTCTTCAAATATAAATTGTAAGGTTTTGGTAATGGTTTCTTTCTGGTCGGGTACAAACAGAACCAACTTAGGGGAAAGGCCAACTGCTGTAAGGTTAAAAGCTAAAAAATGGGCATTTATGTCTTTCACCAGCCCAGTCGTTATTTCGGTTCCTATGCAAAGAATTGCTGATTTCACGGATATATTCCCTCCAAATCATAGGCTGAACTCTTATTGATAGTTACCCTTAAAATATCACCCGACTGTAAGATGTTTAAATTCTTATTGACTTTAACTTTGATTTGACCATCGACTTCAGGAGCATCACCATAGGTACGACCTAAAAAGATTGATGATTTCTTAGGGAGAGGCCCTTGATCCAAAATTACTTCCAAAGTCTTCCCGATTAAAGAGCGATGAAAATCCTGAGCTATTTTTTTCTGAATTTTCATAATCTTTTGATAACGTGCTTGTTTAACTTCATCTTCGACTTGATGAGATAGCTGCGTAGCGGGTGTATTAGATTGTGGGGAATAAACAAAACATCCTAATCGTTCAAATCGAAAGGATTTTATCACTGACACCATTTGATTGAAGATAGCATCAGTTTCTCCGGGAAATCCAACCATCATGGTGGTGCGAAGAAATAAACCTGGTATTGCCAAACGAAGGGTGTTTAAAATTTCCAAAGTTTTATTAATGTTTGATGACCGATTCATATTTTGCAGAATCAAAGGATGGACATGTTGAAGGGGAACGTCTAAATATTTGCAAATTTTCTCCGAAGCGGCTATGGTTTCAATCAATTGTTGATTGATACTGTCGGGAGAAAGGTATAAAAGGCGAATCCAGATTCCACTCGGGAGGGAGCGATCCAACCTTTGCAAGAGATGAGCAAGTTCTTTTTTCCCCGAACAATCTAAACCGAAACTACCAATATCTTGCCCGATGAGGATGATTTCTTTTACGCCTTGATCAATTAGTTGGAGAGCTTCTTTTTGAATTGAATCAATCTGACGACTTCTCTGTTTACCACGAATAGATGGAATGACACAGAAACTGCAACGATGGTTGCATCCTTCGGTAATTTTTAGATAGGCATAATGAGATGGGGTCGAAAGGAGCCGTTCGGTTGATTCATCATAAAGATAAGGAGGCTTATCAATGAATACCTGATTCGGAACTTGGTGGGTAAGGATTTCATTGATAAAGGGAAAGTCATTAACTCCAATCCAAAAATCAACTTCAGGATACTTCGAGGATAATTGCTTTCCATAACGTTGAGGATAACAACCCAAAACGACAAGAGTCTTGTGTGGATCCTTTCTTTTTATCTGGATCAGACGGTCAATCCATGATTCAGTCTCTTGGGTTGCCTCATTAATAAAACAGCAGGTATTGATTGCTATCAAATCAGCTGCTTCTGGAGTGGTTATCGTTGTGTATTTGGAAGAAAGAAGCTTTCCTATTACCACCTCAGAATCCACCAGGTTTTTATCGCACCCGAGTGAAACGAAGGACAAGCTTTTCATGGACGAAAGGTTCTTTCCGCTCGATGTTCGTTTTCAGCAAGATAACCAGCTTCAGTTCCATTTAGGATGACTCTCACCTTTGATCCATTTAAACAAGACATGACCAATGGTGAATTACTAAGAAACCGATATTCCTTTTGTGGAACCAAAACCCCTGAGAATACTTTTTGATTATCGTTGGTTGTGACTTGAAGCCAAGCGACATCATCAGTTTGTAAATTGACCTGTAATANNCCCGGTTGCTCAGTTACTTCAGAAGCCGAGAAAGTGCCATAGGCGTCAACACGATTTTTTCTAAATTCAATAGATAAGTAGAGAGAGGTTAAAATTGCCGCAGCGATAATCAGGAAAAGGAGAATTTTTTTAAAAAGATCCGCTTTGTCTGGAGTATATTCGCGATACTTGCTTCGAGGAGAAGGTTCATTTTTAGAGAGATTGGGGTAACTTTGATGAAAACTACTCTTTAAGGTTTCTTGGTCTAAGTTGAGCACCCTTCCATAGTTTTTAACATATCCAAAAGCGTGAGAAAATCCAGGAAGACTTTCCCACTGTTCTTCTTCTATTGCTTTCAGATATCGTTTATTGATAAAGGTTTGTTGTTCAATGTCTTCTAAAGACAAACCAAGTTTTTCCCGCTGGCTTTTTAAAAGATTGCCAATTCCCAGTATTTTTTCTTCGCTCATAAAATATCGTCCCCTCTGTTGGCGATTACTTTTCTGGGTTTACTTCCTTCATAAGGACCAACCAAACCTTCGCTTTCCATTCGTTCAATTAACCGGGCAGCACGGTTAAAACCAATCCGGAGTCGTCTTTGTAAAAGAGAGGTTGAAGCTTTTCCATTTTCTATGACAACTGAAACCGCTTCTCGATAGAGTTCATCCTCATCGTCAGATGTATCAGCAACCTCTTCTTTAAGAACAAAATCCATCGCATAGTATATTTCCCCACCTTGGTTTAACCAATGCTCAACAATTTTTTTGGTTTCAGCAGTACTGATATAAGCTCCCTGGCCTCGTATAGATTTATTCACTCCCACTGGGGAAAACAACATGTCTCCATTTCCTAAGAGCTTTTCAGCACCTGAACCATCAAGAATAGTTTTTGAGTCGGCTTGAGAAGACACTGCAAATGAAATTCTTGAAGGAAAATTTGC
>MTKZ01035103.1_pt1 | contig 16704 bp, 13 predicted proteins | sample 1042781 | NCBI WGS metagenome assembly MTKZ01 (sample SAMN06212207, study PRJNA360539) | anaerobic digester metagenome | biome: Wastewater treatment plant; material: sludge; isolation source: anaerobic digester fed with sludge from wastewater treatment plant | place: Denmark: WWTP Viborg ... | reverse complement strand
CTGCCCCGCCAGTCCGTAAGCCCTCCGGGCAGAACCATTTTGACCCAGCCTCATGGCTCACGCTCGTCACCATCCCTCCGGGTGTCCTCACCCGGCGGCTTGCTCGTGCTTCGATTCGGAGTTCTCCGGAACGACGGGCCGAAGCACCCGGGGGGTGAGCATGGAGCAGAAGGACGGGAATGAAAACCGCCGCAAGAGGATTTCTGCCCCGCTCGCGCTAAACGCCCTGTGAGGCAAGCATACGTATGGACTTTCTCTCCGATCTGTTCACCGTAGACAGCGTGGCGCACACGATGCTCATCATCGGGTTGGTGGCGTCGCTCGGCCTTCTGATCGGCAGCGTCCGAATCTTCGGCGTCAACATCGGCGTCGCAGGGGTGCTGTTCGCGGGGCTGGCGTTCGGGCACTACGGGCTCAGCATTAACGACCATGTGTTAGAGTTTGTTAAAGAATTCGGCCTTATCCTGTTTGTTTACACCATCGGTGTGCAGGTGGGGCCGGGCATCACGGACTCCCTCAAGCGCCAGGGGCTTCCGCTCAACCTGATGGCCGCCGCCGTCGTCGTGCTCGGTGTGATTATGACGCTTGCCGTGAGCAAGGCCGGGGCGATTGATATCAAGGCGGCGGTCGGTCTCTATTCTGGCGCCGTCACGAACACGCCCAGCCTGGGCGCGGCGCAGCAGGCTCTCAAAGACATCCCGGGCATCACCCCCGCGGACTCGCGGCTGCCCGGCCTGGGATACGCCATCGCCTATCCGTTCGGGGTCATCGGCATCATCCTGACGCTTCTCATCATCCGCGCGCTGTTCCGCATCAACATCGCCGAGGAGAGAGAGGCGCTGAGCAGAATTCAGACCGGGGGCGCGCCGGCGGCCATCGAGGACGACGTGGAGGTCACCAACCCGAATCTGGATGGGCTGCGGGTGCGCGACATCCCGGGCCTGGCATCATCCGGCGTCATCGTGTCGCGCATCATGAGCGGCGGCGCGCAGGTTGTCGCGCATCCGGAGAGCCTGCTGAAGCTGGGCGATGTCCTGCACGCGGTTGGGCCGGAGAGCAAGCTCCGCGAGTTCCGCCTCATTGTGGGCCGGAAGAGTGAGGTGGACCTGAAGGAGATGCCGAGCGAGCTCGTCATCCGGCGCATTCTTGTCACCAAGCAGTCGGTGCTGGGCAAGTCCATTGATGAGCTGGACCTGATCGGGCGTTATGGCGTCCGCGTCACGCGCGTCAGCCGCGCCGACATCGAGTTTATGGCCACGTCCGACTACCGGCTGCAGTTTGCCGACACGCTGCTTATGGTGGGGGAGGAGCAGGCCATCCGGCGCGCGGCCGACGAACTCGGCGATTCGGCGAAGAAGCTGAACCATCCTCAGCTCGTCCCGATGTTCGTGGGGATCGTGCTCGGCGTCATCATCGGAAGCTGGCCCATCAGCATCCCCGGCATGCCGGCGCCCGTCAAGCTCGGACTCGCGGGAGGGCCGCTCGTCGCCGCGATCCTGCTGAGCCGCCTCGGCCGCATCGGCCCGCTGATCTGGTACATGCCCATCAGCGCGAACTTTATGCTGCGCGAGGTGGGGCTTGTGCTGTTTCTCGCGTGCGTGGGAGTCCGTGTGGGCGACCAGTTCGTGGCCACGCTCACCCAGGGCGACGGTCTCATCTGGATGGCGTGGGCGACGCTCATTACGCTGGTGCCGGTGCTGACGGTGGGGATTGTGGCCCGGGCGGTGTACCGGGTGGACTACCCTTCGCTGTGCGGGCTGCTCGTGGGGAGCATGACCGGCGCGCCGGCGCTGTCGTTTGCCACCGATCTGACCGGTTCCGAAGCGCCGAACATCTCGTATGCGACCGTATATCCCCTCGTGATGCTCCTGCGCGTCCTCAGCGCCCAGGCCATCGTGATGCTGCTGGTGCGGTAGCAGCGGCCTCGAATGACGCCCGCATCCCTGCTGCCACGGGCCTTGTGCCCGTTTGGTTCCTTCGGATGCGGAGTTCTCTGGAACGACGGGCCGAAACACCCCGAAAACCACCGTGGCGCTACTACAAACGATGCTCCTGATGATATACCAGGGCAACTTGCCAAACAAGCGTTCGGATCCTACAATGGCCTCGGAGCCCGATGCAATACGGGAGCTGCTGTCTCGCAGTGCTTGTGGTGGTACGGGCTCGTTGTCTTTGGTGGGAGGCTCAGCGGCAATGGAACTCTGGGCGCATACACCGGGGAAGGTGGACCCGGAAAAGTGGCAGTCGCTTGAGGAGCACCTGGTCGGGGTGGCGAGACTTGCGGAGGAGTTCGAAGTCCGAGGTTGAGTGACACGAATACGACCTACAGGAGACTTCGGTTCGCCGCCTGTCTCGATCGCTGGCATTTACATCACAGAGAGCACCCTATTCAATGAGAAGACTGATTCTATTTCTGCGCCTCTTCCTCCTGGCTGTCGTGCTTGTACCTTTCGCGCAGGCCGACGGGAAGGTGTTGGTCGACGTCCCTGAAGTGCAGGCTGAGTTCGCGATGCCCATCTACCGCAATCCTTCGCAGGCCGAGCTCACGGTGATCGTTCCCAGGGCGATGGCCGACCTGCGCGCCGCTTCGGTCTCCGTGGTCTCTGCCGAAGACAAGGAGGTCTGGAACGGGGATTTTCCGCTCTCGCCCGGCCGCAACGCCTGTATCCTGAAGAAGATCGACGCCCTTCCTCCGGGACGCTACATGGCCACAGTCACGGTCGGGCAGACCTCGATGAAGCGCATGCTCCGCATCGAGCGCATCCCCGCCATGTCGCGGCCCGACGGCCCCATCCGCTTCCGCAAGATCTTCTTCACGCCCGACGACTGGCTCTTCGAGTCGTTCCGCAACCTCGAGATTCGCTATTCCAGGCCCAAGCTCACCGAGGCCTACCGCTCTTCCCGTCCCGAGGTGCTGCGCGTGAACGCCTCCTCCATTGGCCGCGCCGTCGACGGCGCCTATGTGATTCAGGGAATCGAGCACCCCTACCGCCGCGGCTACCTCTACTCCGACAAACCCATCCCGTTCACGGTGCAAAGCCCGTCGCCCGAAGGCCCTTATGTGCCTGTCGACACAGCGCCCCAGGCCCAAACTCAAAAGGAGGTCTTCAGGAGTCTCCCCGTCATTGGCTCAGCGCGCGGACGCCGGCAGTACGAGATGTACGACCCCGCCCGTCACGGCACGTACACCCTTCGCGACATCGGCCTCATCCAGAACCTCGACCCCTTCGACTTCGGCTGTGTGCAGGCCGGCTCCCGCACCTACTGGGTCGTTGCCCACACCTCATCGGGTAAGACCGTCTTCCTCCGCGAAGAGCCGCTCTTCCGCGACGTTCCCCTCTACACCGGCGACAGCTACGACGACGGGTTCATGACCAACGACAACTTCGGGAACTCGTGGTTCTCAGACGACGGCAAAACGCTGTTCCTGGCCCGCGGCCAGACGGTCCGCCGGTTCGCCCCCTACGACGTGCCCTATGACCTCCTGCCCAACAGCAGCCGCATCCTCACCATCTACAGCACCACTGACGGCGTCGACTGGCAGTACCGCCACTCCATCTCCGCGGGCGGTCCGTCCGACAACTCGTTCACGCAGCACTACGGCGGCGAGATCCGGTTCATGCCCGACGCCGGGCTGCATCTCGCCTTCATCAACACCTATGACAGCGAGAGCCAGCAGGTCTACCTCGACCTCAAGTACAGCCGCGACGGCATCAACTTCCACGACTTCTCCGACCCCCGTCCGTTCGCGAAGTCGGTCAATCCCTTCGACTGGTACTTCGGCGAGCTGTATCCCAGCCCGGACATCGTTCAGGACGGCGACCGCTACTACCAGATCATCTCGGGCACCGCGTTGCCGCACTATTACGCCGAGCCCCTGTTCCGCCACAACGCGGCGAGCGAGATTACGGCCGACGACTTCAAGTCCATCTTCGGCAAACGCCGCTTCGCTGAGAGCCTGCCCTACTTCAAGTCGCTGGGCGGCTGGGAAGGCCTGGCCAAGCACAGTCGTGAGAGCTATTTCGCCGTGGGGACGATGTCCTACCGCGCCGACGGCTGGTTCGGCGTCCGTGCCGGCATCTGCGAGGGGGTCTTCGTCACCCGTCCCATCAAGGGAGGCGGCGCACTCCGCGTCAACGCCCGTGTCGCCATGGACGGTCTCCTCCGCATGGAGCTGCTGGATGCGAAGGGCCGTGTGCTCGACACCGCCGCTGTCCGGGGTGACAACATCAAGGCCCCCGTCTTTGCGATGCCCGAAGGCAGTTTTCGCCTCCGCGTCACTATGCGCCGTGCCGACCTCTACACGATGTACATCGAACCGTAACCTGTCGACCGGAAAGACACCATTCCTGTCCTTCGATTCGGAGTTCTCTGGAACGACGGGCCGAAGGACACGAACCGGGACCGAAGTCCCCGGAGAACGGTCCGAGCGTGATACACATCACGCTCGATCGTCGCAATGACGGTTTACCCTCCGATCTCGCAGGAAATCCGCGGCCCAGGGCCTAACCTTCCCTTGCATTGGAACCCTCGACCCTCGCAACCGACCGCGGCATAAGCTGGCGCTCCATCCTGCTCGGGCTGGCGCTCATCATCGTGAACACCTACTGGGTCACGGTGGTGGAAGTGCGCTGGTACACGCTGGACGGCACCTGCCTGCCGCTTTTCATCACTCCCGTCTTCATCCTGTTCGTGCTGTGCATGCTGAACCTGGGGCTGCTTCGTCTTGCGCCGCGATGGGCGTTGAACCGCGTGGAGCTCACCATCATCTACGTCATGATGGTCATAAGCTGCGTGCTCTCGGGGCACGACATGCTCCAGAACCTGTTCGGGTCCATCTCGCACCCGTACTTCTTCGCCACGCCCGAAAACGAGTATCAGCGGCTGTTCTTCCGCTACCTGCCGAAGTTCCTTCTGGTGCGCGACAAGGCAGCTCTCACCGACTTCTACAACGGCAACGTGAACCCGTGGACCAGCGGGCTGTGGCTGGCGTGGGTGCTGCCGCTCGCGCTGTGGGGCATCTTCCTGTGCGTTCTGTTCGCGATGATGCTTGCGGCGACGACGCTTCTGCGCCGGGCGTGGACGCAGAACGAGAAGCTCGTCTTTCCGCTCATTCAGCTTCCTGTCGCGATGACGGCCGGCGCGGAGGGGCGGGGCATCTTTCAGGCACGGGCGCTCTGGTGGGGGTTTGCAGTGGCTGCCGGCATTACGCTGTTCAACGGGATGCACGTGCTGTATCCGCAGCTTCCGTATCTTGCCGCCGTCAAGCAGTACGACATCGCCCCGATGTTCTCAAGCCCGCCGTGGAACGCCATCGGCTACACGCCCATCTCGATGTACCCGTTCGCCATCGGCATCGCGTTTTTCATCCCGCTCGACCTGAGCTTCTCCTGCTGGTTCTTCTTCGTCGCGAGCAAGCTGTTCCAGGTTGTCGGGCGCGTCAATGGGTGGGACGCGCCGTCGAACGCCGGGTTCCCGTTCTTCCCCGAGCAGGCGGCGGGGGCGTGGATCGGGCTCGGCATGGTCACGCTGTTCGGAGCGCGGCATTATCTCAAGAACGCCTGGCTGCAGGTGGTGGGGCGCGCCGGGGAAGACGAGCCGGGCGAGCGGCGCGACTACCGCATCGCCATGGCCGTTCTGGCGTTCGGGCTCGTGTTTCTGGTGCTCTGGAGCTTCCTGCTGAACATCAAGTGGTGGGTGGCGGTCATCTTCTTCGGCATCTACCTGCTGCTGTCGATCACCATCACGCGTGTGCGGGCGGAGCTGGGCACCCCTCACGAAATCTACTACGTCAATCCGCACGACATCCTGACCAAGGTCTTCGGCACCCAGGCCATCGGGCCGCAGAGCCTCACATCCATGGCCACGATGTACTGGTTCAACCGCTGCATGCGCTGCCACCCGATGCCCAACATGATGGAGTCGTTCAAGATGGCGGAGTATGCGAAGCTGAACTACCGCCGCATGATCGCCGTCATCGCGCTCACGCTCGTGTTCGGGATGTTCGTCGCCTACTGGGCGAACCTTCAGGTGACGTACGAAGCCGGCGCTTCGGCCAAGGCGATAGGCTACAAATGGTGGCTGGGCACGGAGTCGTACGGCGGGCGCCTGCAGACCTTGCTCCAGAACCCGGTGCCGCCGCCGGTCTCCATCGAGCCCGGCTACACGGGCGGTGCCTGGTACAGGCATCTTCACTTCGAGTTGACGAAGGTGCTGTATATGCTCGGCGGCCTGGTTCTGGTGTTCGCCATGAAGGGCGCCCGGGCCGCGTCGGTCGCGTGGCCGTTCCATCCGGCCGGGTATGCGCTGGCTGTCAGCTTCGCGATGAACTACTTCTGGTTCGCGTTCTTCATAAGCTGGGCCATCAAGTCGCTCATCGTGCGCTACGGCGGCATGAAGTTTCACAACCAGGCGGTGCCGTTCTTCCTCGGGCTGATTCTGGGGGACTACGTGATGGGCAGCATCTGGGCCATCATCGGCCCGGTGCTCGGGGTGCAGACCTACAAGATCTTCATCTAGTCCCGGCCGGATCGACCCGGAGATGTTCTCCGGGTTGCCGTCCGGGGACATTCGTCCCGACGTTGATGGGGCGTGAAATGGTTCACGCCCCATGCCCTTCTCCGGGGCCTTTTGCCCCGGCCACGCTATGCGGGGGGCACATGTCCCGGGAGAACGCTCCGCGCGCGCGGCAAACGGCGGGGACGAGCGGACGCTGCACTCACCTTCGGGCCTTCGGGCCGTACGACTTGACGTTGGTGACCCAACAGGGTAGCATAGAAAGGACGGTACAGAACTCACCACCAGCCGTGCCTCGGGCGGGAACCGCATTGTGCGGCAAGCTATGGTGGCCGGGCTGGGAGAAGGAGCCACAGGTATGGGCATCGGTTTTGGGATAGGCCAACCTTTGCAGACCTCAGGGGACTTCGAGATCAAAGGCGACTTGCTGATTGCCGGAAGCATCACCGGTGCCACGTCCGTCACCATGGCTGGCGTGCTTGCAGGTATGCGCCTGCCGGTTACTATCCTTGCATCCGGGTCGCCCCTCCTCCTTACCGCAGCCTCTCATTTCGACAAGGTGCTCTGCCTTGCTTCTGGAGCCGCCTACACGGTATACCTGCCCGACCCGCAGGAAAACGGGACTAACAAGCCGCCAGCGGGAACGTGGAGGGTCGTGTACCAGGCGTCCAACAGTAACACCATCATAGCAGCGGATTATCCGAGCGGTGACCCGGAGTCGCTCAATCACAAGCGATTCCTAATGCCCGGATACCGGGACGAGTACGCCGACGGTTCGTTTCACACGTTCAATTCGAATGGCGGCGTGAGCACTTGCACGTTCAACACAACGGGGCTGTTGGTCGGAGCAGCTGTGCTGGTCGTGTGCAACGGGTACAACTGGCTGGGCATGCCGCTGTGCCGTTTGCCGTACTCGCTTGCGACAGTGTAATAGCACGTAGGCCAGCGCCCACCGGAAGGACCACCGACAATGGGACAAGTCACACTCGCTGACACAACAAACAATGCACTGAAGGTCGAACTTGCCAGCCAGCTGGCGGGAGAGGACATTACCAACCAGTGGATGTCCACAAACCTCAAGGGCTACCTGACGGTCGCCGGCAAGGCTGTAACCGTTGACAGCAGCACGACTGCTAAGAATATAGGGGACACGACAAGTGACGCCCTTGGCGTGGACACGGAAGTGATCTCCATCTTCAATCCAGGCACTGTGCGCCTGTGGGTCGCATTTCGCCAGTCGGTCAAGCCGAACGGTGGCCGCATCTCAACGGCAGTCCCCATCGAGCCGGGCCTGACGCTGACGGTACCTGTCTATACGAAGAATGACGACCCCATCCAGTTGTCCTTCATTCTGGACTCCGGGTCAACGTCAATAAGCGTTCCAGTCGTGGGAATGGGAAACTCAACGTCCTAGCCATGGCCAGGGAGCTTATCTGCAACGTGTATAACTATCAGTGGACGACGGTTGGCAGCGGGGGCTCTGGAAGCATACCGACGCCCGCGCAGGTCGACACCTGGCTGGCCCGGATCAAGGACTGCGGGTTTACGGCGATAGCTATAAACGAGCGGCTCTCGGCCTTCACAGGGACGTCGTGGAACTTTTGGTCGACGAACGCGCTTGTGGGCAGCTCGGAGACCATTCTCCACCGCCTCGAGGCCAGCGGCCTCAAGATCCTTTTGCGGATCTGGGCAGACCTGCCGGACGCCACCATACGCGCTGCGATTAGTGAGGCTTACGGGCCGGAATGCATCGGCCCCGACTTCGATGGCTACGCTCTGAATGCCTATGCGCCAAAGTCCGCCCAAGCCTTGGCCGCGATGGCAGCGGCGTTAAAGGACCAGGGCCTCTATGATGCGGTGGACTGGATCGTCGTGGGCTGGGACGGGACTGGAGAGGTTGATGATGTGCGAGGTTTCGTCGGCCAACCCACCCTGACCCGGCCGGCAAGACCGGCGGCGGAGGGCATATCGCGAACGGCCGTGGCGACCGGGCGCGCTGTTGCAGGGCCGCGCATTGTCCGAATCAACGATGCCAACGAAGCGATGGGCATCATGTTCCGCGCCGTGTGCGCCGAACTGGGCAACAGCAAACCTATTGGCTGCATGCGCGGGTCGGCCTGGCAGAATCAACCCAAAAGGCGGACACTGCCCTACTTCCCGGATGAGACATTCGCGCAGTCGAACGACGCCAATCAATGCCCAAACGCCTGGGTCATCGGAAGCGGGCCCACGTGGAGCGGGCCATTCTATCCCAGCCCGTACACCGGCCATGAGCAGGAGGAGGCAGTGTGCTTCTCGGCCGACATCATCCGGGGTGCGGGGATGCAACAGGGCGTCCTTGAGGCTGATGTACTCGGGTTCAGTGGCATGATGCCAGGCGGCACAGAGGAGGCCATCAAGGCCGAAATGGTAGTCCGCGCTGGGCGCTGTCTGGAGCGGGACGTGGGGCTGATGTTCGCCCATTGGGTGTACGAAAGCAGTGGTGTTGATTTCACGGGCCTCGATGTCTGGCAGGAGACCATCAGCGATGGTATCGCGCCTCTGCTTGATGAGCTGAACCGGCCGTCGTTGACCCCCGTAGCCGCAGATCCGTTTCTGGTTAGTGCAGCTAATCTTAACAACTACGATTACATCGCCGACGCAGTGGATTACTGGCGCACGGCTGGAGGCGCACCCGGCACGTCGGTTCCCTTAGCATTCGCGTACACATTGCCTTAGCGCCATTTCGTTGCGGCAGTCGCACAAGTGGCGCCGGAGAAAGACCTGATGGAAATGACCAAATGGTGCATGCTTCTGCTTCTGGTGCTGGCCGCCAGCAGGTCGGCCGCGGCCACACCCCAGTACATTATCCACGACCTCGGGACGTTTGGAGGACTTGCGGGCCGACTGAACGCCATCAATAACAGCAACGTTGCCGTAGGTTCAAGCTACGTGGAGTACGTAAGCTACAATGCGATCTACTACTCCGGCGGGGCTTGGCGCGTCATATCCGAAGGTGTGGCCAGTGGCATCAATGACGCCGGTGTCGTCGTTGGCACGACTCCGGGCACGGGAGGCGACGGGCAGCCTTGGTACTGGGATGGCGAGCGGCATGATTACCCGGGCCGGCGCGCCGTGGACATCAACAACCTGGGCCACATTGCTGGCCGCGGGGCGGGCGTGCCGGGCTCTGGCAGCCTGTGGATTGACGGCGTTCACCATTCTCTTGGCACCCTTGGCGAGGGGGATATCGAGGTGCGCGCACTCAACAACAACGATCAGGTTGTTGGCACGTTCATCCGGGACATCCCCGGCACCCGTGCATTCCTCTCTCAAAATGGCGTGATGCAAGATCTCGGTGTGCTCACGGGGCGTTCTGAGAGCCAGGCGGTGGGCATCAACGACCAGGGCGTGGTTGTCGGTTGGAGCCGCAACCGCGGCGAGTTCATCGAGCAAGTGGGGTTCCTGTACGACGGGCAGATGCACGAGCTTCCCTTTGTGCCGGCGGGCATCAACAACCTGGGCCAGATTATCGGGGGCGGAGGCGTCTTCGACCACGGCGAGTTACATCCCTTGCCAGGGCTTGGCGGCGGCGTTCTCTGGGGCGGGCCGTTGGCCATCAACGACAACGGCTGGGTCGTCGGGTACGCGCGTTCCGGTGCGTCACTTCAGCTTCCTTCGCATGCCGTCATTTGGGAGCCGGTTCCTGAGCCGGGCGGCATGGCAGCGCTGGGGGCGATGCTGGTGGGGTTCGCCCTCGCCGGCCTCCGGCTGAGGGCATAGGCGGGCAGCCCCGCTGACAACTGGTGATCGACCCGGGGGTGTACTCCGGGTTGCCGTCCGGGGGACATTTGTCCCGACGTTGATGTCGGTGTTTGATGGGGCGTGAAATGCTGATGGGGCGTGAAATGGTTCACGCCCCATGCCCTTCTCCGGGACGTTTGTCCCGGCACGCTATGCGGAGGACACATGTCCCGGTAGAACGTTCCGCGCGTGAGGCATCTCACGCTCGATCAGGGGGGACACATGTCCCAGGAGAACGTCCCACGCGTGAGGCATCTCACGCGCGATCGGCTCACACCCGATCAGCGGTCTCCGCGCTTTTCGCTTCTTTCCGCGCCTCCGCGATTCCGATCCCTCAGCCCAGCCCCAGCAGCCGCGCCGCGTTGCCGCCCGTGATGCCTGATATCTCCCACGGCTCCAGAGGTAGCGCGCGAATGCGGGCGAGCTGGGCGGACGCATCGCCACAGGGCGCATCCGACCCGAACAGCACCCTATCGGCCCCATGGTCGCGGATAAGCGAGATGAGCCCATCATCCGAAATATGCTCCGGCAGGCAATACGCCGTGTCCAGAAAGACGTCGCTCCCGATGAGGAACTCGCGCGCCTGCTCCCACACCAGAAATCCGCCCATGTGCGCGACCACCATCGTTAGATGCGGAAACATCTCGTGCACGCGCGCGAGCGACTCCGGCGTCCCGAACATTTTCATGCCAGGGTCAATCTCCGCGCCGCCGTGGAAGTACGCAATCAGCTCGCCCTGCATCGCTTCGTATATTGGCAGCATCCGCTCGTCGTCCGGCCGGAACTTCTGCCAGCTCGGCTGAAATTTCACACCCTTCAACCCCAGCTCTCGCATCCGCCGAAGCTCCGCAGTCGGGCCGGGGAAGTCCGGGTGCATCGCCCCGAACGAGATGACGCTGTCCGATCGGATGGAGGCTGCCCAATCGTTGATGGAAACCACCTGCGAGGCTTTCGTCGCCACCGGCTGAACGACCGCAAGGTCTATACCCACCGCGCGATTGCGCGCCCGCAGCCCCTCCACCGTCCCGTCAAACGTCGCCGTCAGCCCGTAAGCGACCGTCAGCCCTTCCACCGCCCTTGGCGCGAGGGCATCGGGGAAGCAGTGGTTGTGGGTATCAACAATCACGGGTCAGCCCGGGGCGGGTCCCCGTTCGGCGGTCACGCTGCCCTGGTGGCGGAACAGAAACGAGCACGGAGCGTCCCCATGGCAGCCGTCTGCTTCCATTTCGAAGCTGATGTCCATGGAGAACTCCTCGCCCCACGTCCTCATCTCAGGATGACAGATGCGGCTGCAGATGTCGGGCAGAACGGCCTCGCGGCCTGACTTCTCGATGGCCGCCTTCCACGGACAGTGGTCCACGACCAGCCGCAGCGTTCCCGGCGGGCTCGGCTTGGCCACATAGCCGTAGTCCTCCGCCGCGAACTTCACCGCCAGCGCGCTCGCAAGGTCGGAGAGTGGGTCCCCGTCCAGACCGAGCAGTTCCCGCGCCTTTCGCGCCTGAATCTTCGGCATCACTTTCCAGACCAGCTCGTCCAGCCGCATCGCCTCGTCGTAGCCAAGCTCCTGCTCGCAGATAACGAACCAGAGCCCGTCCGCCGCGCAGTACGACCGCCGCAGAAACTCGATAATCAGCTCACTTCTCAGCGCGTTCACGTATGATCTCCCCACATTTCCGCTGGACGCCTTCTTGCCCCGCGAACTCCCGCACGGCGGGGCTCCCGCGCGGCGGGCTCCCGCGCGGCGGGNNACTTCTCAGCGCGTTCACACAGAATCTCCCCACGTGCCGCCCCGGAGGCGCGGCAGACCATCTGAGTGTTCAACACAGACGCGCCGGAAGCCTTCCGTCAGTTTGCAGGGCACGAGGGCTGCTTGCGGGAAATATCCAAAGACAGGCATCGGCAGGAAACAATGGAACCATCAAAGAGCGCATCACCCATCACGAACCGGGACCGCGGCGTTCTGCGCCGCCTCGCCTCCCGGGTGGCCGCCATTGCGCGCCGCGAAGACCAGGCGGGGAAGCGCGACCTCTGGTACAGCCTCAATGCCCTGCGCGAGACGCGCCCGCTCGTCTATTGCAGCCCCGAGGGCGGTTGGGGCGAGATCATCCTGCCGGACGACTTCGAATGCGAGGGCGGGCTCGCAAGAGGATGGGAGAACTTCCTCAGAACCGAGATCTTCTACGGCGACCGCATGGGGGACGACAAGGTCGTCACGGGCGGCTTCGATGTCCCGTACGTCAGTACACGCACGGATTGGGGCGTGCACGAGAGCTACACCTACGGCGAGAACCGGGGGTCGTACGTCTGGGACGCGCCCGTCAAGGACCTGAACGACCTCTCCGCGCTCCGCTTTCCCGAAATCCGCGTGGACAGGCAGGCGTCAGACGCTCTGCTCGATCTTGCTCACGATGTCTTCGACGGGATACTCGAGGTTCGGCGGCATCACACCTGGCTGTGGAGCGTGGGGCTCACGCAGACGCTCGTGAAGCTGCGCGGGATGGAGCAGGTGATGCTCGATATGGTGACCGATCCGGAGGGGTTGCACGGGCTGATGGCGTTTCTGCGGGATGCGCACATGGCGAAGCTCGACTTCCTGGAGCGCGAGGGACTGCTGCACCTGAACAATCGCGGCGAATACGTCGGGTCGGGCGGATTCGGCTGGACGGACGAGCTTCCGGCGCAGGACTTCGCGGGCCATGTGCGCACGAAAGACCTCTGGATGCTGGCCGAGAGCCAGGAGACCGTCGGAGTGAGCCCGGCGATGTTCGCGGAGTTCGTCTTCCCGTATCAGCGCCCGCTGCTCGAGCGCTACGGCCTCACCTGCTACGGATGCTGCGAGCCGGTGGACTCGCGCTGGGACACCCTGCGCGCCATCCCGAACCTCCGGCGCGTATCGGTGTCTCCGTGGTGCGATGTGGCGCGGATGGCGGAGAACCTGCAGGACCGCTGCATCCTGTCGCTCAAGCCCAATCCGGCGCACCTTGCGACCAGTTACTTCGACGAGGATGTGATGCGCCGCGAGCTTCGAACAAAGCTGGAGCAGGCGCGCGGATGCCGCGTCGAGATCATCATGAAGGACTGCCACACCATCGGCGGCGACCCGAACCGGGTCATCCGCTGGTGCGGCATTGCGCGCGAAGAGTCCGAGCAATTCGCCGCAAGCGCCTAGTTGAAGCGCTCCGGCGGCCGGTCTCTGCCTGATGCCCGTGAGGCATCCAGCGCCACCGACAGCGCCTCGGCGATCTCTTTGACATAGACGAATTCGATGTCCGCCCGGACGTCCTCCGGGATGTCCTCGAGCACGTCCTTGCGGTTTTCGGCCGGCAGGATGATCAGCCGGACGCCCGCCCTGTGCGCCGCCAGCACTTTCTCCTTGATGCCGCCCACCGGAAGCACCTTGCCGCGCAGTGTGATCTCTCCCGTCATGGCGACGCGCGGCCGCACGCGGCGGCCGGTCAGAAGCGACGCCAGCGCCACCGTCATCACCACGCCCGCGCTCGGGCCGTCTTTCGGAACGGCGCCCGCGGGAACGTGCAGGTGCAGGTCGCTCGACTGGAAGAAGTCCGGGGCGATGTTCAGGTCGTCTGTGTGAGAGCGCACGTACGACAGCGCCGCCTGCGCGGATTCCTTCATCACGTCCCCGAGCTGCCCGGTGAGCACAAGCTGCCTGTTGCCCGGCATCTGAGTCGCCTCCACGAAAAGCACGTCGCCGCCCACGGGTGTGTAGGCGAGGCCCGTGGCGACTCCCGGCACCAGAGTCCGCTCCACCAGTTCGCGCTCGGGCCAGCGCGGCGTGCCCAGATAGACCGGAACCGATTTCGCCGAAACCGAAATCGCCGCCGTCCGCCCCTCGGCGAACTCCCGCGTCGCCTTGCGGCACACGGTCGCGATCTGCCGCTCCAGATTGCGCACGCCCGCTTCGCGCGTGTAGCCGCTGATGATCGCCTTCAGCGCGGCCGGGGTCCACCGGATGTGCTTCTTCGTCAGGCCGTGCTCGTCCATCTGCTTCGGGATGAGATGCGTCAGCGCAATCTGAACCTTCTCTTCTTCGGTGTAGCCGGCGATCTCGATGATCTCCATCCGGTCGCGAAGCGGGGGCGCGATGGTGTCGAGCACGTTGGCGGTGGTGATAAACAGCACCCGCGACAGGTCGAAGGGGACCTCGACGTAGTGGTCGCGGAAGGTGCTGTTCTGCTCCGGGTCCAGCACCTCCAGCAGCGCCGACGAGGGGTCGCCGCGGAAGTCGTGCCCCACCTTGTCTATCTCGTCGAGCATGAAGACCGGGTTGTTCGTCTCCGCGCGCCGGATGCCCTGAAGCACCTGTCCGGGAAGCGCGCCGACGTACGTGCGCCGGTGTCCCCGAATCTCGGCCTCGTCGTGCGTGCCGCCGAGCGACATCCGCACGAACTTCTTGCCGAGCGAGCGCGCGATGGACATTCCGAGCGAAGTCTTTCCGACTCCCGGGGGGCCCACCAGGCAGAGGATCGGCTGGCGCACCGTGCCTTCCGTCTTGAACTTGCGGACGCTCAGGTACTCGAGAATGCGCTCCTTGACCTTGTCGAGTCCGTAGTGGTCCTCGTCCAGAATGCGGTGCACGTCGCGTATGTCCAGATTGTCTTCCGTCGCTTTGTCCCAGGGGAGCGCGATCAGCCAGTCGAGATAGGTGCGCGACACGCTGTATTCCGGGGCGGCAAGCGGCATGCGGGCCAGGCGTTCGAGTTCGCGGTCGGCCTGTTTGCGCGCTTCGGCGGGCATGTTGGCGGCTTCGACAGCCTGCCGGATCTCCTCGATCTCCTGCGACTGATCGTCGCCCTGCCCGAGCTCGCGCTGAATCGCCTTCATCTGCTCGCGCAGATAGTACTCGCGCTGCGAGTTGCCCATCTCCGTCGAGACCTGGTTGGCGATCTTGTTGCCCAGCTCCAGCACCTCGACCTCGCGGGTCAGAATCTTCAGAAGCTCGTTCATCCGCGCGCGCGTGCCGAGCGTCTGCAGAATCGCCTGGCGTTCGTCCGCCGGAATGGGAAGGTGCGCGGCGACCGTGTCCGTCAGAATGGCCGGGTTCTGCAGGCGGGCGATGCCGAGCAGTTCTTCGGGCATGTTCTGCGAAAGGTTGACGACGCGGGTGTAGAGGTCGGCGATGTTGCGGCGCAGCGCCTCCACCTCGACGGGATGCTCGGGGTCGTAGTCCACCTCTTCGGCGAGCTTTTCGATGCGCACCCGCAGATACGGCTCGGCGGCAATCGGCTCGATCAGCCTGATGCGCCGCAGTCCCTGCACGATCATGCGCTGGCCGTCCGGCAGGCGGAGCATGGTGTGAATGACCGCCGCGACGCCTATCTCGTGCACGTTTTCGAAGCTCGGCTTCTCCTGGTCGGGGTCTTTGGCCAGCGACACGCCGATGACGCGCTGTCCCGCGACAACCGCGTCGTCCACCAGCTTGATGGAACTCTCCTTGCCGATGGTCAGCGGAGCGATGACCATCGGGAACACAACGGTCTCGTTCAGCGGAAGCAGCGCGACCTCGTCCGGGATGGGGACGGCCGATTCCTCGTGCCCGTCTTCGGCCGCGGGGGCGATATCGGCGGGGGCCGGGGCCTCGGGCATCATTTCTTCCCTGTCAGGGGGCGCCGTCATTCCCGCTCCCCGCTTGCGCTAATCGGCACCGATCTCGCCTGGTTGTCCTCGGCGGCGCGCTTCGGGAGGCGTATGCAGAAGTAGCCGTCGCGCGCGACCGCGCTCAGGTTGTCGCGGTCGTAAACAACTTCCGTCGGCAGGGCCACCGTGCGTTCGAACGGCCCGGTGTAGATCTCGAGCTGATGGTAGCGGAGGGCCTGCTCCCGCGCCTCGGGGTCCTCGTCGCGAATGCCCTTGATGTAAAGCGAGCGCCCGTCGGCGGAAAGCGAAATGTCAATCCTGTCCGGCTGCACTCCGGCGGCGCACACTTTCACCACCACTGCCTCGCAGGTCTCGTACACGTCCACCTGCGGCGTCCAGATGGGCTCGTTTCCCGTCCATATCCAGTTCTCGGACATCCCCCGCATGGACTCGTCCGCCATGTGGCGCATAAGAGCCCCGAGATTCCGCATCCAGTCAAAGTCGTTGCTCATTTGCTACTCTCCGCACTGCGCGTTTGCCGCGCATTCGTATTGTAACCAAACCGGCCAACAGCGTGCCGCCCCCGCGGCTCTGGAGTGCGAAAGCAGAGCTCTCGCTTTCCGGCCGCCGCCAACGCCCGAGCGCGCGGTGACGGGGAACCCGGGGACAGCCGGGGTCGTCTATACAGGTGTTCGGGGGCGCCCACTTCACAGGTAGTGGACGAGCACAAGTCTGCGCGCCCCCGGAAAGGAGACTGCAATGAGAGCAGTGTGTAATGCTGCCATGGCACTGGTGCTGTGGCTCTGTGTG
>MTKZ01009704.1_pt1 | contig 16711 bp, 16 predicted proteins | sample 1042781 | NCBI WGS metagenome assembly MTKZ01 (sample SAMN06212207, study PRJNA360539) | anaerobic digester metagenome | biome: Wastewater treatment plant; material: sludge; isolation source: anaerobic digester fed with sludge from wastewater treatment plant | place: Denmark: WWTP Viborg ... | reverse complement strand
GCCACAACCGTTCCCAGCACAAGATTAGAGAGGTTCTGCGCAAGACCCAGCGCCGCAACCTGCGTTCCCCCAAGATGCGCCACGAAGAATCTGTCCACCAGATTGGTGAGCGTCTGAAGGAAGAGGGCTACAGCGGCGGGCCAGGTCAGGGCCCACACCGTGCTGGAGAGGCGCCCGGTCAGGATGTCTTCGGAGATGGCGGCCTCGCGGCTTGCTCGCGGCAGGGCAGTCACGAGAGGCGTACGAAAACCATTCCGAAGAAGCAAGAAACTCGAACCATATCGCCTGCTATTATACGCGAACCCGGCCCCGTCGTGTGCACCAAAATGATGCGCGCCAGACCGTCCCGGGCCGCCCACACAGGATCAAAACGGCAGGGTGGGGGAACCCTTCGGGCGCATTCGCTGTCAACAAAAGCGAATATGCGTTTGCCCGCGCTTCGTTGACAGGGAATTCTACGGTATGATAAACTCCTCAACGAGAGCCAGGCCGGGCGGGGCATAGCCGAAACTCAAGGATTTGCAGATGCCGAAAAAGATATTAGCCGTAGATGACGAGAAGCACATAGTCAGACTGGTCCAGGTGAACCTGGAGCGGCAGGGGTATGAGGTCGTCACGGCCAACGACGGCCGCGAAGCGCTCGAGAAGGTGGAATCCGAGAAGCCGGACCTTGTCGTGCTCGACGTCATGATGCCCTACATGGACGGTTTCGAGGTCCTTCAGAACCTGCGGCGCAATGCGAATACACGCGACATCCCGGTCATTATGCTCACGGCAAAGGCCCAGGATGCTGACGTCTTCAAAGGATGGCAGTCGGGCGTTGACTGCTACCTGACCAAGCCCTTCAACCCGATGGAGCTGATATCTTTCGTGAAGCGCATCTTTAAGTCATTGGAAGACATGGGAGACGGCGGCGGACGCTTCGAGATATCCTGACACCAGCCGCCTGCAGCAGCAATGAACGATTCGGATACAGACTGCGGACTTAACGCTATTGTTCTTGTGGTTGGCGCCATTGCGGCACTCGCCGTGGCGGGCATTGTCGGACGCGCTGTTTACTCAGCGACGCACTCAGCAGACCACGTCCGTGACGTGACGGACATCATCTCCGAATGCCAGGGCACGATTGCGGAGATAGACAAAGCCCTGCGTATCGCCCAGCCCGTTCGCGCCTAGACACTAAGGCCCCGGCCAAGACCCTCACGCGACCCGCGCACACCCTTTCAAGACAGTGCCAAACGCTCGGTTCTGGGTGCCCGCCTGTGCGTCTGATAAGATATATTATGTTGAGTCGTACAGCGCGATAAGCTAACGGCTTCCGCGCCTGATGCGGAAGCCGCTCAAAACCCGCTCCCCCACTGTTCAGCCCCCCTCGAGGTCTTCGCAAGGTCGCGACGCCTCTTCGAGCACTGCTTCTGTCATATAGAGCGGCGCTTCGGCTCTCAGCGCCAGCGCTATTGCATCGCTCGGCCGGGAGTCAACTGGCAGCGACTTTCCGTTCACCCGAAGCCATATCTTCGCGTAAAAAGTCTCGCCCCACAGGTCGTCAATCACCACACGCTCGATTGCGCCGCCCAGGCGCTCGGCGAGGTTCTTCAACAGTTCGTGAGTGAGAGGTCTGTCCCCGGTAAGGCCCTGCAATGCCATGGAGATTGCCGAGGCCTCGAACTGCCCAACCCAGATGAGGACGCACCGCTCCCGGTTGTCGCGAACGAGCACGAAATCGCCTCTGACGCCGGTGGCGGCGTCGGCGTGGACATAGACTCCGGCGACCCGGACCTCACGCTCTTCGAGGTTCCGCTCATCCGGGTAGCGGCCGCTCAGCTCATCAAATGGCGTCTCGCTGAACGGGTCGCTCTCTTCGTCACGCTCCGGCTTGTCCTGCGATTCCTCTGGTTCGCTCACGAAGTACACATTCCTCAACGCCATGGCCGCCAGCCAGGGCGCACAGTACAAAGCAGAAGGAGGTGAGCCAGGCGAATCTAGTCCACGTCCGCTGCTTTCAGCGTCTTGTCAACGATCTGCAAGAACTCCTTGTTCGACTTGGTGTGCTGGAGCCGGTCTATCAGCAACTCAGTTGATTCCACCGTCCCAAGCGCAGCCATCAACCGATGCAGCTGCCAGATCCGCTTCAGCGTGTCCTCATCATAGAGCAGCTCGTCGTGCCGGGTCCCGGACCGCTTCACATCTATTGCCGGGTAGATCCGGCGCTCGGCCAGCGATCTGTCCAGCGCCAATTCCATATTACCCGTACCTTTGAATTCTTCGAAGATCATGTCGTCCATGCGGCTGCCTGTTTCAACCAGGCAGGTGGACAGCACCGTAAGGCTTCCGCCCTCCTCGATGTTTCTGGCTGCCCCGAAGAAGCGCTTCGGGCGATAGAGAGCCACAGGGTCGAGGCCTCCAGAAAGCGTCCGTCCGCTCGGGTTGACGGTAAGGTTGGACGCCCTGCTGAGACGCGTGAGGCTGTCGAGAAGCACGACAACATCCTTGCCCGACTCCACCAGCCGCTTCGCCTGCTCCAGCACCATATCCGCCACCCGCATGTGGTTCTCCGGCGGCTCGTCGAACGTAGAACTGACCACGTCTCCGTCCACGGACCGGCGAATGTCGGTGACTTCCTCGGGACGCTCATCTATCAGCAGCACGATGAGGCGCACTTCGGAGTGGTTGATGGTGATGGCGTTGGCGATGGTCTTCAGGAGGATCGTCTTGCCGGCTTTAGGCGGAGCAACGATCAGTCCGCGCTGCCCTTTGCCAATCGGCGCGATAAGGTCTATCAGACGCGCGCTGATGCCCTTGGCGTCGGTCTCGAGGACCAGGCGCTCGTTCGGGTAGATCGGAGTAAGGTCGTCGAAGTTGCGGCGCGCCCGCGCCGTCTCCGGATCCAGACCGTTGACAAGTTCCACCCTCAGGAGTCCGTAATACTTCTCAGTGTCTTTCGGAGGCCGAACCTGGCCAGTAACCGTGTCGCCGGTCTTGAGCCCGAAGCGCTTGATTTGTGACTGGGAGACGTAGATGTCGTCCGCGGCGGGGGCAAAGTTGCGTCCCCGCAGGAACCCCCACCCGTCCGGCAGTATCTCCAGGACGCCCTGCCGCACCTTGAAACCGGCGGCCTCGGTCTGGCACTCAATGATCCTGAGGACAAGGTCCTGCTTGCGATGCGTCTGCGGATCAATGTTGAGATCGCGCGCGATCTGCTGGAGTTCTTCGACGTCTTTTGAATCGAGAGTTGAAAGTTCTAGGGTTTCCAACTGTGGGTTCACCTCTTTTGTGACCTGTGCCTCAGAAAACATTACAAGATATGAGGCAAGAAGCCCGAGCGACAGTCCCTTCTGAGCGCTCAGGACACCTTCAGAGAAGAATGAGACTCGGCATGACGATCCACCCCCCGGCTTGCGCCCCCGGCCGCCCCGCCTGCGCGTCGTACGCTGGGGGTTATCGGGGGACAGGAGCACACAAACGGCTGAGACTCACTGCACCCGCAGACACCAGGGTCTGGCGGTGGGATATCAGGAGTTCAGAGTTCGAGCGCACACAGGGGTCTACGACCTGCAAATCTCATGTGAAAAACGCTGAATTACGCGAGTACGGGGAGGACGCAGACCCACCGAGATTATATACCCCCCTCCTGCGGTTTGTCTAGAGTCTGTAATGTTTTTTTGCGCGTGCTGGCCAGCGGGTCGCGGGCGGGACGATCACCCGCCCCCGTAGACCTCCGGCTTCAGCACCCCTATGAACGGGAGGCTCCGGTAGGCGCCGTTGTAGTCGAGCCCGTACCCGACGACGTAGCGATCTTCGACGGTAAAGCCGTTGTAGTCCAGGTTTACGCCCATCTCGCGGCGGCTGGGCTTATCGAGAAGAGCGCACACCCTGACGCTTGCCGCCTTGCGTGACCTCAGGTTCTCGACAAGATACGACAGCCTGAGCGTCCAGCCTGTGTCCACTATATCCTCGACCACCAGCACGTGCTTGCTGACGACGCTTTCGTCAAGGTCCTTGATGATTCGCACCACGCCCGAAGACTTGCTGTCTGCCCCATAGCTTGAAATGGCTACAAAGTCGTAGGAGACGGGGATGCTGATCGCCCGCACCAGGTCGGCCAGAAAAACGGCGGCGCCCTTTAGAACGCCCACCATGACGAGTTCCTTGCCCTCGTAGTCGCGGGATATCTGCGCGCCCAGTTCACGGACACGTTCCCGAATCTGATCCTCCGTTACGAGGATCTGCGCGATGTCGTCGCGTTGATTCATAGTCGCTAAATCATTCCCATTCAATTGTTGCCGGCGGCTTGGAACTGATATCCAGAACCACCCGGTTTACACCCGGCACTTCATTTGTGATCCGGCTCGAAATCCGCTCCAGCACTTCGTACGGAAGGCGCGCCCAGTCCGCGGTCATTACATCCTCGCTCGTGACTGCACGGACGCAGATCGGATAGGCATAGGTCCGCTGGTCACCCATCACGCCCGTGCTGCGTATCGGCAGGAGCACTGCGAAGGCGTGGAAGAGCTGCCGGTAAAGGCCGGCGCGCTTGACCTCATCCACAACGACCCAGTCCGCGCGTCTCAGCATTTCGAGCCGCTCGCGTGTCACCTCTCCAATAATCCGGATTGCAAGCCCCGGGCCGGGGAACGGCTGACGCCAGACAAGCTCGCTCGGCAGGCCGAGTTCCGTTGCCACGCTGCGCACTTCGTCCTTAAACAAGTCGCGCATCGGCTCGATCAGTTCAAAGTTCATGTTCTCGGGCAGCCCGCCCACGTTGTGGTGCGTCTTGATCAGTGCGGCGTTTTTCGTGCCGCTTTCGATCACGTCCGGATAGAGCGTCCCCTGGGCGAGGAAGTTGAACTTCCCGAGCCTGTTCGCCTCTTCCTCGAACACGCTCACGAACTCCGCCCCGATCAGTTTGCGCTTCCGCTCGGGGTCAACCACGCCCTCGAGCTTTTCGAGGAACCTGTCGGAGGCATCCACATAGACCAGGTTCATCTTGAAGTTCTGCTCGAATGTGGCCCGGACACGCTCGGGCTCTTCGGCGCGCAGAAGTCCATGGTTCACGAAAATGCAGGTGATCTGGTCGCCTATGGCCCGATGCACCAGCGCGGCCGTCGTGGAGCTGTCCACCCCGCCGCTCAGCGCGCACAGGACACGACCGTCCCCCACCCTGCCGCGTATCCAGTCCGTGGCCTCAGACACGAACGATTCCATGGTCCAGGAGCCCTCGCAACCGCACTGCCCGTACAGAAAGTTGCGCAGGATCTCAATGCCCCACGGCGTGTGCACCACCTCGGGATGGAACTGCACGCCGAACTGCCGCTTCTCCAGATTGGCCATGGCGGCCACAGGAGTGCTCGCCGTGCTTGCGATTACATCAAAGCCGGGAGGCGGCTCCTGCACCAGATCACCGTGGCTCATCCAGCAGATGAGTTCCGGGTTCAGGCCTTCAAAAAGGGAACTCTGGTCGCTCACGCGCAGTTCGGTCTTGCCATACTCGCGGTTGTCGCCCGGCAGCACCTTTCCGCCGAGCTGATACGCCATGAGCTGCATCCCGTAGCAGATGCCAAGCACGGGCACGCCCAGTTCGAACAGCCTGGGGTCGGCGCTCGGAGCGCCTTCGTCGTAGACGCTCGATGGTCCGCCGCTCAGGATGATGCCCCGGGGGTTCCGGGCGGCAATCTCTTCGACGGGAGTCTCCCACGACACGAGTTCGCTGTACACATGGCACTCGCGAACGCGGCGGGTGATAAGCTGGCTGTACTGCGCTCCGAAGTCAATCAGAACAATGCGTTCGTCCGGGGCTGCCACGTGAGCGTTAGTCAACTGCCCTGCCCCACCTTCTGCGCCCGCTGCTGGGCCTTGCCTTCTGTCGGAATCGCCGGCGCCACAACCAGATCCGCAGTCTGCATCTCTCGGATGGTGCGCTTCCCGCAGTAGCCCATGGCAACCTTGAGAGCGCCGATAAAGTTCATCGTTCCGTCGTCCGACTTCGCGGGCCCGTACAGAATCTGTTCGAGAGGCCCCAGTTCACCGACCCGAATGCGGGTTCCGCGGGGCAGCCCCTGGTGGGCTGTCGCCATGCCCCAGTGCCACCCTCGGCCCGGCGCCTCGGCGCAGGCCGCAATCGGCGACCCGATCATGACGGCGTCGGATCCTGCCGCAATCGCCTTCACGACATCGCCGCCCGTGCGCATGCCTCCGTCGGCTATCACCGCGACCCGTCTGCCCGTAAGGCTGTAAAAGTCGTCCCGCGCGGCCGCCGCATCGGCAACCGCGGTAACCTGCGGCACCCCCACCCCGCACACACGCCTTGTGGTGCATGCGGCGCCGGGCCCGATGCCAACAAGAATCGCCGCCGCGCCAGCCTCCATAAGTGCGTACGCCCCTTCGTACGTCACAACATTGCCCACAACGACCGGCACCCCGCTGTTACGGCAGATATCGGCAATTCCGACCGCCGAACCCTTCTGCGACAGATGGTGCGCGGAAGTCACAGTGGACTGAATGACAAGGATGTCCAGCCCTGCCTCCAGTACCGCCTTCCCGGCCGTTGCGAATGCCGCGGGAGTGACAGACGCTGCCGAAACGGTGCCGTCCGCTTTGATCTCACGAACGCGCTCCGCCGCCAGATCCGGCTTTACCGGCTCACGGTACAGACTCTGAAGAAGCGGAACAACCTCGTCCTGAGACGCGCCGATGACGCGGTCAAGTTGTGCCTGATAGTCAGCGTGACGGGTGAAGAGGCCTTCCAGGTTGAGGACTGCCAGCCCGCCGAGCCTGCCCATAAGCTGGCAGACAGACGGACTGACGGCGCCATCCATCGCGGAGGCAAGGATCGGAATACGGAAGTCGAACGGTCCTAGCGAGAATGAGGTGTCTGTGTCATCCGGGTCAGTGGTGGTGGACCCGCAAGCTACCGACACCTCGTCAAAGCCGTAGCTGCGCCGGGCCCATTTATGCCCCCCGAGAAGGATGTCCAAATATAGGGTGAACCTCCTGGCGTTTTCGACATCCTACCGGAATGCGGGAATTCCTGTCAACGCCTGAGGGGCAGCGTTTCAAGCTTTTCATAAGCCTCGCGTTGACACCCCTGGCAGGGCGCGGGTAAAATCCCTCGGCCCGCACATCAGTGCAGCACCGGCCAGCCGCGCCCCCATAGTGCAGTGGCCTAGCACACCGCTCTTTCACGGCGGCAGCACGGGTTCGAATCCCGTTGGGGGTAAGCATTACACCTGACCATTCGCAGAAAGCCCCGGAACCAGCCCTTCCGGGGCTTCTTCCTGCGACCGCACTCCTCCCAGGCCAACGCGATGCAGAATTCTCTTGCACCTTGACTTCATCTGTGTTTGACGGACAGAAATCGCTGGTATAATAGCTTTGCGGTAAGTCACCGCGGCGCCGTTCATGCGGCGCGCTCGTCTGGAAGCAAGTATCAGCCCCGGAAGCGCCGGGGCGCTCACATAACCTGACCGGGGGGATATCGGAAAGACGGGGCCAGAGAGAAGGGATGTCCCCCCGGCAGGTCTTTTAGCTTCCGCCTCCCCCACAGTCTCTACTCAGTCGAAATTGACGCGCGTGTCTTTGAACCACTTCGCGTGGCCGTCGTAGAAGATGCCGCTGATTCCACCCTTGTGCGGGAAGAAGTACTTGCTCGCGTCTTGACTGTAGCTGTAGCTGTCGTGGATCAGCCACGCGTTGTAGCCGTCGCGAAGGCAGTCGCTGTAGAACTCGTCCGGCGTCTTTCCAAGCGCGCACAGGGGATCGTTGGGAGGGTGCGGCTGTCCGGGATGCCTTGCGAACGCGTATGCCGAGTAGTTGGTGCAGATCTCCCCTCCAAGTTCGGGATGCACAATCCACCCGACCTGAGCCCATATCTGCCCGACCGGGACTCGCGATGGATGGTCGTACACGGTCGCCTTGAACTTCCGCCGGCCTCCTGACGGGCACATCCAGACCTTCCGCTCTTTGAGGTAGCCCCGAAACGTCCACATGCAGCCTGTCGCCATCGAACCGGTGGAGTCCCAATTCGACCCCTGAGAGAAGCCCGGCGGCGGCACGTGCTGCGCTTCGCGCGGATAGTGGCCCTTCCAGTCGTCCACGTACATCATCACCGCGATACCGATCTGTTTCAGATTGTTCAGACAGGCCGACCTGCGGGCCGCTTCCTTAGCGCGGGCGAACACTGGAAACAGGATCGCCGCCAGAATAGCGATGATGGCGATGACAACAAGAAGTTCGATAAGGGTGAAGCCCCTGCGAATGCCCGGTTTTCTCATACTTCCTCTCCACCGCCCCCCATACTGCAGCACCCGCGCAGCGCGTGCCATCTGCCCGTTACTGAAGCACCGATGTAGTTCCTCCATCCACAACAACGAGCGAACCGGTTGTCCACTCGGCTTCGCGTGACGCCAGCCAGACAGCAGCGGCAGCCACGTCATCGGGCCGCCCCAGCCTGCCCGCCGGGGTCCCTTCTTCCAGCCGTGTCCTGAGAGCCGGATCGGCCAGAGCCATTCGATTGATGTCGGTCTCAATAGTCCCCGGCAGGACGGCATTGCAGGTGATCCCGTGCGGAGACAGGCTGATGGCCATGCTCTTGATCAAGAGGTTCTCACCTGCCTTGGACGCGCAGTAGTGCGCCTGCCTGCTTCCGCCCACCATGCTCGATATGGAGCCGGTCGTGATGATGCGCCCGCCTCCCCCGCGTTCCACCATATGCCGCGCCACCATCTGCCCCGTCAGGAAGACTCCCTTCAGGTTGACCGCAATTACGCGGTCCCACATCTCCTCGCTGATGTCGAAGAACTCCGCAAACGGGCAGATGCCCGCATTGCACTCGAGAATGTCTATGCGCCCGAACTCCTGAAGGGTGTTCCGCACGGCCGACTCCGCTTCCGTCGCGCTCGCCACGTCAGCATCCATCTGTATGGCGCGCCGCCCCATCTGACGGATTTCATACACAACACGGCGCGCGTTCGCGTCGTCGTCAAGATGCGTGATGGCCACATCCGAGCCTCCGGCTGCGAGGGCACGCGCGATCGCCGCGCCGATGCCACGCGATGCGCCCGTGACAAGCGACACAGGCGGGTGGCCCGGACGGGAGGAGAACAACTCGAGCATCAGGCGCCGATCCTTCCTTCGGGATGGTCCCGGATGACGCGGAGATCGTACATGGGCACAAGGATGTCCGCCGTCCGGCGTATGCGCTCGTAGGCGGCAAGGGCTTCGTACATGCTCTCGTTGATGCCCAGAATGCGGTTCCCGGTTATGTTCTCATAGCGGAAGAAGCAGTCCGAGAATACGACCACGCCCTCGCTGGTCTCGACCCGCACGGCGACGCTGCTCCGGTGATGCACGCCGGTCCACCAGACGTCCAGATCGGGCGCAACCTGGTGCTCGTTCTCCATCATCGTCACCCGATCCCAGGCATCCGTGAACACGTGTGTAATCAGCTGGGGGATGATGCACATGTGGAGCTTATCGTGCGGGTGCGGCTTCCAGCGCGGCGCGAAGAGTTCCCCCCACCCGTAGCGGTTGACGCAGATCTGCGCGCGCGGGAACTTGTCCAGGCCTCCGGTGGCATAACTCTGCAGCGGCGTCAGGATCAGCGTATCCACATCTACGGGCTTGACGCCGAGCGCCTCCAGCCTGCGCTCGATGTGGTCTTCGGGCTTAACGATCAGGCGTTGGCGCCCGCCGGTCCCCTCCATCCAGATGCGGTTAAGACCTTCGAGCGCATCGAGCGGCGGCCCGCTGTTGACAAGCACCGTCCGGCCGCCGCCCCGAATCAGCATTGCGTACACCGCGAGCGGCTCCCACTCGTCATCGCCGAGGTTACTCATCCAGTAGAGCTGCACGCCCGGGCATGCGCTGAACTCTCCGACTTTCAGAACATCTACTCTGTACTGCATTCTGCCTGCCTGCCTGCCTTCCGCTGCGCCTGGTGCGTTCAGTCCATGCGCATCCCGCCGTTGATATCAATCGTCGCGCCCGTGATGAAAGCCGCGTGCTCCGACGCGAGAAACACTGCTGCGCCAGCGATGTCCTCCGGGACGCCCAGCCGCCCCAGCGGGATCGTCGCCCTGAGTTCTTCGAGCAGCGCCGTATCGTTCCAGCCCTCAGTCAGCGCGGTTCGCGTGGTCGTGGGGGCTATCGTATTTGCCGTTCCGTAAGGAGCAAGGAACTTCGCGAAGCTCTTCGTCATCGAGAAGATGGCGGCCTTCGTCAGGCAGTAAATGGAGTTGTCCGCGTACCCGCCCGTTTTGCCGCCAACGGAGCCGATGTTGATGATGCGGCCCGTTTCACGCGCGCGCATGTGGGTTGCCGCCGCCTGCGAAAGAAAGAACGTGCCCCGCAGATTCACGGCAACAAGCCGGTCGAAGAACGCCTCGTCCACCTCGTCAATGGGCCGCAGGGGGCAGATACCGGCGTTGTTGACAAGGATGTCGAGTTGGCCGTACGACCGGATCACTTCCGCGAACGCCTGTCTGCACTGCTGAACGTCCGATACATCGAGGCACACGGCCGAGGCCCCTTCTCCGAGGGCCTCGGCGGCTGCCTGCGCGCCCTCGAAGTCCACATCGGCGATAGCGACTCGCGCTCCCGCGCTTTGGAGCGCCTCAGAGATGGCCCGTCCGATTCCGCTCGCCGCCCCGGTTACCATGGCGGTCTTCCCATCCAAACTGATGATCATAGGCATCATTGTACCATACCAGAAGCGGCGGCACACGGCGGTTCCCGACACTCCGGGGAGCCGCGGCCCTGCAAGGCAGCACGTAGCCTACATCCGGTGTTCGTGAAGGAGGCCTGGCGCAGTCTGGCAAAGTGTAATCGCAGATAACAGCAGAGGAGCAGCAATGCACAAACGGCTTCAGGAACTGCGTGGGATGCTGACAGAGGTCTCCGACCTGAGATCGGCGGCGGCCGTCCTTCACTGGGACCAGACGACATACATGCCTGCGGGTGGAGCAGATTCACGGGCGCGACAAATCAGCCTTCTGGAGCGGCTGGCTCACGAACGCTTCATTCAGATGGCAATCGGCGAAATGCTCGAGGACCTGCGCGAGTACGAGCAGAGCCTCCCTTACGACTCGGACGACGCAAGTCTGATTCGCGTCACACGCAAGCAGTACGAGAGGGAGTCGCGCATCCCGGTCGCGTTTCAGGAGGCACTGGCCGTTCATTGCGCCCACACGTATCAGGAATGGACGCAGGCGCGGCCCGCGAACGACTTCGCTCGCGTTCGTCCATTGTTGGAGAAGACCCTCGATATGAGCCGCGAACTGGCGGGCTTCTACCCGGGCTACGATCACATCGCTGACCCTCTCATTGAGTTCGAGGACGAGGGAATGACCGTGGCTTCTCTTCGCAAGCTGTTCGCGGAACTGCGCGGCGAACTGGTGCCGCTCGTGCGCGCCGTGGCTGAAGCCGGACCGGTTGACGACACCTGTCTCACAGGGCCTTTCGCGACGGCAGACCAGCTCGAGTTCGGACGCCAGGTCATCGAGCGCCTTGGCTACGACTTCAGCCGGGGACGGCAAGACCTGACGCACCATCCGTACATGATCAAGTTCTCGCTGGGAGACGTCCGGATAACAACCAGGGTGCGCGAAAACGACCTTGGCGAGGCGCTCTTCGGCACGATCCATGAGTCCGGGCACGCTATGTACGAGCAGGGCATAGACGCCTCGTTCGACGGAACGCCTCTGGCGCACGGCACATCATCGGGCATTCACGAAAGTCAGTCCCGGCTGTGGGAGAACGTAGTGGGCCGAAGCAGGCATTTCTGGACGTTCTTCTACCCCGCCCTGCAAAGCGCGTTTCCCGGCCAGTTGTCTGGCGTGACACTGGACGACTTCTACCGCGCGGTCAACAGCGTGGAGCCGTCGCTGATACGAACAGAGGCGGACGAACTGACATACAACCTGCATGTGATGATCCGTTTCGATCTTGAGACCGCGATGCTGGAGGGCAAGCTCGCCGTCCGCGACCTGCCCGAGGCGTGGAACGAGCGATACAGGAGCGATCTCGGAGTCCTGCCGCCTGACAATCGTGACGGCGTGCTGCAGGATGTTCACTGGTTCGGCGGAATCATCGGAGGCGCCTTCCAGGGATACACGCTCGGCAACGTGTTCGCCGCGCTGTTCATGGATGCCGCCACCCGCGCGCATCCGGAGATTCCATCAGACATCGAACGCGGCGAGTTCGCAGCGCTTCTCGGCTGGCTGAGGGATAACATCTACCGGCACGGCAGCAAGTTCACGGCAGACGAGCTTGCCATGCGAATCACCGGCAACCCTCCGAGCGCCGCACCCTATGTCAGCTACCTCAAGAAGAAATACGGCGCGATCTACGGCCTTGGCGCCTCCGGATGACTCTCTTCGAGCTACCGGCGGGAAGGGAACCGGCCTTCCACGGCGAACACTGCCAGTAGCCGGAAACGTCGCCAAAAGAGGACAAGCGAGATGACAGAAATCGGAGTCGGTATCGTCGGGGCCGGATGGGTAGCCGGCGAGCACATCAGGTCGTTCAACATGCACCCGCACAGCAGGGTCGCGGGCATCTGCAGCCGCACCAGAGAAGGAGCCGAGGCGAAGGCGCGGGCGTGCGGACTCACAGACGTCAATATCTACGAGTCGTATGCCGAGATGCTCGCGGACCCGGGCATCGGCGCTGTCTCGCTCTGCAGTCCCCCGAACCTGCACCCGGAGCAGACGATTCTGGCGGCGGAAGCCGGAAAGCACATTCTGATTGAGAAAGCCGCCGCGAACGATCCGCTGTCGCTCGGGCGCATGCTTGCCGCCGTCGAGAGCGCGAACGTCCGCACTCTGGTCAGCTTCGTCCTCCACTGGAACCCGCAGTTCATCTGGATCAGAAGGATGATGGAGCAATCCTCGATAGGAAAAGTCTTCTACGCGGAGGCGGACTACTGGCACAACATCGGGCCGCACTACGCGCAGTACCGCTGGAACATAAAGAAGGAAATCGCCGGCAGCTCGTTCCTCTCGGCGGGCATTCATGCCGTGGACGCGCTTCGGTGGTTCTTGCAAGATGAGATCGAAGAGGTCTCGGCCTACCAGGTGCAGACGAACCCGGATTACGAATACCCCACGACCTGCGTCGGTGTCGTGAAGTTCAGGGGCGGGGCCGTGGGCAAGCTCTCATCCTGCCTCGACAACAAATGCCCGTACACCTTCAACATAGACCTGCTGGGGGACAAAGGCGCAATCCGCGACAACCGTATCTTCGCCGCGGAGTTGTTCCCGGGAGCGACGGACTGGGTTGAGGTGCCGACTATCCGTCCGGACTCCGGCGACGTTACTCACCATCCGTTTGACGGAGAGATCGCCGACTTCGTCGGAAGCATCCTGGCGGGCAAGGATGCCGAGCTGAGCCTCGCGGATGCGGCGCACACGCACGCGGTCGCGTTCGCCCTGGACCGGAGCGCCTCCGAGGGGAGGCCGGTTCAGCTCAAGGAGATCTGGCAGCACATCAAGAGCGCCGGATAGCCCGCTCAGAAACTGCGCGTGAGCAGGTAGGGTCCGATGTCCTCGAGAACCGCCTTGGCGGGGGTGGAAGGCAGATGGCTGAGATGCCTGAGCGCCATGTCCAGTTGCTCCTCGGCCAGCTTCAGGCACCGCTCCGGCACCCCGGCGGACAGCGCCCGCGCCGTGACGTATTTGACGTCGTCCGGCTGAATGCCTCTGTTGAAAACCTTCTCCAGAATGCTGTCAGCGACCTCAGACGGTATCTCGCGGAGCGCCAGAATGTAGGGAAGCGTAACCTTGCCGTCCAGCAGATCGGCTCCCACCGGCTTGCCGACAGAAGCACGGTCGCCGGTCAGGTCCAGCAGATCGTCCGTGATCTGGAAGACCAGACCGAGACGCTCGCCGAATGACGCCAGCGCTTCGATCTCGGGTTCGCTCGCGCCGATTGAGATGCTACCGACCTCCAGACACGCCGCCAGCAGTTTCGAGGTCTTGCGCTTGATCATCTGCCAGTACAGCGACTCCAGTTCGCCAAGCGTGCCCCGCATCACGAGTTCCAGAATCTCGCCCTCGCTCAGCGCTCCGCCGACGTCAGCCATTCGCTTGAAGATTCGGCTGTCACCGTCGTTAGCAAGAATCCTGAACGCCCGCGCCAGCAAGTAGTCGCCTACGAGCACCGATACCTTATTGCCATAAACGGCGTTGGCGCTCGGAGTGCCTCTGCGGGACTCGGCCCCGTCAACAACGTCATCGTGGATGAGTGTGGCGAGATGAAGAAGCTCCACGGCGGCGCCCAGACGAACAGGACGGGACACATCCGCATCAGAATCGCACGCGAGGGCGCCCAGAATCACGAGTGCCGGACGCAGTCTCTTGCCGCCGGCCTCCAGCGAGCGGGTGCACATGGACTCGATGGCGCGTATGGGTGACGAGACTTCTTCGTGGAGGATCGCCTCTACCTGGGCCAGAGATCCTTCCAGGAACTCAAGCCATGGTGGTCCCAGCCGAACGGAACGCCCGACTGCGCTCATTCCTTCTCCCCGATGTATATGCATACTGCGCCTGCAGCCAAGTCTTCAGTTCTTACCTTCGAGAAGCCCGCGCGCTCCATGTGTGTGACGACACCCCTGCGCGAACAGAACGCGGCAAGCGATGCCGGCAGCCAGCGATAGGCCAGCTCTTCTCCGCCGAACCATGCCGCCAGGCGCGGCAACAACCGCTCGAAATAGAGCAGAAAGAGCGGCCTGTACGGCCACCAGCCAGGGCGCGCTATCTCCAGCGCCACCGCTCTGCCGCCAACAGCCAGAACGCGGTGCATTTCACGAAAGGCCCGCTCCATATCCGTGAGGTTCCGGAGCGCGAACCCGATCGTGACCGCGTTGATGGATTCTGACTGAAAAGGGAGCTTTTCCGCATCACCCCTGAGGAGAAGCGCATCCACCGATCGCTTGCGCAGCTTCTCCTTTGCGACTGCAAGCATGGGCACGCTGAAGTCCAGACCGAGCACCTGCCCTTCGCTCCCGGCTCGCTTTCGCAGGCCCGGAAGGAAGTCGCCCGTTCCACAGGCAATGTCCAAAGCCGTGCCGCCGGGCGGGAGCTGCGTAAGGGCGATAGCTCGCGAACGCCACCGGCGGTGCATCCCGAAGCTGGTGACGGTGTTCAGAAGGTCGTAGCGCCCGGCAATACGGTCGAACACATCCCTGACGAAGCCCGCTTTGTTCCCCGGAGCGAAGAACTGCTCCGCCGAAACGGGGCGCTTCTCGGTCACGCCATCCGAAGGGCACGCCCTGTCGCAAAACTGGCTCACGACCCGGCTCGCGCCGCTGTGTCAGCGGGGCGTGAAAGACATCCACGCATTCGCCGCCGCCCAGCGCCCCACAGGGTTGAGGAGCAGAAGCAGGACGATGGATGCCACCGCCGTGGTTGCGATGGCCCAGAACGAAGCGGGGTGCAGTTGGAGGTGCTCATCTTCAGGGGGATCATTGAAGAACATGGTCCGCGTAACGTTGAAATAATAGTACACGGATACCACGCTGTTTGCCACACCCAGCGCCGCCAGGCACCAGAGCGCCAGCGACCTGCTTTGTATGGCAGCGGCGAAGATATAGAACTTGCCTGCAAAGCCGAGCGTTGGCGGAATGCCGGCGAGCGAAAGGAAGAAGACAACCATCGAAACAGCGATCACGGGCGAGCGCCGCATCATTCCCTCATAAGCCCATATCTCGTCTGACGACGCCGCCCGCCCAACTGCAACCACGCACGCAAACAGCCCCAGATTCGCCAGAAGGTAGGCGAGCAGATAGACGAGAATGCCCGGCACGGCGATCGTGCCCGGGTTCGCGAGATCTGCCCCCAGCGCTGCATAGCCGATGAGCAGATATCCGGCCTGCGCGATGGAGGAGTATGCCAGCATCCGCTTGATGTTGCGCTGAGGAATGGCCGCGAGGTTGCCGAGGGTCATCGTGATCGCAGACGCCGCGATCATCAGTCCCAGCCAGTTGGGCCCGTAAGGCAGAGATGTCCAGACAAAGCGAAGGAGCACAGCCAGCCCGGCCGCCTTCGAGACGACCGAGAGGAAGGCGGTCACGGGCGTCGGCGCGCCCTCGTACACATCCGGCGCCCAGAAATGGAACGGGACCGCAGCCAGCTTGAAGCCGAATCCCGCAAACATCAAAACCAGCGCGACCCAGAGAACCGGCTCAGGCAATCCTCCAACCGCAAGGCGCTCGCCGATCTTCTCGAGGCTCAGCGTGCCGGTTACCCCGAAGAGCAGGCTCATGCCGAACAGCATGGCGGCGGAACACGTACTCCCAAACAGGAAGTACTTGAGCGCCGCCTCAACCGTCCGGTCTTCGCTCTTCGAGAACCCCGCCAGCGCATACGAGCAGATTCCGAGGAATTCGATGCCGAGGTAGACTATCAGCAGGTCCGCCGCCAGCGCGATGATGGTGACCGCCCCACACGCAAACAGAAGCAGAAAGTAGTACTCTCCCTGATTCCTCGTGTCGCCGCTGAGGTGGTCCATAGACATCACGACGACGATGAGGGTTCCGAGGCAAGCCAGAAGCCCGAACGCCGCTCCGGCGGCGTCAATCGTGAGAGCCCCGGAAAGCTGAGTAACAGGAAGCGGGCGGAAGCGCGGAAGAAGCCACAGGATAATGGCAACCTGCCCGTACATCGCCAGCAGTAGCCCGGCGACTGCCATCAGCCCCGGCGTCAGGCTGTGCCACAGC
>MTKZ01004440.1_pt2 | contig 16727 bp, 6 predicted proteins | sample 1042781 | NCBI WGS metagenome assembly MTKZ01 (sample SAMN06212207, study PRJNA360539) | anaerobic digester metagenome | biome: Wastewater treatment plant; material: sludge; isolation source: anaerobic digester fed with sludge from wastewater treatment plant | place: Denmark: WWTP Viborg ... | reverse complement strand
AGCTTTCTGAAGAGGATTTGGACCTGCACCAGCAATTATCTCTGCCATTCCGTCACCATCAACATCACCTGCGGCAACATTCACACCAAAGATATAGGGATACCAATCGCCAAATTCGACAATAAAATCGGAGAGTGTGGAAGATACGCTCCAGTTTCCCACACCACCGGATGTGTCTACTTTAAACACCTTGACCCGTGCAGGGCTCAACGGGCTTGGGCCGGCCCCTGCAATTATCTCTAAAATTCCATCACCGTCCACATCGCCAAGAGCTACCTTTACCCCGAGCTTATAGGTTTTCGGGAATGCAATAAAATCGATACCTGTATTCTCAAACTTGTGTCCGTTATAGGAGAGCACTTTGACCCGTGCTGTATTGCTGAGTCCGGGGCCGGCACCCACTGCGATCTCTTCTCGCTGGTCACTATCAATATCTCCTGCTGCCAGATAGGCTCCAAATTTTGTCGCCAGGACAGATTGTTCGAAAAGCAGGGTGCCATTCTGTCTGAACACCCTTACGCCACCATCTGCAAGCGGATCTGGCCCAGGCGCAACAACAATCTCGTCCACTCCATCCCCATCGATATCTCCCATCACTGCATTTGCCCCAAACCTGGTTTTGAAGGCCGTAAATTCCATCTTCTCTTCAAAATTACTGTTCAGAAGGGTAACAAGTGCCCGATTGGTAGGACCAGGGCCTGGCGTGAGCACAAATCCAGGAATGGTATCGGTACTCTGTGTCACATGTACAGAGAGCTTTATATCCCGGGTGATTATTCCATCACTTCCAATAATCTTGATTGTATATGCTCCGGGGTGCAGGCTTTTTGAACTCTGAACACGGACAATGGCCTGTCCTTCCGGCACTGTAAGGGTAGGGCTATCCACTGTTATGATCATTCCTTCTATTTCACCGGTTGCGTCGGATAGAGCAACATTTCCCGTATAGTTGTTCAGTGATACAGCACTGACCAGGAATTCTGCAGTCTCCTGCTGAGAGATAGACAGGCTTTCGGGCACAGCCTCAAGACTGAAGCCGCTGATATCGATAGTAACAGGGATTGCCTGAACGACCTCACCTGACCCTTCGCCATTCCGGCCGCGCACAACAATGGAATAGGTTCCGTGTGGTGTTGCCGCGCTCGTCACGATTGATAAGGTTGCTGTTCCTGGTCCGGTGACTGCATCCGGAGTAAAACTTATTATTGCGCCTGCAGGTGCACCTTCAACATCAAAGCTCACATTATTGTTCCAGCCCGATGGAGCATCAACAGAGACTGTAAAAAGTCCGGTTTCTCCCTGTTTTAATCTGATTGATGCTGGATCAACTCTTAGGCCAAATCCGGTGCGGGCAGCGATTGTAACTGTCCTGGTCCGCTCTGCAAGAACAGTCGCACCAGAAGTAATATCCTGTTTTATTGTGTATTTTCCTTCAGTTGTAACGCTTGATGTGCTCCATGTAAATGTGGCAACCCCTATCTGGGAAGGAGATAGCCCAAGGGGCTTGCTCTGCCTGAACACTTCATTACCTGACAGATCCCTGACAACGGTTGTGCATACAAGATCAGGATAGTTCGTTCCTGCAGTGAGGTTGATACCTGTGGAGTTGATCGTCACCTGCTCACCCATCCGATAATTGTCTTTATCTATCTCTGTGACAAGGGCAATGTCGGGTATTACAATCCTTCGTGAAACCTGATTGTTATCCCTGGTAAAATCTGTTATCGCGTTGGTAGGATCAATAGCTGCAACAAGGGTGTGTTCCCCTGCTTTGCCCATGACATTCCAGAGAAACTCAAAAGATTGAGAAGCACCTGCAACAAGTTCCCCCACAGAAAAAGCGGCAAGAATGGTACTACCATCGTGAAGGGTCATAGATGTTGACGATGTTGTTGTTTTTCCTCTGTTTCCCACTGTTGCAAAAAGCTTGAGTGTCCCGTCTTTGCCGATCCATGTGCCTGAACTCCATACATCAGCAGCAAGGTCGGGCAAGTTTGTTCCATACAGAAATCTTGTCTCTTTTCTGCTTGAGAGCCCGTCAGTTGAGAGAATACCTTCCACCATGTGTGCTCCTGGGCCGGGGTCAGGAAGTGGAAGGCTGACTGAGGTGAATCCATTCAGGTTGATAGCCTCACTATGTACGGCAATCCCATTTAATTTGAGAGTAAGTGTTGCATCGGTTGTCCCAAGGATGTTAAATTTCACGGCAACCGTTTCAGAACCCAAAGGATATTCAATACGGTCAGTCATCATCCCGAGAATTACCCCACCCCCTGCATCAAAAGAGAGGTTTCCTGAGGAAAGAAGCAAGTTATCTGCATAGATGCCATATATGATTTTATGTATCCCGCTTGTAGTAATGGTTGTAGGATAATCAGTTGTGAGGAGCAACTGTTCTTCCCTTGTTAGTGAAAGTTGATGCTCTCCGAGAAAAATCGAGGTCTTATCCGGATCCACACTCCATACCTTCAATGTAGCCGCAACATTCCTATTGCTTTCTATTCGCATAGAAAGGCGCAGCGGTTCGCCTGGCAGGTATTTACCTTTGTCAAGCGACGCCTCCTTTACTTTCACTGAAATACCGGCGATGTCGATTGGCCTGGTTATGTGTACCGTCTGTCCTTCTGCGGTAACCAGACTTGCTTCTATGTAATACGTCCCCGCCGTAGCAAACGTGGGCAACACAAAGTTTCTCGCGGCAGATCCGCTGAAGGGAAAGGTCTCGCTGTAGCCACCCGGACCAGAGATAGTCATGGTACCGATACCGGTACCTGAGATTGTCATATTCACAGTTTCTCCCAGGTTGTAAACCTGTTTGTTCGTTGTAATAGTCAGGGCATCACCAGCTTTATAAATGTAGAGGGAATTGAGATGAATCGATCTTCCTCCTTCGTCATAGATGCCAAAAAACAGTTTCTCCCCTGTAATTGCCGTAAGAGGGACAGTAAAAGAGAGGTTCTGGTTTCCTGTTAGGGTAAAATTCTGTTTGCTCTCAAAATCACCGTAGTTGACCCTGGCAAAAAGATTGCGTGTCCCTCCGCCTGATTGCTCGCTTACGATCAATGCGAGGTGTGCAGTTTCACCCTCCCGATAATGTTCCTTGTCCAGAGAAGCTGCAACAGAAATATTGATGCCAGTTACATGATACTTTACCTGCCCCTTTACTGATGTACTGTCCCTGTCCTTGAGTTCATATTCCGCGTAGTAGTCCTTTTCTTCAAGGTCAGCAGGGATCGGGAAAGCAAATTGAATATTCTTTTGTTCACCTGGGCTTACTGTAACTCTTTGCGTGAGGTTTATGAAATCATGGGATCTGAGCGTCAATTCTGCCTGAGCTTCCTTTCCTCCTGTATTCGCCACCACAAAGGTGAACATCGCCTCCTCGCCTGCCGGCACCGTCTGGATTGACGGAACCTGAACAAGGTGGAGGCTGGCACCTGAGATAACAATAGGTGCTGTCTGAGAAGCAAGTTCCTGTTGAGTTTCATTCAGAAGGACTACCTTAACTGTATAATTCCCTACTTGTATTATTGAAGAGGGAAAAGATAGGTTTGCAGGAACAGGCGTTGGTGAAAGACTTGCCGGAAGATTTACCTCGTTTGATGACTCCCATTCAACACCACCCTGAGCATTCAGGAGAGACAACTGGATCGTACCATTGACATCGCGATAGCCATGGTTTACAAATTCACTGGACACGGCAACAAACCCATTTGTCAGTGTACCGATGACAAGAGGCGCCATGGTCACGTTGTTCTCTCTTCTCACAGAAAATGAAGCGGTTGTACTTGCCGGTGGTGCCTGGCTGGTCAGGGTCAGGGTGTATTCTCCTTCTGCCAGATCAAAAATAAGGTTGTCAGAAGCAGAACTCCATCGCGGAACAAAGTAATTTTTTTGGAATGAGTAGCCTGTCGGTTGAAGATCTATATCCAGGCTTATCTTCCCATCAAGCAGACCGGGGTTCTCTACAGAAACAGGAATCGCCACCTTACCTTCTGGATAGACATTAGCTGCATATACGTAGACTGAAGTAGCTAACCCCTGATAAACCATTTTCTCCAAAGTTTCATTAACATCACCGGAGATAGTAAATCTGTAAAGCGTATCTTCACTTATGTGTTGAGAATACGTTATAACCCTGGTGGAGCCAGGCGCCATGCTTAACGAAAATGTTTCTTCATTGATGGATGAAGATAGGTTAACATTTGCGTCAACATCTCCTGTGTTCCGCATGACCACATCTAACGAAAAGGGTTGATCACTTGCAATGTCTGGACTAATAATCTCAGTGGAAAGCGTAGGTATATGTACCTCATAATGCTCTGAAGCATCAGCAACTTTAAGACTTGCATTTTGTACGGTTGCCGTAAGGACATACTTACCCTCTCGTAACTCGCTGAATGTGAAAGAGAACGGGAATAGACCTCGTGCAGGAAGATCAAAATCATTCAGAAACAATTCGTTGACTCCAAGGGATGATAGTTTTGTGATGTTGAGGTTGTAACCGGACAGGGGCGTATCAGACATGTTTACAACCTCGCCTGATATTCTTATCTGCTCACCTGGTTTATAGTTTTTTTTCTCGATTGACATCAATATTGCCACGTCTCCCGATGCAACATAGAACGGATAAAAAGACTTTGAGATAGTTTGCCCGAGACTGTTTTTCAACGTGGCTTCACAATAATGCGTACCGCATCTTGTTATCGCTCCAATGGTGTTGTTGTATTGTTGATTGGTATTGCCAGGTTGCGATAATGAGAAGCTTTTTTGAAAAACTACATCAGTTCCAAGAGGGGTTAACCTGCAAATCCGGTGTCTATATGAATCAGATATCAGGATAGATCCGTCACTGTCAATTGCGATCCCAGAAACAGACCGAAACGCGTCCACTATATCTCCTTCCCCTTCTACCCACTGAGTTATAAAATTGCCCGCGCCATCGAATTTTTGAATACGAATAGGGTTGAGTTCTACGGTATAAACAAATCCCATGGAGTCTACAGTTATTCTAGCGATGGATTTAAACTGACCGGCATTCGTTCCTTCTGCTCCCCACTCCAGAAGAAAAATGCCATCTTCGCCAAACTTTTGAATTCTATGGGCATCAGCAACATATACCATTCCATCAGGACTTACACTTATACCCCTTATCTCATTAATTTGACCAGGGCCACTCCCACGATTTCCCCACTTTGCAATGAAGGTTCCGTTGCTGTCAAATTTTTGGATGCGCTTTGCTTCATCATCTGATACATACACATAACCGCCCGTGCTTACCGCAATTCTCAGTAAACCTGAGAATTTACCATCATCCGTACCTTTTTCCCCCCAGCTTGTCTGAAAATCTCCCTCGCTGTTAAACTTTTGGATTTTTCTGTCGCAAGTTGGGACATAAATAAACCCCTCCTTGCTTACCGCGATGCTCTTAGGACCACAAAAGAACTGTCCATCTCCTGTTCCGATACTGCCCCACTGCTTTATGTAATTTCCATTTTTATCGTATTTCTGAATACGATAATTAGAATGATCAGCAACATATATGTTGTCTTGAGCATCAACCCCTATGCTTTCAGGACCGGCCAGGAATCCATTTGTCAACCCTCTCCCGCCCCACAATGATATAAAATCTCCATCAGCAGAGAATTTTTGGATTCTACCATTACCACTATCAGCTACATAAACGTAACCATCTTCATCTACGGCTAATCCCTTTGGATTGACAAATTTGCCTTCAATCCTACCTTCGCCTCCCCACGATTTGACAAATACACCGTTGCTGTCAAATTTTTGAATTCGATAGCTCTTGTTTACGCTCTGAGATGAGTCACTAACATAAACATAACCATTCGCATCGACAGCAATACCTAGGGGATTCATGAATAATCCATCTTTTGTGCCATATCCTCCCCACTGGGTAATGAAGTTTCCATCCATATCGAATTTCTGGACACGATGACTACATAAAGAATTGTAGCCATAACCTTCAGTATCAGTGACATAAACATTTCCGCTGCTGTCTGTGGCAATACCTTCTGGGTATACGAACTTGCCGGGTTCCTTTCCCCTACTGCCCCAAGCTGAAATAAAAGTTCCCTCACTGCTAAACTTAACAACGCGATGGTTATATGTATCCGTTACATAAACAGACCCATCTCGACCAACAGCAATGCCTGAAGGTTGATCCAAGCTAAAACCTGGACCAGAATTACAATAAGGCCAGGAATCAAGGAAATTTCCCTCACGGTCAAATTTATGTATACAATTATGAATATTGAGGTACCATGAACTACCCTTATCAACAACATAAATGAATCCGTCAGGGCTTGCAGCAACGCTATATGGTTGGCACACCTCCCTTCCTCCACCCAGGCATCTGTTCATGTAGTTAAACTCTTTAACAAAACTCCCGTTTTTTTGGATCTTTATGAGACGTCTGTCTTCAACGTCAACTACATATAAGTAACCTTCAGAGTCTGAAGCTATATCTGTTGGTTGGATAAGCGGCAACCATCCTTTTGGAAGAACATGGCTAAACTGCCCTTCAACACCTGCCTTTAGTTTGTATACCAAAAGATCGAGGTTTGCGTTTTCGATATGTGAACCTAAATTTATAATATCTGTGGTATTCACGGTCGATTCGCCAATTGCATACAGGTTCTTATCAGTTTTTGTTTCAATTCTTGCCTCAAGGCCACTCAATAAAAAAGACTTTAAAAAATTAGTTATTAGCCCTGTGTTATTATCCTTAACCGCAACGTTTAACATAACGTCGCCACGAACAACCTGATTCGGTATCTGGAATTCATAAAAGCTTTTCACCTCTCCCACACGAACTATTCCATTTGCTGTTCCATTATGAATTGCGGTACCATTATTGTCTGTCAAGGATAATCTCTCCGCTATGTATTCAGCATCTACCCCGCCAATATTTTCGATAGAAAGGGCTATATTATCTCCCGGGTTCAAGGTGTTTGGGCCATTGAAATGCACTTTAAGGGATGAATCAGGGATTGAAACAACGGTAGTTTGCTGCATGCTATCGCCTGATGGGGCTGCAAGGTATAACTCTGCAAAATGTGATCCAGCCCAGGCATTCTCAGGAATCGGAATTGAAAAATTTAGGGCAACGTTCTGGCCTTTTGCGACATTTGCTATTTTTGTATTTTGAAAAGCAAGGGAATAAACAGACAAAGTTGCTTGGAGGTTGTCGAGATCAAATTTACCAGTATTTATGATTGTTGCTGAAATATTTGCAGATTCTCTTATACGGTATGATGGTTTATCCAGCAGTAATCCAATTGTAGCGGAATTGGGAATGTGAAGACTTACAACGCTTCCATTTTTTGTTTCATCAGATTGTAAATAGGTAATAATATAGTCACCGAAATAAAGGTTTGGAATAGAAATTGGAATAGTAAGGGTTGATGATTTTCCAGATGTTAGAGAAAATGAATGTGATCCCTCATATATAACCGTACTGTGCGGATCAGTAAGGGCAATAGTAAATGTTCCGGATCGTATATCAATTTTGCCGTTATTTCTTAAACCGAAAGATAACAAGTTTGCGCCAACTTTGAAAGATTGCGGTTCGTTAAATGTGATTACAATCTGACTTCGAGGTAACTCAAATGAGGTACTTGCTGAGCTCAAAAATCTTGATTCCTTCCAGATTTCTGAGCGTGCAATATACGACCCTGGATTACTGTTTGCTGCTAAATGATGGTGTATATCAATTATAGTGTTTGACCCTGATGAGAGATTTAACGTCCTATTATCTTCAAATTGCAGTGTATTATCAGGGCCTAATATGGTCGTTTTGATAGAATATGCGCCAGTCTGGCCAGTCGTGGTAACAACTTTAAGGGCAACATCCTCATTATTTGAATATACTTGTTTATTTGAAGACAATTTAATATAAGCATGGGGATAAAAACCTTTGAAGCTAAGTTCATATCGCCCTATCATCTGATTCAACTCATCATATAAGAAAGCGCGCATAGTATCATACATATATGCCCTGTCTTCAAAAATGTCTGACCCTGTAATAGTCGTCACCGCTTTGGGCCGAACAGTAACATGCCATTCATGGGGTCTTTTTGTATGTCCAAAAATGCTTTTTATGGTGAGGTGCCTTATTTCGTCTGAATTATTATAGACGTGGAAGGTATAGTCAAAGGTTGCACCAAAGGGAACACTTTGAGATGTTGTAGTAACAGAAAACCAGATTGGTTTATCCGGAGATCCCGTTGTTGAGGGCTTGTTTACAACAAAGCGACTAAAGTCATTCTCTGTTTGGGGTTGGATAATGTCACCCTGGGTATCCAGTAGTACATAATCAGCCCGGTATATGCCCGGTTCTCCATTTCCAGGTATTGTAAACTGAGTAACAAAAATAGTTGATTCAGATGCTGGAACACTTCCTGCGATAATTTGTTCACTAAGAAGCAACGACCTGGTAGGATTATATATTCTTAATTTGACGGAAGATGCATTACTATCCATGTTATTGGTAACCGGGATATTTAAGGATATGGTTTCACCGGGTTTAACTTGAGGGAGTTCTGCTGGTTTTTTCGCCCATGAAATAATATTCGCAACAAGATCGATTTCATATTTATTTGCCTGGCCACGAGAAAACGCAAAATCAGTGTAAAGCGCTGTAACAATAACATGCCCATTTCCGTAAGGGTATAAGATCATGGCTGGTTGTCCGTTTGCTGATCGTCGCAATAAGATTGTGCTGTTGTCAGGGTAGGAACTCAAGTAACCATCAACACCAACATCAATAGTAGCAGATGCAAAACTAGAAAGCATGGCATGATTATTTTCGATGAATACTGAGCCCTGCTGACAGTTTTGATCTTGTTGATAACCATAGCCGGAAACAGACTTGGCTTCGCCCGTTGCAAGGTCGACTGGAGTTGGAAGGATATTCCAATGATGTCCAAGTTGCTGGGCAAAAACGACAAGCGTGCCCCCTAAACGCACATATTCTTCAAGTTTTGCCTTCAGGGTAGCTGATTGCTCATAACCAGCAAGACCTGCCGTAGGAATAAGCAATACCGGATGATCCTGAACGATGGCAGGATCAAAATCAAGATCAAGGAAGCGTGCAGGCTCATTAATCTTGATCATTAACGAGATGGCTTCATTATAAAAACCGTACGCAAATAATGCTATGTCAGGAGAGGTAAGCCAGTCTTTACTTGATGATTTTTCATTCAATTTTTGATGCACTGTCTTGAATTCGTTGTAAATTTTTGTCTTTTCTGATATGGGCATATCTGATGGTGCTCCCCTGCCCTTTCCATACAACTCTTTGAGTCTTTTCCCATACCACACGCCTGTCTTCCCTTTTTTTAGCCCAGTTCTCATAAAAAGATCATTTAACTTCATCTCAGACAAATTAAACCGGTCTTTCCAATAGAATGCATCGCTCACATCAAACCTGTCATCGGGATGATCGCCCCCCGGCCCTTGAAGCGGTTTTGGTAAACATATGTTCCTATAATCGGGAGTCGCTTTGGCAGCTCTATAGATTGAATCAATGTACCCTGCAGTGCTAAGCACCGCCTCTGGGACTAAAAAATTCACATTCTGTTGTAGCTTTTCACTATTAATAAGCAAGCATGACGATTTCTGCTCATCCCAGAGGTCACAGAGCGCCTCTTCACCCCAGAAGGCCCTACTTTTTTCCGCCGTGGCTTTCATGGCTTGGATTGGATTTATGCTCGACCCAATATCGTAGTTACCCTTGAGGTATGCACTGGTAGTTACTCGATCTTGGAATGAGGAAGATCGGATAATCTCGCCCCACTTATCGTTAATATACTGTTCAAAGGGGTGATGAAAAGGATGTGCCTCTACCTTGACATGCGACGGACAGAACATATCCTGGTATAAGTGAGTGATTCTTCCCAAATAGTCGTATACTCTTGTTTTATCACCCGGCGAAAGGGTCTCAAAGCCTTTGGAGGTACAGTTGGTAAGTTCCTTTATTTTTTCAAGATAGTCCTTGACAGCTTTTGTGGCCTGACGACCAATTGCATTCTCGGCATCATCCCCGATTCTGCTATCATAAAAGTGACTATAAAAATCTCCCCAGCCGTTTGGCCCTAAGGGGGGATCTCGCAGAATAAAATTTAACAGCTGGTTGGTATCTTCGTCGTGAGCACCAATACGGAGGGGCGGGAGGGCGCTTATGTTGATCCAGTCTTCAAACTCTTTGTTGGTCTTATGAACTTCCTTTTTCAGAAGAGCTGCTTCAGCGGTAATAGAGTCGTGGCCACCAAGAAAGGCTGCTGCATTATCACGATTATATATCGTTTTAGTTAAACCTGGATTTTGCGAGGAATTGTCGAAAGCACTTAGGGTTCCTACGATAATCAGAATAAAGACCAAAAACAGCCCGACAAACAAAACACTGTTTTTCATGGCATTCTCCGAAATCTTATTTTAATTATTTAACTTTTCTTGCAATTCACTCATTTTTCTTTCATATTCATTTAAAAAAAAACTAATATTATGTTTTTTATCATGTTCTTTCAGGATTCTGAATGTATCAAGAGCTTTTCTTAGATCTCCCTTCATTTCAAATAGGTAGGCTAGATGGTACAATGATCCTTTGAAGTAAGTTCTTTTTTCTCCTGAATCTGGTTTATCAAGTTTCGCTACAAAATTCTCATGCTTTGTAATTACATAATCCAATTCCCATGCATCACACCCTTCTTTAGCTACAGGCACCTCTACTCCCGACCTTCCCGTTGTGCAATAACGAAACAATGATTGTAGGTATGAATCATACTCGCCTTCTGTCATCAATGTTGGCTTCACGTATATGGTCACTTCAGTCCACCANNGACCTTCAGAGATAAAGTTCCTGTTACCCAGGCATTTTCCACAGGCTGCTTGGTTTCTGCATCAAGGACGGTCCCATGAATAACCGGTGTCCGGACGTAACCAAAAACAAGGTACAATCCCAGTAAAACACCAATGATTGCAGAAATGATAATTGTACACTTAGCAGACTTGCGCATCTTATCCCCCTGGCTAAGATTATAGGGTTATTACGACCAAAAAATCTCGCAAGTGCCATTCATGAAACATACCCCCTCACAAAACAACAGTGTCACAAAATAACTAGTAATCTTTTGATAAATGCTTAAGATGATGTATCTAATTTCGATGATATTATAAGTTTAAAATTCTGTCAATCCCCTTTTTTAAAAAATTTTAAAAGACAGTATTCACTTCTGTTCCCAAACAGGCAGATCTTCTGATGAACGCCCGAATAGAAACTGGAGCACCTCACTCTCTACACAGATATCTTGAGTCTTCATGGTGATCCTGTTCAGGAATGAAGAACTGGATGCCCCATTAGACATGACTCTGAAGATTCAGATGGCATATATGCTTTCCAATAAACAACGGGGTACAATCCTAGGGACTTACACGTGGGATCTACTGCTTTAACAGTTAAATTATTTATGGACCTTCAAGAAAGGGCACTTAACTTTTGGGAACACAAGCCAAGTAACAAGGGTAAGGTGGGGTATGATAGATGGCACAGCAAGGATGGCCACACTGGTTGTTGCTCACGACAAGATAGGGATGGAAAAATAAAAGGTAGAACCTTCATTAATGGTCGATTGAGCCCACACTTCGCCGCCATGTCTTCGAACTATACGCTTTACCGTTGCGAGCCCAATACCGGCCCCTTCAAATTCCTCGGGCGGGTGCAGCCGTTCAAACACTTCAAAAAGGCGTTTACTCTGTTCCATAGGAAACCCCACCCCATTATCCTGAACGTAATAGACAACCCTTCCTGGTTCAGACCAACCACCAAATTTGACATCGGACTGTTCCTTGACCCGGCTGTATTTTATGGCGTTGCCAAGAAGGTTGAGCATCACCTGGCGGATCATGGTTTTATCGGCATTTGCTGGAGGGGCAGGTTTAATAGAAATACTCATAGGGTGTCCCCGATATGCAGCTTTGAACTGGTTAAAAATTTCGATAACCATCCCTTCCATATCGATCATGGAGAGCTTGAGTTTTTTGCGCCCAAGGGCAGAGTATGCAAGAAGGTTGTCTATGAGTTCCCGCATTTGACCTGCGCTTTCCCTGATCATTCGCACAAAATTTTTGCCTTTTTTGTCGAGCCTGTGCCCGTATCGTTCAAGCAGTATCTGTGAAAAACCTTCAACAGCTATGGTTGGTGTTTTCAAATCATGTGATATTGAATAGGAGAAGGCTTTCAATTCTGCATTGATTGATTTGAGCAGAGCAATATTGTCCTGCAAGTCACAATTGAGTTTGAATAATTCCGCAGTTCGACTCGCCACCCTTGCTTCAAGCTCATCCCGGGCCTGTTTCAATTCCATCTCAGCCCTCTTTTGCTCTGTTACATCAGAGAGCATGGTAAGATACCTGTCATCACTTAGCTTTGTTGATCTAAACTCAATATCCTTCTTTTCGCCGTTTCTACATTCAATGGAAAAAACTCTCGATACTCCTTTCTCTGTAATATCTTCCTTCCATGTTTTGAGAACTTCTTTACGACTTTCCGGATCAGGATATGCTTTGAGAAACCAGCTTACCCCATCAGGGACATCCGCAATATCATATCCTGTTATTTTCGTAAATTCTTCATTGATAAAGAGATATTTTCCTCTTTTGTCAATAATGACTGCCCCGTAGGGGGCTTTCTGTAAAACAGAGAAAAAGACTCTTTTTTCCTTTCTCAGGAGGGTTTCAGCGTGTTTTCTCCTTGTTATGTCATCGACCATTTCGATTGCCGCCACCACTTCGCCTTTTTTATCCCTTAAGGGAGATGCAATGATCTTGAAGTGCCTGATCTTACCGCCCGATGGCGTTCTTGTTACTGACTGGTGCACCTTACCGTCAAGCAAGGTTTTCAGTGTGGGACAGTACGGACAGACGGAGTCGCGAGGAGGGTCGTTGAATGCTGTGAAGCATATGGGCCTGGTGTCCACATGGATGAGAGGAAACCATTTCCTCATCTGATTGTTGAGGGAAATTATCTCCATAGCAGGACTTATGAGGGCAATCCCTACCTCAACATTGTCAATGACGCTTCGATAGCGTTCCTCTGACTCCCTGAGCGCTTCTTCAACCCGTTCAAATCTTTCGAGCCGCTTCTCCAGCTCATGGATTTTCTCCTGCAGAGCGTCAATGCGATTCAAATATATCTGTTCGGAATCAGATAAAACTCTCATAGTACAGGCTCCATCACTATTAATAAGTATAGCAGAGTCGTCCAGGACGAACAGGCAAAAAAACATCTATTGTTCAGATAGCATAAAGCAATGGTTTCAGTAGGCGTTGAAAATAAAATCCTCCTGAAATATAATTGCCATATATGAACAATAAGGAGGTGTGCATGTCCGTACTACTGGAATTTGCCATGTTTCCAACTGATAAGGGCGAGAGTGTCAGCGAGTACGTGGGAAGGATCCTCAAGGTAATCGATGAAGAAGGACATCCCTACACGTTGACAGCCATGGGAACAATCATTGAGGTTCAGTCGCTCGATGATGCCCTGAAGATTGTCGAAAAAGCATACAGACAGTTGGAAAAAGACTGTAATAGAGTTTACTCAACAATCAAGCTTGATATCCGAAAGGGTAGCGTAGGCAGATTAAAGCAAAAGATTGTATCCGTAGAAAAAAAGGTTGGGAAAAAACTGTCCTCATAGGGCCATGTTTGCAAGAAAAATGCTTGACACTGCTTTTTCCCACACATATACTTCCACTATATTTAAATCTACGAAACCCCAATAAGGAGGGCATGATGAAAAAAGTCGTCACTGTTTCACTCGTTGCACTTGCTGTAATCTGTCTTGGCACAGCTGTGTGGGCAGATCAGAAGAATTACGGTTGCGGTCTCGGTTCGATTGCTTTTGAAGGAAACGACGGACTCATTTCTCAGGTTTCTGCAGCTACCACAAACGGAACCTTTGGAAACCAGACATTCGGCATTACGTCCGGAACATCAAACTGCGAGCAGTTCAAAACCTTTGTATCAAACGAGAAGATCAATACATTTGTGGCAGAGAACATGGACAGTCTGGCCAAAGACATAGCCCGTGGACACGGGGAATACCTTGACACGTTTGCAGGCCTCATCGCAGTGCCGGAATCACAAAAAACAGCCATATATGCGTCACTTCAGGCCAATTTTTCAAAAATCTACACCTCCGACTCAGTAAGCTACCTTGATGTGTTGAGAAACATAGACTCTGTAATAGCGTCAAGTTAGGTGATTTGTCCCATAGGAAACCTTGCCAGGGAGATGCGGAGAGTATACATGTTCCGTATCTCCCTTTTCATTCTCTGCCTCATATCCTTTTTCATCATTTTTTCAAAGGTCATTGCTGGCAATCCCACGTATGATCTCGTCCTCATAGAGGAGGCAGACCGCAGGGCATTGTATAATGATAAGTACTGGCACACCCTTCTCCATTATAAGAAGGGAGTTTTTGGTTTGCGCAGCCTCATAGATGACCCCAATTTCTTTCTTGCCCCTGGCGGCAAGCACAATCCAAAGGCAGAACTTGAGGCAACTATTAAGGCTTTTTTTCAGGAACCCGGGGAGGGAACAAAACATCCGGTGTGCAGATTTGTTGCACGTTACACCTGGTTGAAGGAGCAACTTGGTATAGATCCTTCTCAACTCCCTGTACCTGAGTGCACCCACTTCGAACAGCTTATGGTAGAGATCAAACCCGAAGCAGTCTCATTGATCTTTCCTACATCTCACATAAACAGCCCTGCTTCCATGTTTGGCCACACTCTTCTCACCATAGAAACTGCGACACAAAGCAAGCTTCTCTCTCATGCAATCAATTACTCTGCCATTACTACAGACACCTTTGGGCCCCTCTTTGCTGTTAAAGGCTTGTTTGGACTCTACAAAGGCTATTTTTCCATTCTCCCTTACTATGGCAAGTTACAGGAATACAGCGATATAGACCATAGGGACATCTGGGAATATCCCCTCAATTTCACCAAGGAGGAGACCCGGAGACTCCTTATGCACGTTTACGAGCTCGACTCAATTTATTCGGACTACTATTTCTTCGATGAGAACTGCTCTTATGACCTTCTCTTTCTCCTCGATGCAGGAAGACCATCCCTCAATATCACTGATCAGATGGATTTATGGGTAATCCCTATCGACACAATCAGGCTGGCAAAGAAGAACGGCCTGACCAATAAGGCAATTTACAGACCCTCAAAAACAACAAAGGTTCAGTATGTTGCTTCTCTTCTTTCACAAAAGGACCGTGAATCAGCCCGTGCTATGGCAAACGGGGAGATACAACCAAAGGACATTCTTGTACAGGCGATCTCTCAGGATGAGAAAGCCACGACGTGTGATCTGGCCATCGAATACCTTCAATACCTCTACACAAAAAAACGCATTTCAAAGCAGCAGTACCTTGACCGCTTTCTGGAGCTGTTAAAAATCAGAAGCACTCTGGGACAATCAACTGAGGATCGCTATGCCATACCCCAGCCGCCACGACCTGACGAGGGGCACGAATCGAATCGCCTGAGCCTCGGAACTGGAATAAAAAAAGACCGTTTTTTCTATGAGTTACGCTACAGGCCTGCCTATCACAGTCTTTTAGACAACGACAAGGGGTACCCGGAAGGCTCCCAGATAGTATTTGGTGATACTACCCTCCGATATTATCCTTCCCTCAACAGGCTGAGGTTAGAATCCCTTGATATTATTGACATCACATCCCTGACGCCGAGAGACCTTTTTTTTCAGCCCCTTTCCTGGAAGATTAAGACCGGCCTGACCCACAGGTACATGGAAGACGGTCGGGAACATATGGTTTACCAGCTCAATCCTGGCGGTGGTTTTGCGTATAAACACAACGCCACAGGACTCTGGTATGCCATGGCAGAGACTGCCCTGAATGTAAGCGGCGCCATGAAAGAAACGTATGCTTTAGGGGCAGGGGCATCTGTTGGATTGATAGCAAAGGTGACGGATTTATTCAAATTCCATGTTTGTGCCCGGAATATCTATTATGGTATTGGGGACTACCACAATTATTTTGAGGCAATGGTGCAGGCAAATTACACTGTAAGCTCCAACACAGGATTGGCTTTTCAGATTTCACGAACAAAAACCCGTTCATTTTATCAGACAGAAGGTGCGTTGTCCTGGAATATCTTCTTTTAGGGCCAGACGAAAGAGCAAGTACATGCTCCATCCCTTTAACAGTCATGCCGGGAATTAATCATTTGCAAATTCCCCTCCAACATTCTAAAATGATTATAAAATTATACCATGATGTGATCGTGGCATTTTGAATTATGCGCTCGCGAAAGGAGGTCGGCAGTGTTTCATCCCACAAAGATTATTGCCATAGGCCTGAATTACCTTGATCATGCCAGGGAGTTCAATATGGAGCTGCCGGCATACCCCCTCATATTTATGAAACCCCAAACCGCTGTTATTGGCAATGCCGAAACTATTATCTACCCTCCCCAAACCAAAGAACTCCACTATGAGGGCGAGCTTGCCATAGTAATAGGCAAAAAGACACGGAATGTGACAGTTGAAAATGCTGAGCACTATATAGCCGGATATACATGTGCGAACGATATAACTGCCAGGGACCTTCAGCGAATGGACGGGCAATGGACAAGATCAAAATCCTTCGATACATTTTGTCCACTGGG
>MTKZ01107378.1_pt1 | contig 16733 bp, 11 predicted proteins | sample 1042781 | NCBI WGS metagenome assembly MTKZ01 (sample SAMN06212207, study PRJNA360539) | anaerobic digester metagenome | biome: Wastewater treatment plant; material: sludge; isolation source: anaerobic digester fed with sludge from wastewater treatment plant | place: Denmark: WWTP Viborg ... | reverse complement strand
CGGTGGCCAAGGGCAGCGAGCCGTCGATGAGCGAGAACGTGATCAAGACGACCGGACTGGAGCCGATCAAGCCCGACCTGCTGAGCACCAAGAACGATCAGCATCGGGCGACCATCTCGAAGATCGAGGCCGGTATTGATGCCGAATCCGCCAAGCCCGCCAGCCAACGAGACTTCGAGCAGTTCATCAAGGACCTCGAGCCACTGGCGGCCCAGTCGGAGGATGAGGTCGCCAAGCTGTACGCTGAGACCCGGCTCAAGCAGATTCGCAGTCTGAGCGAGGCGGCAAAGGCGCTGGAGGAGATGCGGAGGCTGAAGGGCGAGGCCGTCGCCAAGGCGGATGCCGAGCGGGCCAGGCTCGAGGCACTGCGGAAGAAGAGGATTGAGGAATTTCCGACGGACTGGCTTGACGTGCGCGGGGAGATTCGGGTCAGTGGCATCTTTGACGGCACCGGCGGTCGAGCCAAACGATGGCGGGTGGTCGAGCCGGGGGTCACGCCGGCCAAGACGCTGGCGTACATTGAGGTTCCCGAGGGGAGTTCGATTAATCCATCGGACTACCTGGAGAAGTACGTCNNTCTGAGGCTCGCAAGCTGAGCTCGGCGGCGATGCCGGTGCCGGTCTACCTTGTTCGGCAGATCAGGATTGCCGAGCGACCTGCCCGCGGGACGCCGCCGGCCGGGGTGATGACTCGCCCCGCAGGGCCGGTGACCACCAAGTAAGGCTGTTCCGGAAAGGCGAGATTCGTTGGGCCCGGGTGGCGGACTGACCGCCCGGATGGGGGATGACGTGTTCAAGAGTCGGAACTGTGCTGGCTGGGCGGTTGTGTTCGTGACGGGTGCGCTGGCGGCCGGTTGCGGCTTCCTGCCCCGCGGGTATGTCTTCGATCCTTCCGATCTCGAGGAGATCGTCGGCCAGATCACCGCGACCTCGGGTGAGGATGCGGTGCAGCAGGTTCATGACGCCTTGCTGGACCGAGGATACCCCGTCGTGCCCGAGCTGAACTGGGTGATCAATAACGGAGGAGGCGTGCCGGGTCAGGTTGGGGCGCTCTACCTGTACGCGAACGAGTATCTGGTCGTGGCCGGTGCCACCGGCGGAACCGAATGGTCGATGGCGCCGAGCGCGGGCTTTGATGTCTACGATTATGTGTTATTCGGCGACCTCACGGCATACACGGCGGGTGAACTCAATCCGCCGATTCTGGGGCCCGGTGATAGCGTCTCGCTGGGTCCTTTTGAGTCCCGACAATTTCGGACGGATACCGGCGTGTGGGTGCTCGAATACGGGCGGGGGCTTCTGCCCACCGACTTGTACCCTGAAGCGTTTGCCAGCGAGTTCGCGCTGGCTCAGAATGCCATCCTTTACGCCAGCGGGTCTTTTGTCACCTCGTTCGTCCGCAACTGGGTGTACGAGTCCATGGGCCTGCCCACGAGCTGGTTATCGATGCTCGGCATGTAGTCGGCCGTTGACATCGCGAGTCTTTGATCCTCATCGCTAAACCTCCGACTGCCATGCCAATTTGGCAGGCAGCGAAACCGCTCGTGCCAGAACCGCGTTTTCAGCGTTTCCAGGCCCTTTTCCGCCTGGAACGGGCTTTGCATTCCCAGTCTTCTGGTGGCAGGACAAGCTGCATTGGGAGGTATTTGTCCATGCGTCAGGAGCAGTTTACCGTTCGAGCAGCTGAGGCTCTTCAGGATGCCCATGAGCGGGCCGTCCAGGCTGGGCACGCCCAGTTCGAGCCGCTGCATCTGTTGCTGGCTCTGCTCAACGAGGGGGCCACCAACGGCGGTGGCGTTGTCGCCCCGATTCTGGAGAAGGCCGGGGTCCATGTCGGCCGTGTCCGCCAGCTCGTCGAGAGCGAGTTGTCGCGACGGCCACGGGTCAGCGGGGGGCAGATTGTGCCCACGCCCGAGATGCAGCGAGTCTTCACTGAGGCCCAGAAGGAGGCCGATCGGCTCAAGGATAAGTACGTCTCATGCGAGCACCTGCTGCTGGCCCTGGCGGATGTTGACTCACAAGCCAAGGAGGTGCTCTCTCTCGCCGGCGCCACGCGTGAGGTTCTTCTCTCGGCCATGAAGGAGGTTCGCGGACATCATCGGGTGGACAGCGAGAACCCCGAGGACACCTACCAGGCCTTGCAGCGGTATGGCCGTGATCTCGTCGAACTGGCACGCAAGGGCAAGATCGATCCGGTCATCGGTCGCGACGAGGAAATCCGCAGGATCATGCAGGTTTTGTCTCGCCGGACAAAGAACAACCCGGTGCTGATCGGTGAGCCCGGGGTGGGCAAGACGGCCATCTTCGAGGGACTGGCCTTGCGCGTGGTCAACGGCGACGTGCCGACGGTGCTCAAGAACAAGCGGGTCATCGCGCTGGACCTCGGCGCGATGATCGCCGGAGCCAAATATCGTGGTGAATTCGAGGACCGTCTCAAGGCCGTGATTCGCGAAGTGGTGCAGAGCGACGGCGAGGTCATCCTGTTCATCGACGAGATGCACACCATCGTGGGGGCCGGGCGGGCCGAAGGCGCGATCGACGCGGGCAACCTGCTCAAGCCGGCACTGGCCCGCGGCGAACTGCGATGCATCGGCGCGACCACGCTGGACGAGTATCGCAAGCACATCGAGAAGGACGCCGCACTGGAGCGCCGGTTCCAGCCGTTGTACGTCAGCGAGNNCGTCAGCGAGCCGACGGTCGAGGATACCATTGCGATACTACGCGGGCTCAAGCCGAGATATGACGCCCACCACGGCGTGCGAATCCAGGACTCGGCACTGGTTGCGGCGGCGATGCTGTCGCACCGCTACATCTCCGACCGCTTCCTGCCGGACAAGGCCATCGACCTGGTGGACGAGGCGGCCTCGCGACTGCGGATCGAAAATGACTCGATGCCGTCGGAACTCGACGAGATTCGACGCAAGACCATGCAGCTCGAAATCGAGCGCGAGGCCCTTCGCAAGGAGAAGGACAAGGCTTCGCAGAAACACCTCGATCAGGTCGAAAAACAACTGGCCGACCTCAACGAGCAGAATACGGCCCTGACCGCCCGTTGGGAGAAAGAGGTCGGAATGCTCAAGCGGACCAAGTCGCTGAGGGAGGAACTCGACGCCAAACAGACGGAACTGGCCGACGCTCAGCGCCGAGGCGACTGGGAACGCGCGGCACGCATCCAGTACGGCGAAATTCGCGACCTGGAGCAGGAGATCAAGCAGCGGGAAGAAGAGATGGCCAGGCTCCGCGAGCAGGGTGGCATGCTGGTTCACGAGGAAGTCACCGCCGAGGAGATCGCCGAGGTGGTGAGCAAATGGACGGGCGTGCCGGTGTCACGAATGCTCGAGGGCGAGAAAGAGAAGCTCCTCAACATGGAGGAACGGCTGGCGTGTCGGGTCGTGGGGCAGGAGGAGGCGATCCGTGCGGTTAGCGACGCCGTTCGGCGAAGTCGCGCCGGCATCGGCGATCCGAACCGGCCGGTGGGCTCGTTCCTGTTCCTCGGGCCTACGGGCGTGGGCAAAACGGAGTTGTGCAAGGCCCTGGCCGAGTTCCTGTTCGACGATGAGGCCGCGTTCGTCCGCATCGACATGAGCGAGTTCATGGAGCAGCACGCCGTGGCCCGGCTGATCGGGGCCCCGCCGGGGTATGTGGGCTACGAGGAAGGCGGCATGCTCACCGAGGCCGTCCACCGGCGTCCGTACTGCGTGGTGCTGTTCGACGAGATCGAGAAGGCCCACCGCGACGTGTTCAACGTGCTGCTGCAGGTGCTCGACGATGGGCGGCTGACCGACGGTCACGGGCGGACCGTCGATTTCCGCAATACCATCATCGTCATGACCAGCAACATCGCCGGTGCGATGATTCAGCAGATGGCCGAGAGCGAGGCCATCGACATCGAAATCGAATCTCACGTGCGGGAGGAGCTGAAGCAGCACTTCCGGCCGGAGTTCCTGAACCGCATCGACGAAACGATTATCTTCCACCGCCTCACGCAGGAGGATCTCGCCCGGATCGTGGATATCCAGGTAGACCTGCTGCGCAAACGCCTGGCGGGCCGCCGGATCACCGTGCGATTGACCGACGCGGCCAAGGCCCAACTGGCCCGCGACGGGTACGACCCCGTCTACGGCGCCCGGCCGCTCAAGCGGATGATCCAGAAGGAGATTGAGAACCCGCTGGCTCGGCGTCTGCTGGCCGGCGAGTTCACCGACGGCCAGCCGGTCGAGATCGACAGCGACGGAGAGATGTTCAACTTTACCGCAGTCACCCCCGTAACGGCAAATTGACTTCTCGGCGTCTTGGCGCCTTTGTGGTTCAAAACCAATAGTCGTTCAAGCCGAGTGCTGCGGCGGGACCTTCTCCCCGCACTCCGGGCACACGCCGCTGACGTTGCCCTTCAGGTCGTAGCGGCGCTTCCGGCAGCGGCCGGCGAGCATGCGGCAGAGACTCATGGCTTCTCCGGGCTGGCGTCCCCGGGGGATGGGCACGAGTTTTTTTGACACCTGTCAAAATCACTCGCGAGTTTTGTTGACAGGTGCCACAAGATGTTATACACTTATCCTGTATGAAGCGCTACCTTGAGCAACAGATCCGGAAGGACCTGACCCGGAAGATGGTCTTGGTGGCCGGCCCAAGACAGGTCGGCAAGACCACTCTGGCCAAACAGATCCTGGGCCGGCGGAAGGGCTATCTCAACTGGGACGTGCCCGAAGACCGGGAACGGATCCTTAAAAGAGAAATGCCCGCCTCGTCCCTGTGGGTCTTTGACGAGATTCATAAGTACCGCGGCTGGCGAAACTACCTCAAGGGATTGTACGACGGACGCACCGCGGGGCGGCAGATCCTCGTCACCGGCAGTGCGCGCCTCGATTTCTACCGCTATGGCGGTGATTCGCTCCAGGGACGTTATCACTTCCTGAGACTTCATCCCTTATCGGTGGCGGAACTGAACATCGAACGAGCCAAGGAGCTCACGTCACTGCTGACGCTGGGAGGATTCCCCGAACCCTTCCTATGCGGGTCGGAAACCGAAGCCCATCGCTGGACCCGGGAGTATCGTGAAAGGTTTATTCGAGAAGAAATCGCCGGTTTGGAGCGAGTCGAAGATCTGGGCAATCTGGAGTTGCTCATCACGCGTCTGCCGGAGTTGGTCGGGAGTCCCTTATCGATCAACGCCCTTCGTGAAGACTTGCGGGTCAGTCACAAGACCATCTCGAACTGGCTGCAGATTCTGGAGCGGCTCTATTTGATCTTCCGGATCCCGCCGTTTGGAGCTCCGAGAATCCGGGCCGTTCGCAAGGAGCAGAAGCACTATCACTTTGACTGGTCGCTGATTGCTGAGTCGCCGGTCCGCTACGAGAACCTCGTCGCCTCACATCTGCTGAAGTGGACTCATTTCGTTCAGGACACCCAGGGGCGGGATGTCGAACTGCGGTACTTCCGGGACGTCGACCGGCGAGAGGTGGATTTCGTCATCACCGAGAACCGCAAACCTATCCGGATGATTGAGTGCAAGTGGAGCGATTCGCCCGTGGACAAAGGGCTGCGGTACCTGAAGGCCCGGTTTCCTGATTGCCGGGCGTGGCAGATCTCAGCCATCGGCACCAAGGACTACATCACGCCGGAGGAAATTCGGGTCACCAACGCCCTGACGCTGCTCCGGTCGCTCGTGTAGGCGCCCGCGAATCGCACTTCTCCCCGCACTCGGGGCAGATGCCGCTAACGTTGCCGGTCAAATCGTAGCCGCACGTCTGGCAGCGGCCGGACGGGATGCGGCGGCGGTCGAGCCAGAAAAGAAAGGCAGTGGGAATAGCGACGACGACCAGGGGTATCCAGAGCGGTACTGCCGTGCTTCCCTTCACTGGCCATAGGTCTATGTCATACCCGCCCCACTTATTAGGCGGATAATTATGGGACATTCCGAACCTTAACCTTACCTGGCTGTCGTAAGCATCGCCTCGGTACAAGTACAGACAGCCACTATCAAGGATGAGAATACGAGACTTGCCACGAGCTCCGTTGGGATCACCCTGATAGACACGAGGCCGGTAGTCTGACGGACGCCACCCCCATGTTACAAGAACAACTCCGCTTGCGACGTACACCACAACGGCAGCCAGTGATGTGGCAAGTCCCGTCCACTTGAGCATCCGGCCTGTGCGTCCCAGTCGAGCCCGACTAAAATGCCGCTTCTCCGGAGCTGGCCGTTCGCTGATCGTCTCCCCGCACTCGGGGCACACGCCGCTGGTCTTGCCGGCGAGGTCATACCCGCATTCCTGGCAATGTCCCGGCGGAAAGACGCGGCGCAGGTCAAGCCACAAGAGGATGATGGGTGGGATGCAGACAAGCCAGAGCAACGTGTCGAAGTAGTTGCCGTCGGTGTAGCGCCAGAACTGCGGAATCAGTCTGATTCTCACAATGACAACCAGTGCCGACACGACAAGGGCACTCACTGTGAGCACTCGACGCACTGCTGAGGGTCGCCACTTGAGCATGATCCTGTTGCGTCTCAGACGAGCCATGCCAGCAGTCTACCGCGACGGCTTCAAGGTTCAAATCTGCTGGCTGCCGAGAGAGATGACCTCGGCATACTGAAGGATTCATCACGAAAGCTCGAAAGGCCGAAAGCACGAAGAAGATCGGCGAAGCCGCGCGTCGCCAATCTGATCCAGCCCAGCTTTCTGCTGTTTCGTGATTTCACTCTTTCGTGTTTTCGTGATTCATGCACCTGACAGTCCACGGCGGCCAGCCTGTACGGGCAAAGAGACGCGGACCCGATGAGCCGGCGACCGGAGCTCGCCGCTTGAGTTGAGGGTGTGACGCGGGGATAATCGCTCGCCGGTGCTGTTTTCGGTAGGTCGAGCATGCACTGGCGGGCAAGCCGCCAGTGGCACCCGTTGCCAGTGGCACCCGCGCGAAAACCGCCGGGACCAGCAGCAGGCGTGTTACGGAGATGCAGAACATGGTTGGCGTGGCGATCGCCGGTGCGGCCGGCAAGATGGGACTGCGGATTATCACTCTGGCCCAAGGTCTCAAGGACATTGAGATCGAGGCGGCCCTGGAAATGACCGGGCACCCGGCCGTCGGCAAGGACATCGGCGAACTGGCCGGTCTGGGCAGGATCGGACTGCCGCTGCAGGACCGGACCGACACCGAGTTCGACGTGCTCATCGACTTCTCGCGCCCGGCCTGGACGGCCCACTGGCTCGACTACTGCCTGGTGAAGAAGCACTCCATCATCATCGGCACCACCGGCCACACACCCGAGCAGAACAAGGCGATCGAGGCCGCGGCGAAGACCATCCCTGTCCTCAAGGCCTCGAACATGAGCGTGGGGATGAACCTGTTGTTCAAGCTCGTCGGGCAGATGGCCGCGGCCCTCGGTGATGACTATGACATCGAGATTGTCGAGTCTCACCATCGCTTCAAGGCCGACGCCCCGAGCGGGACGGCCTTGTCGCTGCGTGACTCGATCATCAAGGCCACCGGCCGTGATGCCGAGAAGGATGTCATCTACGGCCGCAAGGGCGACACCGGCCAGCGCCCGCCGCGTCAGATCGGTATGCACGCCCTGCGCGTCGGCGACACCGTCGGCGAGCACGAAATCCACTTCGGCACCCTCGGTGAGACCGTCCGTATCAGCCATTCGGCCCACACCCGCGACACCTTCGCCCGCGGGGCACTGCGAGCGGCCGTCTGGCTGGCCGGCAAACCGGCCGGGCGGTATGACATGATGGATGTGTTGGGGCTGAAGTGAGCTGTCAGCTTTCAGCGATCAGCAGTCAGCAGCCGATGCTCATTTCGCGGATTCCTCGGCCGGTGTCGGGCCCTCAATGCCCGGTGGCAAGGGGAGTTTTTCCCAGTCGCGGCCTTGAGTCCGTCGCCAGCATTGGCCGGTTGCTGTGTCCCGCTGGCCCCAGATTCCCATCTGGGGCCAACGCATTTGACGATTCCCATCGTCATTCCTGCTGAGATGCGACGAGCCTCCCGCTTCTTCTCCCGCTTGGTCTTGACCGCTGGCCCCACAATCACAATCCTTCCGGGGCCTTCTTCGTGGAGGATTCCCATCCTCATTCGGGCCCGGAAAGGATTCCGGGCCGAGCGGTTGGTAGGACAGGCCCGGAAAGGATTCCGGGCCGAGCGGTTGGTAGGACAGACCCGGAAAGGATTCCGGGCCGAGCGGCGAGTTCCGGGCCGAGCGGATGTGAATGGTTAGGGAGCGGAACCCGAATTTCAAATCTCAGATCTCAGATCTCAGATCTCAAATCTCAAATATGAGATTGCAGATTCGGGATCGCAGAACCCGGATCGCTCAGAGCTGAAAGCTGATTGCTGACCGCTGACCGCTACTCGTACCGCAGCGCTTCCACCGGATCGAGCCGCGAGGCTTTGTAGGCCGGGTAGAGGCCGCTGAGGATGCCGATGCCGATGGCCATGGACAGGGCCCAGACCAGGGCCTGGGCGGGCGTGTAGGTCTCGATGATCTGGGTGGTCTCCTCGAGCAGATTGTTGAAGGCGAATCCGCAGCCGACGCCGAAGGCTCCGCCGAGCAAACTGACGGTGCCGGCCTCGATGAGGAACTGGAGGAGAATATCGCCACGGCGGGCCCCGACAGCCATGCGCACCCCGATCTCGCGGGTACGCTCGGTGACCGAGACCAGCATGATGTTCATGATCCCGATGCCGCCGACAACCAGGCTGATCAGGGCGATGCTGTAGAGCACGACCTGGAACAGGAAGACGATCTCGCCGATCTGCCGGCGCTGTTCCTCCTGGCTGAAGACGCGGAAGTCGTCCTCCTGGCCGCTGCGGAAGCGGATGTCGTGGCGACGGCGAAGCTCGCCCTTGATCTCGTCAATGGCCTGGTCAACCAGCTTGGTCTCGGCGGCCTGAGCCGAGATCGAGCTGATGTACTTGATGCCGAAGAGGCGGCTCTGGGCCGTGGTGATCGGAATGATGACCTGCGAATCGACGGTGCGAAAGCCGATGTTACCCTTCTTTTCCATGACGCCGATCACGCGGAACGAGGCCCCCTTGAGCCGAATCGTGTGTCCGACGGCCTCGGCCTTGCCGAACAGGTCGAGGGCGACCTGGTAACCGAGCACTGCGACCTTCTGGTGCGATGCAATGTCGTCGCGGGTCAGGAACCGCCCCTGGGCAACCCGATAATTAAACATCGGGGCGTAATCTTCATTCGTTCCGAGGATCGAGACTTCGCTGTTGCGACTGAAGTACTTGATGACGTCGAAGCCCGAGACTTCGGGAGCGACGGCTTTGATGCTGGGGCAGTTGCGGGGGTCGGCGATCCAGTCAGCATCTTCAAGAATCAAGGTCTCCGCCATGCCCACCGCCCGGCCGCCGCTCTTGGCCACGTTGGGAATGACCGTAATGGTTTCGCTGCCGAGCGATTCAAATCGCTCGATCATGTCGCGCTGGGCGCCCTCCAGGATGGACATGGCCGAAATGACCGCCCCGACGCCGATGATGACGCCCAACGTGGCCAGCAGCGAACGCAGCAGGTTAGCCTGCAGTCCGCGAAGAGCCATCATCATGATTTGCAGTGCGAACATGGTGTCCGGCCGACGCTACGGTGCGGCGGGGGGCCTCCTGCTCTGTTCGGTGATTCTCGCGGTGGTCGCGGCCAGGCGTTCGGCAAGCAGTTGCTCGCGGAAGGCCTCGTCCACGCGGCGGTCTTCGACGATCTTGCCGTCCTTCATCCGGATGACCCGCTGAGCTTGTGCGGCGATGGCCATCTCGTGCGTGACCAGGACAATGGTCACACCCTGTTGGTGCAATTCGTGAAACAGGCTCATGATCTGCTCGCCGGTCTTGGAATCGAGGTTGCCTGTCGGCTCGTCGGCCAGCAGCAGCGGGGGATTGTTGACCAGGGCCCGGGCGATGGCCACGCGCTGCCGCTCGCCGCCGGACAATTCGTTGGGCTTGTGTCCGGATCGCTGACCCAGCCCAACCCGCTCCAGTGCGGCGGACGCAAGACGCCGGGCGTGACCCTGCCGGGCATAGACCAGTGGAAGGGCAACGTTATCCATGGCCGTCGTGCGGTTGATCAGGTTGAACGTCTGAAAGACGAAGCCGATGTACTTGTTGCGAATCCCCGCCAAGCGGCGGTCGCTCAGCTTGTCCACCCGCTGGTCGGCCAGGATGTACTCGCCCGTCGTGGGGCGGTCCAGGCAGCCGATCAGGTGCATGATGGTGCTCTTGCCGCTTCCGGAGGCACCGGTGATGCTGATGAACTCGCCCGCTTCCACGGACAGGTCGACGCCGTCGAGCGCGTGCACGACCGAATCGCCCATCTGGTAGAACTTGGTCAAGTTCGTGATACGAATCATGTCATCACACCGGTAACCGCCACGCGCCGATCGCCTACTCTTCGGAGCTTTCCCGTTCTCGCTTTTTCTCCCGCTCAGTCTTGATCGGCAGCTTCGTGTACACTCGCTGGCCCTCCTTCAGGCCTTTCTTGACCTCGACGTCGACGCGGTTGTCTACGCCGAACTCGCACGGCATGAACTTGGGTTTCTCGTCGTTTGTTCCGGGCACTTTCTCGGGCACGTAGACACCGTATCCTTCGCCGCTCGGGTCCGGCTTCATGGCCTCGTAGTTGACCAGCAGGGCGTTGGTGACGGACCGGGCGGTGAAGTTGGCCTGCACCTGGGCGTTCAGCACCTTCTTCAGCTTGTCGCGGTTGGGGCTAGTGACTCGAATCCAGACCTTGAAGGTGGCAATGGCACGGCTCATTTCCGATTGCGGCGAGATCCGCTCGATCACGCCGTAGAACCCCTCGTCCGCGGGGTATGTTTCGACCGTCAGGTTGACCTTCTGCCCGGTTTCGATAGTGCCCTCGGGCAGCGTGGCCATTTGGGTGGAGGCAGGGTTGGCTGCCGGGTTCGTCTCGGTGAACAACTGGCGGACCTGGCCGATGTCCGCCTCGTCCACGTTCACCACCGCGTAGACTTCGCTGACGTCGGCGATCTCCAGCAGCACCGTCCCGCCGGTGAACGAGGTCTTGCCGCTCATCACCAGCTCCCCGATCTGCACGTGGCGGGCGACAACCACGCCGTCCAGCGGCGACAAGACCTTGGTTTCCTTGAGGCGCTCCTCGGCTTCCTCCTTGGCGCGCAGTGCCGCCTTCTGCATCTCGTCGGCAGCGTCGATTTCCTTCACGGCCATCTGAACGTTGAGTTCGGCTTCGGTGAGTTGTGCCCTCGCCGCGAGCGTGGCGGCCTGGGCTTGCCGGTAGTTGGCCCTGACCATCGCGGCTTCGTACTGGCCGGTGATGTCCGTGGCCTGCAGCCGTTCCTGCCGCTCGTTTTGAAGTTTGGCGACCTCTTCCTGAGCTTCCGCCTGTTCAAGCTTGGCCTTGGCCGCATCGACCGCCGCCTTCTCGGCCAGCTCCTTGCGGATTTTGGCTTGTTCGTAGGCGACGACCGCACGCTGATATTCAGCGGTCGCCCGGGCGACGTTTCGCTTCTCGTCGGTTTCGTCGAGCCGCACGACCAGGTCGCCCTTGCTCACGTACTCGTCCAGATCGAAGGGCAACTCGATGACCTCGCCGCTGGCCTCGCTCTTGATGTTGGTAATGCTGGCCGGGCGGATGTTGCCGCTGGCGGTGATCGGAACGATCAGGTCTCCCCGCCGGACGACGTCGAACTCGGGCTTGATCGCGGAAATCGGAACCCGCACGAAATTCTTGACCAGGAAGTACGCGATGACCAGCAGTACGACGAGAACAAGGGGGCCTATCAGTTTTCTCATTTCCGAGTCTCTCCGGACGAGGCAGGATCTCCGGCGGTTTCCGGCGTTCCAGGTCGCGAGACGCCTCGCGGGTCGCTCGCGACGCTTATATCGCGTTTTTCTCTTGAGGCGTCAGCACGATCCGGGCACCCCGAAAATCCAAGGCCCGGTCTTCGATCCCGGAACCGAGGCGGGCCTCGCGCTCGATCATTTCTTGCAGCCGGCCTTCATGGGTCTCTTGATGCCGACCGGTCCGATGCCTGGCCGATACCCATTCTCCTTGTTTTCTCGCGGGATGCCGACAACCGCGCCATGTGGGCCCGCGGCTGGTTGAATCGGACGGTCTGTCGGGCAACAATGTTCGTAGCCATGCAAGCGATCGCTACTATAGCAACGCCCGGCACTTGTCACAACAGCCCGCGACTGCGTCTGGAGCGGTGGATGCTCCCGGTCCTGGCTCTGGGGCTCGGGTGGTTGAGCCTGGTGGCCATGGGTTGCAGCGGATCCAGGCGCGGCGGGCAGACGGTCGGTGAGGTCCCGGCCTGGCAACTGGCCGGGGCGGCGCCCAGCACGATTCACCCTCTCGGTCGGTCTCGGGTTGACGTCGATCGCCAGGTTCCGGCGAATCTGGTGACGCCGCTCTGTGAGGAATTCTCGCTGGTGCTGGTTGGTGATGAGGCCAGTTGGTCGCTTCTGTGCGCGCGATGCCAACTGCAGGCCTCGTTTCGTTCCCCCGATTTTGACAACGGCGCGGTGGTTGGCCTGATCGCCGATGTCGGGGAGTGTGCTTCAGGCGACTGGCCCATACGACTGCAGGTGGCCCGGGTGCTCGATGGGGAAGGCTGGCTCGAATTCTCGTTTGGCGGGGGAATCTACTACCCGGTGAAGACGGCCGGGTACCTGGAACTGGCCTATGTTCCCGGTCTGAGGTCCGTCCAGACGGTCCAGGTTGGCCGTCGCAGCTTCATTCTCCGCCCCTCCGGGATTCAGGAGCGGCAGGATTCGAGCTGGTCGTTCGGAAATCCATAAGTTACTGTCTTTGAATGCTTTGCGTTTCATGTTGTTTTCTGGCAACCTTTGTTTTCCTGCGGCGTTGACCAGAACCTACGCATGGCCTTGACTCCGATTTCCGACAATCATATAGGTCACGTTGTGGTAAAGCTTTGCAATCGATGATGCTCAGGGGCATCATTCGCGGGGTAGCGCACTATGGCGGAGGATCCTTCTGGCACGACCGACGGGGGATCGCCTTTCCCAGGGCAGAGGTACGAGCTAGGCGAGACGGGCGAGCGCGTCTTCACCTGTTTGTCCCTGGGCTTGGTGGTCTTCGATCGGAGCCTGGACATTATTCACCACAATCCGGCCGCCGAGTTCCTGGTTGCCGGTTTCCGTTCGATTGCAGAAGCCCTTCAGTCGGGGACCCTCGATTCGAGGTACCAGAACTGGCGACAGGCCCTGGCAAGCGTCATTGACCGAGGACGGGAGCAGCGATTTGACCAGGTCATCCGGCACGACAGCGAGCAGGGCGAGCGATTGCTCGATCTTCTGTGCATTCCGCTGTCCAGCGAAGGCGGCGGCGAAATCAGCGGCGGCATCCTGGTCATCGAGGACGTCACCGCGGTCGTGGGCATGGAGAAGCGGCTGGCGGTCTCGGAGCGCATGGCGGCGGTCGGGAACCTGGCTGCGAGAGTGGCACACGAGTTGAACAACCCCCTGGACGGCATTCTCCGCTACATCAATCTGGCCTTGCGAGCGGGCGAGATCGGCAAGCCGGAGAAAATCACGGAGTATCTGACGCAGGCTCGCGGCGGGCTTCTGCGGATGACAGAAATCGTGCGCGAACTGGTCGAGTTCTCGCGGAGCACGGCCACGGCTTTCGACGATGCGGGGATCAACACGGTGGTGGAGGAGGCGGTGAAGGTCATGTCCGACAAGGCGGTGGCGGCGGGCGTTTCCATCGTCTGCACGCTCAGTGAAGACATGCCGGCCGTCCGCGGGACCAGTCTGTTCCAGGTTTTCTGCAACCTGATCAAGAACGCGATCGATGCGATGCCCGAGGGAGGCACGCTGACCATTGCCACGCAGGTTGTGAACGGGGAGGCGGTCATTCGTTTCGAGGACAGCGGAATAGGGCTGCCCGAGGAGATGGACAAGATCTTCGAGCCGTTTTTCACCACCAAGCCTCCGGGCAAGGGAACGGGTCTGGGATTGCCCATCTGCAAGGACATCGTGGAGAAATACAACGGCAAGATCACTCCGCAACGCCGGCCGGAGGGAGGGTCGGCGTTCACCGTTCGATTGCCTCCGGAGAGCTGCGCGGCGATGCGTCCGGGTGTCGGCTCGGGTGTAACGAGGTCAAGGTTCTCAAGGGCCCGGAAGGAGACGAAGACGTGAGTGGCCGGAATGAACGCGTTCTGATCGTCGATGACGACAAGATCATCGTGGAATCGCTGGTCGAGTTCCTCGATCTCGAAGGCTACGAGGCGGCCGGCGCCGGGAGTTTCGCCGAGGCGGCTGCCGCCCTGGATCGCAAGCAATATCAGCTGGTCATCACCGACGTGAACATGCCCGACGTCGACGGGTTCGAGCTGCTGCGGCTGATCAAGCAGCGGTACCCGGAGATCGTGGTGATCATGATTACCGGCTATGGCACCATCGAAAGTGCGGTCGAGGCCATCAAGATGGGGGCCTATGACTACCTGACCAAGCCGATCATTGACGACGAGATCCGCCTCGTGGTCGAGCGGGCTCTGCAGCAGCAGTCGCTCATCCGCGAGAACCGCACGCTGCGCGAGGCCCTGGACCTGCGTTTCAACCTCGACAACATCGTCGGGCACGACTACAAGATGCTCAAGATCTTCGACCTGATTGAGGCGGTGGCCGACTCCCGGACGACGGTGCTGATTCAGGGCGACTCGGGCACGGGCAAGACGATGATTGCCCGGGCCATCCACCACCGCAGCGACCGACGGGACAAGCCGTTTGTCGAGGTCAGTTGCGGGGCGATTCCTGAGTCGCTGCTGGAAAGCGAGCTTTTCGGTCACGTCAAGGGGGCGTTCACCGGCGCCCTCAACGACAAACAGGGCAAATTCAAGGCCGCCGACAAGGGAACCATCTTCCTCGACGAGATCTCCTCGGCCACGCCGGCCCTGCAGGTCAAGCTGCTTCGCGTACTGCAAGAGCGTCAGTTCGAGCCGGTCGGGTCGAACAAGACCGAGAACGTCGACGTCCGCGTCATTCTGGCGAGCAACGAGAATCTGTCGCAGGCGGTCGCCGCCGGGCGGTTCCGGCAGGACCTCTACTATCGCGTGAACGTGGTCACCATTCAACTGCCGGCCTTGCGCGAACGCATCGGCGACATTCCGCTTCTGGCCGAGGCCTTCCTGAAGCGATACTGCTCCGAGAGCCGCAAACAGATCCTCGGCTTCAACGAAGAGTGCATCCAGGCGATGCAGCGCTACAACTGGCCCGGTAACGTTCGCGAGCTCGAAAACGTCGTGGAGCGGGCGGTGGTGCTGACCCGCAACCGGCGCATCGAGGTCGACGACCTGCCACCCAACGTGGTCGAGTTTGCGCAATCGGCCCCTGCCGCCGAGGGCGTCTATCGGCCGATGTCTCTGAAGGAAGCCCTCGAAGAGCCCGAGAAGCGAATCATCGAGCAGGCCTTGCGAGCCAACAACTGGAATCGCCAGGTCACCGCCCAGGTGCTCGAAATCAACCGAACCACGCTCTACAAAAAAATGAAACGCTACGGCCTGGACTCGGAGATGGTGTGAGGAGCTGTCAGCCGTCAGCTCTCAGCCTTCAGCCAGACGAGGGCGCAATTGGCAGGGCGGGCTCCGCCAGCCGATGGCCTAACAGTTCGGTAGGGCGTGCTCTGCACGCCGATTTCTGTGCGAGACGCAATCCTCGTCGGGCAAAGCCCAACCTACGCTGCTAACAGAGCAACAGACCAACAGACGAACAGACCAACAGACTAACAGACCAATAGGCCAACAGGCCGATGGCCTAGCTCTTGTCTGCCGGGTGGACCCAGGGTGTCCGGTAGGCCCGCTTGAGCAGGCGGTTGGCCTCGGCATCACCCGCGACTTGCCCCTTGTCTGCGTCCCAGACCAGCGTGCGGCCGACTTTCATGGCGATGTTGGCCAGGATGCAGGAGGCGGTGGAGATGTGGCCTTCCTCGATGTCGGCCACGGGTCTGCCTCGCGTGGCGATGGCGTTCAGGAAGTCTTTCATGTGGCCGCGGGTGGCCGGTGCGGCGTTGAGTTCGATGTCTTTTTCCTTGAGATCCTCGGGGTACTGCTCGCGTTCGTAGACCACATCCTTGTGGATGCTCGGCTCGTTCTTGCCCGCCGGGTAGAAGTCGTAGGACATGGTGCTGGCCTTGAGTGTGCCTTTGTCACCGTAGATGAACAGCGCCCACGGGTACTTGGGGTCGGGGGGGTTGCCCCAGGTGCGATGGGTCCAGGCGACGTTCAGGCCATCGTATTCGAACGTGGCCGTCTGCGTGTCGCTGATGTTGGACTTGCCGTTCTTGTGGACCAGAATGCCGCCGGCCGACGAAACGCGTTTGGGCCAGCCGAGGCCGAGCATCCAGCGGGCGGTGTCCAGCATGTGGACGCACATGTCGCCGACGATTCCGTTGCCGTATTCCATGAAGGTCCGCCACCAGCGACGGTGGGGGAGGCCGTCATACGGGCGCAGCGGCGCGGGCCCGGTCCACATCTCGTAGTCCAGGTAGTCCGGCACGGGCTGCACCGTCGGGTTGTCCTTGGCCCGCATGTGGTAGTAGCAGCAGGCCTCCACGTGGCCGATCTTGCCCAGCAGGCCGGTCTCAACGACGTTCTTCTTGCAGTCGATCAGGTGCGGCGTGCTCTTGCGCTGCGTGCCGACCTGCACGACGCGGTTGTGCTTGCGGGCGGCGGCGACCATGGCGGCGCCCTCGGCCACGTCGACGCTGATCGGCTTCTGGACATAGACGTCCGCGCCTGC
>MTKZ01127194.1_pt1 | contig 16736 bp, 14 predicted proteins | sample 1042781 | NCBI WGS metagenome assembly MTKZ01 (sample SAMN06212207, study PRJNA360539) | anaerobic digester metagenome | biome: Wastewater treatment plant; material: sludge; isolation source: anaerobic digester fed with sludge from wastewater treatment plant | place: Denmark: WWTP Viborg ... | reverse complement strand
GCCTTCTGGACGAAGCCGACAACCTTTTCTATCCGCCGGTTTCCTATCGCGACGAGAGAACCAGGGGTATGCCCGACAGCTTCCGCGAGATCATCGCGCCGGGCGAGTTGGTGCGACGTGTGGGTTGCGGGGCGCTGCCGGTTACGGCGTTGTGCCAGTTGCGGGCGATGTCGCTCGCTGAACCGCACGTGCTGCAACGAGCGAGGAGGCTGCTGTTTATGGCCGACCTCGCACACTTCTTCTTGTGCGGGTCGAGGTCCTCAGATTGGTCGATGGCGACCGCATCACAGCTTCGGAATCTGGGCACGGGGGCCTGGGACACCGATCTGCTCGATGATCTGGGGATTCCGCACCACTTTCTCCCCGAGGTGGTGACCCGGCAGCGGGTACTCGGGTGCGTCCCGGCGGAGAACCCCTTCCACCCGTCGCTGGCGGGTGTGCCCGTGATCAGCACGGCGGGTCACGACACGGCCGTGGGCACTGCCTGCATGGCTCCGCTCCACAGGGGGGACTTCTTCCTGAATCTTGGCACCTGGGCGATGCTGGGTTGCTGCACGGGCGATCTGGTCATGCCGGAGGATCCGGTCGGCGACAACCTGACGGTGCTCGGGCTTGTCCACCCGAACTGGGCGGTCTTCAGGGCCGGTGCCGGCTTGTGGCTGCTGCAGGAGTGCCGGCGGTTGTGGCGGGAGCGAGGTCTCGATACGAGCGACGAGCAGTTGACCGCGGAGGCCGAGCGAGCTTCNNCCGGCCGAGGCTCGTTTTCACTCGCCTGGCAACATGCTCCTGGAGATCGCGCGGGCTTGCCACCAGGCCGGCGGCCGGGTCCCTGAATCACCGGGCGAGTACGGCAAGGTGATCTTCGATAGTCTCGCGTATCATTACGCCGGGGGTCTGCGTCGGCTTGAGCGGGTGCTGGGGCTGAAGGCTCGCCGTCTTCGCGTTCTGTGCGGCGGCAGCAGAAATGGTTATCTTTGCGGACGGATCGCAGAGGCATGTGGTGTGGAGGTGCTCGCCGGTCCGGCCGAGGCGACGGCCATCGGCAATATCCTGCTGCAGGCCCAGGTGATGGGTATTCTGGGCGACGACGATGACCTGACCCGTGTGATGGAAGAATCGTTTGCCTCGACGCAGGAATTGTAGGAGATATCTCTGACCGCGATCGGGGCTGGTTGGCCCATCGCTTCAGCGGGCTCGCCACGGCGCAGTCTCTGGCGAAGCCGGGTGGGGAAGCGAACTCGCGTTAACAGGAGGTGCATTGTGCGTTGGTTGATGCCGGCTGCGATGGTAGTTGCCACAGGTTGTGCTGCTATTCAGGCTCCGCCCAAGGGTTCCGCCCTGGACGCGATTTCAAGAGTGCCCACGGACGTGGACGAGCTGTTCAAGGAGTTCCAGGACCCGTCCCCGTGGTACCGCATCCAGTTCCTTCTCCGCACCAACGATGAGGTTACCCCCGAGGAGATCGAGTACCAGGTGCGTTCGATCCGCGAGCAGGGTGGCGGCGGCGTCTTCTCCTATTGTGAGCACCTGCAGGAAGGCTCGCCGGAGAAGTTCCTCACCGACTGGTGGTGGAAGGTCGTCGACTACACAGCCACCGCCTGCGCCAAGGAGGGGGTTCTGTATTGGGCCTACGACGAAGAGGACTGGCCCAGCGGGACGGCCGGCGGCAAGCTTCTCGAACAGCATCCCGACCTGACGTGGAAGTACATCCGCCCGAAGGAACAGACGTTCAAGGGGCCTGTCGCGGCCGACATCCCCGTCGGCGACGAGCCTTTCGTGGCGGTCGTTGCGTTTCAGTTGGACGGAAAGGAACTGAAGCCCGAAACGCTGACGAACCTCTCGACCCATCTGGCCGACGGACATATCCGCTGGCAGGTGCCCGCGGGTGACTGGACGGTGGCCGTGTACACCGCCGGGACCGGGAAGGTCTGGAACAGCGCCGATTACCCCGACCTGATGAGCCACGACGCGGGGAAGGCCTTCGTCGACCTGGTCTACCGGGCTCATGACGACCGCGTGCGCCCCATCCCCGGCGCCTCCGTGACCGGATATTTCACCGACGAGCCCTCAATGACCGTGGCAAACTACCCGGCGGGCAAGATCTTCCCCTGGGTACCGGCAATGCCCTACTCCCGGGACCTGCCCGAGGCGTTTCGACGACAGCACGGGTACGATTGGCAAACGAGCCTGCCGTTGCTCTATCACGAGGCCGGGCCGCGTACCGTTCAATTCCGCTGCCACCACTGGCAGACCTGCAATCGGCTGTACGCCGAGAACTACTTCGGCCAGATCTACCGGTTCTGCGACCAGCGCGGGCAGATCGCCTCGGGCCACGTCCACGTCGAGGAAAGCCTGATGGCGCACCTGACATTGCAGGGCGGCAACATCCTCAACTTGTTTCGCTGCATGCACACCCCGGGCATCGACTGGATCTATCCGTTCGAGAATGCCCTCCCGTCGCTGGTGCCCAAGTACGTCTCGTCGGTCGCCCACCTGGATGGGCGGACGCGGGCCTGGTGCGAGTCCTTCGCGGCCTGCGGCTGGGGGCTGACTTTTCAGCAGATGCGCCGCATTGTCAACTGGGAGCATGTCAACGGTATCAGCATGCAGATTCCGATCTGCTACAAGTACTCGCTCCGCGGAGCCAAACGAGCGCAGTTCTACACCCCCGGCATCAGCTACCAGCAGCCGTACTGGGACCACTTCAAGGCGTTTGCTGATTACGAAGCCCGGCTGTGCGCGCTGGTGGCGGGCGACGGCCACGTGGCCCAGGTTGCCCTGGCCTATCCCAGCGCCGATCTGTGGACGCACTGCTGGGAGCACGATCTGCTCAATGCCCGCAGCGTTAACTACACCAAGCTCAGCGATGCGATCCGCGACGCGGGATATGACTACGACGTCCTGGACGACCAGGCCATTCAGAAGCAGGCACGCATCGAGGGTGCGTCGCTGAAGGCCGGTTCGGAGCGATTCGGGCTCCTTGTTCTCTCGCAGGTGGACACGGTAAGCCGGCCGACGTTGGAGCGAGCGATCGAATTGGCCACGGCAGGTGGGACGGTCCTCGTTCAGGGAGGCCTTCCTCGCCATTCGATCGAAGCTGGTGGCGACGATCCGGAAGTGGCCAGATTGCTTCATAAGCTTCTGGGCGCCTCCTGCCGCGAACAGGCCGCAGCAGGCAAAGCATTTTGGCATGAGCAGGGAAAGGGGCGGGCGGGCTTTGCCCCGCATATCGAAGGTATTGTGCCAATGCTGCATCGGGCCGCGACACCTGATCTGCTTATGGAGGCTGGCAGCGAGGGGCTCTATGCATACCATCGCCGGTTGCGGGGCGGCGATCTGTACCTGATCATGAATCGGCGAGATGTCGCCCGGACTGCGCAGGTGATGCTCTCGGTCTCCGGGCACCCGGAGAAATGGAACCCCATGACCGGGCGGGCGGAGGGGTTGAACGAGTATCAGATCACGCCCCAAGGCACGCGACTGACTCTCACGTTGGCCCCGGACGAGATCGTGCCCATCATCGTGAGGCGCAAGCCGGTTTCAGGGCAGTCTCAACCGCCGAGCACGGTCGTCGCTGAAATCCCCGTGCCGGGACCATTCCAGTTCTCTATGGAGCAGACCATGGCCCGGCCGCACGCGGCCTGGAACTTCGCCGAGGACACAAAGGGCTGGCACCTGGCGACTCAACCCGCGATCCTTCCGACCTCTCAGCCGGCCGGCCTGCCCTCGACGCTGCCTGTTGGTGATTGGAGCAGGCTGGGGCTCGCCAACTTCTCGGGATTCGGCCACTACCAGACGGATGTCGCTCTTGGCGAGTTGCCGGCCGGAACGAAGGTGATCCTGGACCTCGGCAGGGTGGCGGTCAGTGCGAGAGTCCGGTTGAACGGACAGGATGCCGGCATCGCATTTCTGGAGCCCTACGAGCTCGATGTAACTCCGTTCGTCAAACCCGGCACGAATCGACTAAAGATCGCCGTGGCCAACACGCTAGCCAACTATTACGGGCAGTTCAAAGAACTGACCGAGGCCCCTTTGCATGCCGGCGGCGTGCGGCCGGAGCACAAGGTCAGCGGCCTTCTCGGCCCCGTGACGCTGAGGGTCATGAGGTAGACTTCACAGGCCCTTTATCCTCCGTCCCCGCAGGCCCGGCCCCGGAAGAGACAGCGATGAAGCCGCTCGAATGATGGGTCTGATGGCAGGCCGCGGGAGCGACCACCGGGCAGCCTCTCGGGAGACAATGGGAACCGTCTGATGCCAATATACTCCGGCCCCGCCGTCGGGTACGCTTGACAAGAATCCATCGGTGGATTAATCTGGCCACTGTGGCGGAGGCGAGGTCTCCTTGTAAAGCCTCCGTCCGATGAATCGAATACGGGAGAGAGTTGCGCATCGGCGCACTCTCTCCCTTCTTGTTGGTTCGAAGCGGCAGTTCCGCAGGTGATCAGCAACGCGAAGAGCCGGTCCGACCGCAAGGGCCGGGGACGGTGAGGAAGAACTCAAAATGCGAAACAGAACGAACGGCCCGGTCCTGTCCTGTCTGGCGATGAGCCTGGTGCTCTGTACCGTGGCGGCGCCGGAGGTCCTGGCGATTCCAGTAGGGTACATGTACTGGAGCGACACAGGCACCGATCTGATCGAGTGCTCTGATTTCAGTGGCCTCAACAGACAGACGGTGGTCTCCGGTCTGCTCAATCCGGCCGGCGTCCATCTGACGGTCAGCGGCAACAAGGTCTACTGGTGTGAGCAGACTCCAGCCCGAGTCATCCGGCGGGCCAACCTCGACGGATCGGCAATCGAGACGGTTGTCACCATGCCCACCGGGGATTCGTCGTTTGTCTACGATCTTGCAGTTGACCCGGTCCGGTCGAAGATCTACTGGAACTGGGGTTCCAGAATCATGCGGGCGAATCTGAACGGGACCGGCCAGGAGACTGTCTATACAGGCAGTGGTCGGCCATTCGGTGTCGCATTAGATACCTCGGCGGGCACGATATACTGGACGGAGAGACTGTCCGGTTACACAGGCTGCGTTCGGAAAGCCAACCTCGATGGTACAGCGGTTCAGACTCTGGTGACGACGGGTCCCAACTCATTGTTGTACGATCTGGATCTGGACCTGGCAGGCGGCAGGATCTACTGGGTCAACGTCCGTCCAGGTGTTACTACGACCATTGACTCGTCGAATCTGGATGGGAGCGGAACGACGGTGTTATTGGAGCAGTATGGCCTCTCAGATATCGTCATCGACGGGCTGAACCGCAAGATGTACTGGACAGATACGAGTCAGGATCGCATTCAGCGGGCTGATCTGGATGGTACCCATATCGAGGACGTGGTGACGACCGGACTCGACACCCCGTTCAGTCTGGATCTGCTGGTCATTCCCGAACCGGGCGCCTTGGCTTTGGCCGGCGTGGGAGCCTTGGTCTTTGTACGCGGGCGGCGCCGAGATTGAAACAGGCCGGGCCGGTCGCTTCGGAACAACGAGCATGGGTGGCAGGTCTTATCGGCTACGCGGATTTCGACCATGCCCTATCGCTGAACCCTGAACCCTGAACCCCTATTCCCGCGTCAACTCGTCGGCCAGTTCGTCGGCATCATAGATCTTTCGCAGAGCCTCAACGATCGCTCTCGTGTCCACGGCGATTGCCCGGCCCTGCCGGTCGTCGAAGGCGATGTCCCAGACCAGCGACTGCGGATTGCCGTCGAAGATAATGCCGGTGACCTCGCCCTTGGCGTTGACGATCGGGCTGCCGCTGTTGCCGCCGATGATGTCGGCCGTGAGCACGAAGTTAAGCGGTGTCTTGAGGTCGAGCCGGTCGCGGCGGTCGAGCCATCGTTGCGGCAGGTCAAAGGGCGGCTGAGGGCCTCGTTCTTTCCACCGTTCGTACATGCCGGCGAAGTCTGTGAAAGGCGGGATCTGCCTGCCGTTCTGCTCGTAGCCCTTGACGACGCCGAACGCGAATCGCAGCGTGCCGGTGGCGTCGGGGTATAAGTCTTCGCCATAGAGAGCGAACTGGGCGGAACTGATCTTGGCGTAGTTTTCCCGCTCGACGCCCTCGACCTCGTCCTCAAAGCGTTTGCGCAGGGACCGGCTCTCGGGATCGACGGCTCTGACAAACCGGATCATGGGGTCCTCCGAGGCATCGATCGCCTTCTTGCCCTCCTTCACGTACCGCTTTCGCGTTTCGATGTCCTTGAGCGTGCAGTCGCGGACAAGGCGCTCGGCGCGAGCCTGCGGTGACAGACCATCGAGTGCCTTCACCACCAGCGGGTCGTCCGCGCCGAGCCGCTCGGCCATGAGCGTCAGACCGCTGGCCACGCCCTCGATCTCCAGTTGATCGCAGATCGGGGCAGGGGAGTACAGCCACAGGTAAACCGAGTCGAGCTCGGAATCGCGATACTCGCGGAGGCGATCGGGCGAAGGCTTGGGTAGTTCATCGGCCAGGCGCACGAGCGCCCGTGCGATTTCAAAGAGCTTGGACTCGAGCGGATACCCTTCGCGCAGGGTGTTGCGTCGGTTGAAGAATGTGCGGTAAACCCGCTGGGCCTCTGCGATGCGATCCCAGGGCTCGGTAGACTTGGCGGCGGCGCGAAGCTTCGCCTCCGCCTGCTCCTTGCGAAGCATGAATTGCGGGTCCAGCATGGCCTGCTGCATGCCGGTGCGGGCCTTGCGCGAATTCTGAATACTGAAGTAGTCGGTCTCGCCGATTCGCAAGTGCTCCTCGCTGCGGTTGCAGAACACGCCAAGCTGCACCTCGCGCCGCCAGAGCCAATTGAGGATGGTCGGCATCTCGACGTCGCGAAGGAACTTCATGTGTTCGACCGTGAGCAGACGGCGAGTGCGGGCCGGGTGGCCGGCCACGAACAACAGTTCCCCGTCGGCGGCGCCTTGGCGACTGAACTTCACGTAATGCTCGGGCTTGAGCGGCTTGTCGTTCTCATAGATGCGGAAGAAGCAGCAGTCGAGGTCGAAGCGGGGGTAATCGAAGTTGTCGTTGTCGCCGCCGAAGAACGCAATGGACTTTTCGGGAGCAAAGACGAGTCGCAAGTCCGCGTACCTTCGGTAACGATAGAGATGGTATCGGGCGCCGTGCCAGAGGGTGACGACCTCGCTGTCCAGGCCCGTGGCGTCCTTGGATTCCTGCTCGATGCGGGTCATGGCTTTGCGCTTGGCCTCGTAGGCCTCGCCCGGCGGCATGTCGGCGGAAGCGGCGGCGGCGACCTGCTCGGTGACGTCCTCGATCGACCAGAGGACCTGGAGCTCCAGGTCCGGACACTTCAGCTCCTCACCGCGCGTGCGGGCATAAAAGCCGTTCTTCACCAGGTCGCGCTGCGGCGTACTGAGTTTGTAGAGGTCGTCGACGCCGACGTGGTGGTTGGTCATGACGAGCCCGTCGGCTGAGACCAGCGACGCCGAGGCCCCCATCCGGACGCAGGATTTCTGCAAATGCTCCAGCCAGGCCGGAGTCGGCTCGAAGCCATGCCTCGATTTCAGCACCTCGGTCGGCGGCCGGGTCAGCAGCCACATGCCTTCGTCGGCCAGAACCGAAGAGACCGGGGCCAAAACCGCGGCCATGGCGACCGCGAGAGTGATGGATGGTCCATGCTTTGCGATCATGACATTTCTCCGTATCGCAACCTGCTCCGGTTCGCGTGCTTACGCCTCGGAGCGTGTTCGAGACTGTATCCGGCCGCCCGGTCACTCGTCAAAGGAGCATCACCGAAGGCCTCGTGCCGGGACGACGCTATCTCAGGCAAGAAACGATGATACAGCACAGGAGGAAACGGAGATAACAAAGATCTCCCTCCTCCCTTCTCTCGTGCTCCAGACTACCTCTGTACGCCCCATCTCCCTTTATGAGACTCTAATGTATTTCCTGCGCAACACCGGCCTGCTTGCCCCGAACGGGGCGATTTCTGCGTTCGGCGAGTTAAGCCCATATCATCATGGGGGAGCCCCAAGAAGTCTGAGTGAAGCGGGCCGCGGCTTACGACTTGCGCCGCCGTACCGCCTTCTGGCTGTCTGGAGCAGGGGTGAACATGTCCGAGCGCTTCAGGCCCAGTTCTTTCGCCATGGCGATGCTGTACTCCAGCAGACCCATGTCCGGATAGCGTCCATTGGAGCCGAAGGCGAACTTGATGCCCGCCTCTTTTGCGATCTTGAGGAATCTGAGCTTCGGTAGCTTGAAGCTGGAGCTGATCTCCAAAGCCACGCGGTATTTCACGGCCGCATCGACCACCCGTCGGATTCGCGACTCCGTCCAGAACCGGTCGTATTCATCGGCCAGCGGTGCCGGCAGCCAGGAAACGTTGACCAGCATGTCGATGGGCTGGGTGGTGATGATTCGCACGTGCCAGTCGACGAAGCGGTCCATGAACGCCTGCCGGTCGGACATCTCCACGCGCTGCTCAACGCCCGGCTCCCAAAGCTTGACGCGCCGCCCGTCCTTGCCGGGGAAAGTCATGGTGTCGGTGATCGTGTAGTCGAGTTTGGCCAGGGCCTCGGGAGAAAAACACTTTGCCCAGTCGGTCCATTCCGCCTGCACGCCCTTGTAGACGCCCTTGCCCTCGAGCTTGCGGATGTACGCGAGCAGTTCGTCGTCATTGCTGAGCACCACCGGGTACTTGTTTTCCTTCGTGCCGGCGTGCTCGACGATGCCGAACTTCACCCCGCGCTGGCGAGACAGCGGCAGGACCTGCTCGAGCGTGCTGTTGTCCAGGTGAACATGGAAATCGACCAGCGGGAAACCGAGTTCCTCTCCTGCAGGCCGGCTTGTCGCGGCCGGCAGTGTGCCACCTGTCAACGAGGCGAGACCGGCCCCCAGGACCCGGCCGAGGAGGGCGCGACGCGGCATGGGCCTTTCCCGGGCGGTAAACACGCTCGTGCCAGAGCACCGAGTATCCCGAAGCCGCCTTATCGTGGCTCCGCTGTTCACGTGGTTTACCTTGCCGATTTCGATGCGGCGGACTGGGCTGCCGCCTCCATGGGCTTGGGTATTTGAACCCGGGTTGCAGGCTGGGTTGTCACCGTGACCGCCCGCGTTGTGACCGGCTGCGTGGTCGCCGGGGCACTCGCGGCCGGACGGGTGGCTACGATTTCCAGCTTGGCCAGCCTGTTTTCAAGGCTGCCGAGTTGCTCAGAAGCCAGCTTCTGATAGGGGTTGACCGGGCCGTCGATCACCTCCTGGTACAGCTTTCGAATCTTCTCGCCGTTACCCTGGCCGTCGATGAAACGTGTTTCCTCTATGGCCGCCAAGGCCAGCTTGGCGCGTGATACTACCACCGGCTGGCCGGCGAATTCCCGAATGGCCTGCTCACAGGCCGATGTTGCCTCATCGAGCAGACGTTCGTGCTCCGTCTTGTCGGCCTCGGATGCCCGGCCAAGGGCCAGGCGATGGGCCAGCGAGGCCTGGAGGTCCAACAGCGACGGACCGAGCCCCGGGTCATCTCCATAGCTGTTGACCAGGTCCTTGACCTCGTCCAGCAGCTTGAGGTCCTGGACCGCCTCGCCGCCTTGGATGGCCGTGATCCGGTTCATGGCCTCAACCTTGGCCCGGCGTTGGCTCCTGGAGTTCATCGTGGCCACGATGATGATCAGAGCGACCACCACGACGCCTCCCACGACGTACGTGGAGTTGCGGACCAGGAAGTCGTAGATCTGCTGGAGGTAGATGCTCAGTTCGTTCGTTTTCAGTTCTTGTCTTCTGCGCTGCTTCATCGCTGTTTCGGCGGCTCCATCGGCGTTCGGCTTAACGGCACAACTTCAACGTTGACAATCGACCGACCAAAGTGGCCCGATTGGATCTGGACGGTACATACTTCGAGCTTCTTCTCGAAGCGCATCGTGATAACACCTTTGAGACTCTGGTCCGACACCCGTTCCCACCCCATCTGGGGCATCTGCTGGCGGTAGAAATCGCGAACCGCAAAGGGGTCGGCCCTTCCCTGGTATTCGTGCCGGGCCATGCGTTGACCGGCCGACTCCTGGTCCATCGAATGCTTGTCGACGAGGTGGAAACCGTCCGGCACGGGCACCTCCTCAAGAAAGGCCACGCCCCGAGGATTGAGTTGCTTCAACCCGCCGCTCTTGCTCTTCGACGAACCGGACGACCAACTGCTGCAGCCGCTTCCCAGGCCTACTGTCAATAACCCGATGAGCAAGCCGCGCAGACCGTGCCGTCTGAATCCTCGCATCTGTCGATTCTGAGACAACAGGACTTCCATGTCATCACCTCTTACCTGCGGCCGTCGCTGCCGCCCTGATGGGCCCAGCTTTCCTGTCCGGACAGCGCCTGCTTGCCTTCCGTGCACCTGCCGGCGTCCCTGCCCGGACCCGAACCAAGCCCTTCCTGGCTCGGGGAGCACACCAAGTTAGCCGAAAGAGGGGGTAACAACAAGAACCCGTATCCTCACTGGCGCGACCCGCGCCGAGGCCCGAGAGGGCTGGCAGCACCGCCAACTCTCGGCGGCACCAGTCTGTTGGGTTCAAGGTGCAAGGGGGAGAACCCCAAACCTCACTCCGGGATCGGGTACCAAGGCTCTGGGTCCTCCATCTGTTTCGGGCGGGCAGGACCGTATCTGTGCCCTGCCAGGTGATCCACAGGAAGTGGCGGAAGTCTCAGTTCCCGGCCACGAGTGTGACGTTCTGCTGCTTGGCCAGATAGCCCTGAAGAGCCCTGATGTGGTAGGGCAGTTCGGTTTTCTGGCCCGGTGGGCAGCTTGCGGTCAGTTGCACCGTGTGGAAATCGTGCAGGGTCGGGCTCAAACCACTGACGAAGACGGTGTGGCCCCCGAAAGTCCGCCGGATCTCCACCTCGATCGGTTGGGCTCGGTAATTGCGGATCCGCTCGACGTAACGGGTATGGTCCTCCCAGCCGGCGACCGTGTCGTTCACCTCGATCTTTACCTGTCCGCCCAGGCTGTGATAAACGTCAAACCCATCTACCTTGAACCAGAAGTTGTCCCGCCAGGTCTTGATGGGAACCCATTCGTGGATGACCTCCGGGTCGGGGCCGAGGTTGAGTTCGATATCCTCACCGATGGGGACATACTTGATTGGCTGCTGGCCCCGGAAGCCAAGGCCGTCCTTGCCGTTGTCGCGGTAGACACGGACGATGCCGTCGGGCAGGGGGGTCGTGCCCAGCTTGGACTCGGTATCGTTCTTCAGCAGGAACATCCGCACCATCTGGTTGCCGTACTCCGCCGGCCGGAAGCGATATTGGATCTTGAACGGCACATCGTCGCCCTCGAACGACCGCATCCGCTTGCTCCAGCCGTTTGGGATGGTCTCGGTGCCCTCGACGGTGTAGATAAAGTACTCGCCAAGGCTCTCCTTCTGGATCTCCTTGGGTTGTGCCGGCGCGCCGGCCGGCGCCATGACCGCCGAACCTGCCAGGTCCATCATCTCTCGGGCCGCCGATGCTCGCAGTCCCTTGGCTTTTGCCTCGTCCAGCTTGTCCACGGCCAACCCGTACCGGCGTTGGGCCAGTTCGGCGATTTTCTCGACCAGATTGATGGTCCCGACCACCAGGCGCACCTGGGCTTTCTCGTACTCTTCACCCGAGTTATTGAACACCCGCACGTAGCCGGTGATGTCCATCCTCGCCTCGTCTGGATCGGTGATACAGACGTAGTCGGCCGACCACGTCAGGCCGCTGGTGAAGTAGGTGATTTCCACCGTGGCCTCGCCGTCCATGGCCGACTCGATGCTCCAATAAAGCATCTGCGGCTTGTCATGTGGATAGGTCGTGTCGAGCAGTTCGAGCTTATCGGCATCCTTGGGAAAGCGGATCTCGACCGACGTGGGATCGATCAGCGTGTTGGCCCAGGAGAACTGCAGCGGGTTGGCCCCTTTCTTGAAGGTCAACCTCCTGGTCTCGCGGACCAGCGTCAGGTCCTCGGCGTTGTAGATGGTCAACTGGATGGTGTTTCGATCCGGCACCGTGGACAGATCGATGTTCTTGGCGACAGCGGGTGCGATCAGGATCGCGGCCAGCAGCGTACCCGTGACGTATGCTTTCATATCAGTGACTCCAGTAAGGCCTGTTCATCCCCGATTCTCAATTCCTCATTCTCCATTCATCTCACCACTCGTTCTTGATCAGCAGATGGAGTCTGTGCGTGATCTTCTCCGCGGCGCCGTCCTTCGCTCTGGCCGGCAGGGGAATGCGGAAGATCAACTTGTCGAAGGTTGCCTTCTCTTTGTCGAGAGTCTCGGTGAAGGTGGTTTCCTTGCCGAGTTCCCAGTCGATCAGCCGGTCAGTCTTGCCGCGTATCTCCTCGCGGATGTGCCGCGCGGATTCGGACACGTCGAGCACGGCGGGCGAATCCTTGAAGTTCTCGATCTCGAACTTGATCACCACGTCATAGTNNCCACGTCATAGTTGATGAGGTTGCCGCCGACCCGATGTTCCACTCGCCGATCGATGGTTCGCTTGACCACGATGTCGCGGGCCAGGCCCAGGTACAGCCTCATTTCGTCGTCGATTGCAGTGAATCTGCCCCAGTCCTCTCCGACGAAAGCGGTGCCGCCCTTGCCGTCGTCCTGGAAGATCCTGGCCTTGCCGGGCATCAGCGGGAACTTGCCCAACTGGTGCTCCTGGTCGTTCTTGAGCACGTAGTGCATAGGAACGCGGAGCTGGCTCTGTGCCCGGTCCAGGTAGTCGAACTCGACCGGGTCGCAGGTGTAGGTCTTTCGAACGGGGACGCCGGCAAACTTGGCGGAGAGCACCTGCTTGGTCTCATTGATTCCGATCGGGCGGATGAAGTGGTCGCCGAAGCCGGCCCAAAGCCCCGCATCGCCGAAATCCTCGTTCGCCAGGTTGTGCAGCTTGACGTATTGGGCGAGGCTCAGCGTCTTCTCGTCGTGGGAGGCCACGGCCCGATACTCGAAGCTCTTGTTGAGCTGGCCGACGATGTAGCTGATCCGAACGCGGGCCGGCCCCGATTCTTCGGCCGAGATCTGCCAGACCAGGGCGTTCTCGTTGGGTGGATAGCTCACCGACAGAACCTTGACCTTCTCCGGGTCCGCCAGGGCTCGAAACNNCGCCAGGGCTCGAAACTGGATGCTGTCCTTGTCGATGGCGGTGTTGGCCCATGAGAAGTCAACCTGGTTGACACCTTTCAGCAGCGGCACCACCCGCTCTTCCTCGACCAGGGTCGCTTGAGCGTTGTCCAGCTGAATTTCGACCCGCTCTCTGGCCGGCAGGGTGATCAACTTGATTCGCGCCTGGGCGCGCGGGACCTGGCAGGCGATGATCGCTGTCGTCGCAACCACCAACGAATTCCTGAAGCATCGGTTCATAGGCGCAACCTCCTTTTTGAACGACTGTTATCGCCTCAGGGTCCGCGGGGTGAACACTCTGCGAAATCCCGTCAGCGACATACAGTAGACGCAGGAATGGCCGACAGGTTCCTGATCTCGCTGTTTTTTCGATCCCTGCGGCGGGTTTCGTGACCGTTCAGGCGGCTTCTTCAGAACCCCGAGCGCAAGCGACGGGCGAGACGACACCGCGGCCACGTCGGAGCTGAGGCAGGGGAGCCGCTCCCTGACGGTCGCAGTTCTGAGAGACCCACAGCGACTCNNACGCGTCGCAGACTCGGTGCGAGCGGAGGATCGCGGTCGTTGGCACGGTGGTCCGGATCAGTATAGAATCCCGACCTGCCGTCGCTTGGCCGGGCGGCAATTCCCTGGCCGTCAGAATGGGAGGTGGCAATCGGTGTTTAGCTTCATGCCCCGCAACACGCGGTTTTTCGATCTGTTCGAGTCGGCCGCCAAGGTCATGGTCCGGGCGGCGGAGGCATATGCTGAGTTGGGCAGGGACTATGGCAAGCGCGAGGAAATCATCCATCGAGTCCGGCAACTGGAGCACGACGGCGACGAGATCACCCACCGGACGCTGGACACGCTCGACAAGACGTTCATCACCCCCTTCGATCGCGAGGACATCCAGCGGCTGATCGTTCAGATGGACGACGTGGTCGACGAGATTGACGCGGCCGCCAAACGCCTGATCCTCTATCGGGTCGAATCCCCCACGCTCTGGCTGGTCAAGCAGACCGACGTGCTGCTCAAGGCCGCAACCGTGATTGCCGAGGTCCTGCCCAAGCTGCGTAATCTGAAGAAAGCCGGCGATCTGCACGAGCGCTTGGTCGAGATCCATCACCTGGAGAATGTCGGTGACGACAATAACCACGCGGCCGTCGCGGATCTGTACAACCACTCCAAGGACCCCATCCTGGCGATGAAGTGGAAGGAGATCTACGACATTACCGAGCGGGCCATCGATACGTGTGAAGACGTGGCCAATGCCATCGAGGCGATTGTGATAAAGAACTCCTGAGCTGGGGTCCCTCTGCACTTATGCTTACCCTGATCATCATCATCGTCGTCATCGCCCTGGCCTTTGACTTTCTCAACGGCTTTCACGATGCCGCCAACTCGATCGCGACCGTGGTCTGCACCCGGGTGCTGACGCCGATTCAGGCGGTCGCCTGGGCGGCGTTCTTCAACTTCGTGGCTGCCTTCGCGTTTGGGACAGGAGTGGCCAAGACGGTCGGAGAGGGTCTGATTGACCTCAGCATGGTGGATCACTACGTCGTGATGTCCGGCCTGCTGGGAGCCATCATCTGGAACATCATCACCTGGTACCTGGCTTTGCCGACCAGTTCTTCCCACGCCCTGATCAGCGGTTATGCCGGGGCGGCCATTGCCAAGTGCGGAGTCTCGGTGCTCATCGCTCAGGGATGGCTCAAGGTGCTGGCGTTCATTGTCCTTTCACCGACCATCGGGCTCGTGCTCGGGTTGCTGAACATGATCGTGGTCACGAACCTGTGCCGCAACGCCCGTCCGCGTTTCGTCGACAGCCTGTTTCGCAAACTGCAGTTGGTCTCGGCGGGCTTCTACAGTCTCGGTCATGGCACGAACGATGCCCAGAAGACCATGGGAATTATCGTGGCCCTGCTGGTCACCGCCGGCAAGGAACACTGGACAACCGGCGGGGCGGCGCTTTTCGGCCGAGAGCATAGCATTGCGTGGTGGATTATCCTGAGTTGTCACGCGGCCATCGCCCTGGGAACGTTCTTTGGCGGTTGGCGGATCGTGAAAACCATGGGTGACCGGATCACGCGCCTTCAGCCATTAGGCGGATTCTCTGCGGAGACGGCCGGCGCGACCACCCTGCTTGGTACAGCCCTGTGGGGAATCCCCGTCTCCACCACGCACGTCATCACCGGAGCCATCCTCGGCGTCGGCTCCGCCCGCAGCGTGAAATCCGTCCGCTGGATCTGGGGTGAGAAAATCGTCATGGCATGGGTCCTCACCTTGCCGTGCACCGCGTTCATCGCAGCTGTCCTCTATCTCATTCTCCACTGGACGATTCTACCCGTCGGCAACGGAATTCTGGAACATATCCGCTGAGCGCTCTGCGACCAACAGACCAACAGGCCAATAGACCAACAGACCAATAGACCCTCACCGACCAGCGGCCGCAGAGCCCGCTCTGGCGAATGACTTCTCCGCCCGGTAGCATGCTCGGACTGGCTTGCCAGGGAACTGGATCGGCAGTCAAACGGGAGGTTCTTTTCCATGCGATATCGTGCAGCAATGGTAGTCGGGGCCGTGCTGGCCGGGATTTCCGGTTGCGGCCAGGTGTTGACGACAACCCGGCCGGGGCTGGTCTATCCTCGGACCAAGACCGTTGACGTCGTCGACGACTACCACGGCGTCAAGGTGCCCGACCCGTACCGCTGGCTGGAAGACCTTGACTCGCCCGAGGTCAAGGCCTGGGTCGAAGCCCAGAACCGGGTTACCTTCAGCTTTCTGGAGTCGATCCCCGCCCGGACGGCGATCCGTAACCGCATCACCGAGTTGTTCGACTTTGAGCGTTTCGACGTCCCCTCGGTCTGCGGCGGCCGCTACTTCTTCACGCGGAACAGCGGCCTGCAAAACCAGTCGGTGCTTTACGTGGCCGAGGATCTGAACAGCGAGCCGCGGGTCCTGCTCGACCCCAATACCCTCTCGGCCGACGGCACGGTAGCCCTGGCCGGCGCCGACGTGACCGATGACGGCAAGCTCCTGGCCTACGCGATCGCCCGCGCGGGCAGCGATTGGAACGAACTGTATGTGCGTAGCGTGGAAACCGGCAAGGACCTGCCCGACCACCTGAAGTGGGTGAAGTTCTCCGGAATCTCCTGGACGCTCGACGGTAAAGGCTTCTTCTACAGCCGTTACGACGAGCCGAAAGACGCCAAGCTCGAGGCCAGCAACTACTACCAGAAGCTGTACTATCACCGGCTCGGAACGCCCCAATCCGAGGATCGGCTGATCTACGACCGCCCCGACCAGAAGGAATGGATGTTCACGGGCGAGGTCACCGACGACGGGCGATACCTGCTCATCTACGTCTCGGTGGGCACCGAACCGAAAAACCGCGTCTACTACCTCGATCTTAAGGAGGAGAAATCCCAAGTCGTCCGCCTGCTGGATCAATTCGATGCCGAATACGTCTTCATCGATAACGACGGGCCGATCTTCTGGTTTCGGACCGACCTCGACGCCCCCCGCCGGNNTCGACGCCCCCCGCCGTCGCGTGGTCGCGATCGACATCCGCCGTCCGGAGCAGGCCAACTGGAAGGAGCTGATCGCACAGGCGGCCGAGACGCTCGAGTCGGTCAGCGTCGTCGATGACATGTTCCTGGCGAGCTACCTCAAGGATGCTTATTCGCAGGTGAAG
>MTKZ01011831.1_pt1 | contig 16739 bp, 10 predicted proteins | sample 1042781 | NCBI WGS metagenome assembly MTKZ01 (sample SAMN06212207, study PRJNA360539) | anaerobic digester metagenome | biome: Wastewater treatment plant; material: sludge; isolation source: anaerobic digester fed with sludge from wastewater treatment plant | place: Denmark: WWTP Viborg ... | reverse complement strand
TAATTGTATGACAATTGAATAACTCGTTATAAATTTTCGCCATACCCTGATGGCAAAAGAAGAAATAAAGTGTATTTTAGACATTAATAATTGTGCCCCCGGGGAAATTAAGCTAAAAATTAATCAGGAATTAGCGGAGTACGGCAATTCCCGGAAATAACCAATTAAGAGCTTTTCATGTGGATTCTATCGTTTTTATCGACACTGAGGTAAGTCTAAACAGAAACAAAATTCAGGATATTGGCGCTATCAGGAATAATGGCGACACCTTCCACTCAAATTCAATCAAAGACTTCCTTCTCTTTATTGACGGTGAAAAATATATTTGCGGTCATAATATCCTGAGGCATGACATAAAACACCTGCAGGAAGAGAATCAGGATATTAAATTCGATGTGGTAAAGGTTATTGACACTCTCTTTCTTTCACCCCTTCTTTTCCCTGCAAAGCCATACCATCATCTTGTAAAAGATGATAAACTCCAGACGGAGGAGCTGAATAATCCATTGAATGATTCTGTTAAGGCAAGAGACCTGTTCTTTGATGAGGTAAATGCCTTTAGAAGGCTCGAAAAGGATATGCAGGATATCTTTTATTGCCTTCTTAAAGAAACAAGCGAGTTTAAGGCTTTCTTTGATTTTTTAGGCTATAAACCTCATAGCCCGGATAGCATTGAACGATTGATAAGAAGAACCTTCTCAGGCAAAATATGTTCCAACGCCCAAACAGGAGACTTTATCACTAATTCCCCAATTGAACTGGCTTATTGCCTGGCTCTGATCAGCAGCAACGACAGATACTCTATTACTCCGCCCTGGGTTCTGATGAATTATCCTCTTGTCGAGGGGATAATGCTTAAACTGAGAAACAAACCTTGTCATGAGGGATGCGATTATTGTGCCAGGTCAATGGATCCTTATGCCGGGCTTGATCGCTTCTTCAGATTTAAGTCTTTCCGGAAATTTGGCTCTGAACCTCTTCAGGAAAAAGCTGTTAAAGCAGCATTGTACGATAAATCGATACTTGTTGTGTTCCCCACCGGCGGAGGGAAATCCCTTGCTTTCCAGTTGCCTGCATTGATGAGCGGAGAAAACACAAAAGGACTAACAGTTGTCATCTCTCCACTGCAGTCTCTTATGAAAGATCAGGTTGATAATCTTGAGAAAAAAGGGATAACTGATGCAGTAACAATAAACGGACTGCTCGATCCTATTGAACGCAGCAAGGCAATAGAAAGGGTAGAGGAAGGGTCTGCCTCTATTCTCTACATTGCGCCGGAATCCCTCAGATCAAGAACTATTGAGAAACTGCTTCTGGGCAGGCATATTGCAAGGTTTGTTATTGATGAAGCCCACTGTTTTTCGTCATGGGGCCATGATTTTCGTGTGGATTATCTTTACATAGGAGAATTTATTAAATCATTACAGGAGAAGAAAAACCTGCAATATGCAATTCCTGTTTCATGCTTTACTGCTACAGCTAAGCGGAAAGTAATTGAAGATATCTGTGATTATTTCTATCAAAAGCTTTCCCTTTCACTTGAAGTCATCAGAACTGAAGAAACAAGGACCAACCTTCAATACAGGGTTTTTGAAGTTACTGACAAAGAGGAAAGGTATGACAGGCTGAGGGATCTGCTTGAAAGAAAAAACTGTCCGACAATAATTTATGTTTCCAGAACAAGAACCGCTTTTGATCTCTCTGCAAGATTAACAAAGGATGGTTTTAATGCAAAACCATACCATGGCAAAATGGATGTAAGGGAGAAGCTACAGAACCAGAATGCATTTATGAATGAAGAAGTGAAGGTGATTGTTGCTACTTCTGCATTCGGGATGGGAGTTGATAAGAAGGATATCGGAATGATAATCCATTATGAAATATCCGATTCGCTGGAAAATTATGTTCAGGAGGCAGGAAGAGCAGGGAGGGATGAAAATATAACGGCGGAATGTTATGTACTCTATAATGACGAGGACCTGAATAAACATTTTATCCTGCTTAATCAGACCAAGCTTACATTCAAGGAGATCAAGCAGGTATGGAGAGCGATAAAGGAACTGACAAGATTTCGCGCAAATCTTTCTGATTCAGCCCTTGAAATTGCCAGAAAAGCCGGATGGGATGACAGTATAGCAGAGATCGAAATGCGTGTCACTACTGCCATATCAGCCCTTGAGGAGGCAGGATATCTGAAACGAGGTCAGAATATGCCACGTATTTTTGCCACCAGCATACGAGCAAAAAACGCCCAGGAAGCTATTGATAAAATAAACCAGTCTGAAAGGTTCAATGAAAGGCAGAAAGTTCTTGCAATCCGGATAATCAAGAAACTCATATCGGGAAGGAGCAGAAAACAGGCAAACGAGGAAATCCCGGAAACAAGAATAGATTATATATCCGACCAGCTTGGCATTTTACGCGAAGAGGTTATTGCTGTAATCACACTATTAAGACAGGAGAAAATACTGGATGATGCTAAGGACCTTCAGGCCTATATAAGAAGGACCCTTACCCTGAACAGATCCAGGCAAATTGCTGAATCTTTTCACAAGATTGAAGAATCTTTTTTGAAACAGCTTGAAGAAGGATATGGAACCTATCATATCAAGGAACTCAATGAACGCGCGATAGAAGAAGGCTGCCCGGAGGCTACTCCGCAGAAGATAAGAACTGTGTTAAATTTCTGGGCTATTAAAAACTGGATCAAATGCAAGAACCGGGTTTACTCAAAGCACCATATTGATATACTTTGTGCTCATTCCGGATCAGCCCTTGCAGATAAACTTAAAAAGAGGCACGCACTAACCCGGTTTATTATTGATTATCTGTTTAAGAAGTGTGAGGAAATCAAGGATGTCGCAGAAGAGATACTTGTTGAATTCTCTGTCCTGGAGTTGAAAGAAGCATATGAAACCGGACCTGAGCTGTTCAGGCATGAGATAAGCATTGATGATGTTGAAGACGCGCTGTTTTTTCTTTCAAGAATAGAGGCAATTAAGATTGAAGGAGGGTTTCTGGTCATTTATAATAAGCTGTCAATCGAAAAGCTTGATTTTAATGCCAAATCTCAATATAAGAAGGAGGATTATAAGAAACTAGAGCAGTTCTATGAAAATAAAGTGCAGCAAATCCATATTGTAGGAGAATATGCCAGAAAATTAATTGAGGATTATAAAAGTGCACTCCAGTTTACCGAGGATTATTTCAGCCTGAACAATATTTCATTCCTGAGGAAATATTTTAAGGGAGAGCGCATTAGAGATTTATCCAGGAACCTAACCCCTGCGAAATTCAACCAGCTGTTCGGCTCCCTCTCAGCCAGTCAGCTAAGAATTATAAACGATAAGGACTCCAAATATATATTAGTTGCTGCCGGACCTGGAAGCGGAAAAACAAAAGTACTGGTGCATAAACTTGCTTCGCTTTTATTGTTGGAAGATATAAAGCATGAGCAGCTGCTTATGCTCACTTTCTCACGAGCAGCAGCGTCCGAATTTAAAAGAAGGCTTCTTTCTTTATATGGGAATGCAGCAAATTATGTTGAAATAAAAACATTCCACTCATTTTGCTTCGATCTGCTGGGAAAGATCGGTTCACTTGAAAAATCAGATATAATTATTTCCAGGGCAATTGAAAAGATAAGAGCCAGAGAGGTGGAAGCATCGAGAATATCTAAAATGGTTCTCGTAGTTGATGAAGCTCAGGATATTTCGCAAGTTGAGTTTAATCTGATAAAAACACTGATCGATGAGAATGAAGACATGAGAGTTGTGCTTGTCGGAGATGACGACCAGAATATTTACACCTTCCGTGGCGCTGATTCTGTATATATGGAGATGTTTTGTTCTGATCTGAGTGCAAAAAAATACGAGCTTAGCCATAACTATCGGAGCAGACCAAATCTCGTAGCCTTCTCAAACAAACTTGCCGAGACACTGACTCACAGGCTCAAGTCTATGCCTGTCGTTTCAAACAATGCAAATCCGGGAATTCTTAAGATTGTAAGGCATCACAGCAAAAACCTGGAGATTCCCTTAACAAACGAAGTGATTAATTCTTATCTGTCAGGCACGACATGCGTACTAACACACAGAAACAAGGAAGCTTTAAACATAACCGGCTTGTTAGTCAGGAATGGACTCCCGGCAAAATTAATTCAGACAAATGATGAATTCAATTTATGCAACCTGTCAGAGATTCGGTTTTTCCTTGACACCCTTAAAGAGATTTGTGATTCTCCATTAATTGGTTCGGAAGAATGGATTAGGAGTAAAAAAGCGTTATACGGGAAATTCCCAGGAAGCAAAAATCTGGAAACATGTTTGAACCTTATCAGGGATTTTGAAAATACCAACACTAAAGCAAGATATTTATCAGACCTGGAAATGTTCATACGGGAATCAAAACTTGAGGACTTTATAAAAAAAGAAGGAGAAACTGTTTTTGTATCAACAATACACAAGGCAAAAGGGAAGGAATTTGACAACGTATTCGTGATGCTTGAAGACTTTGACCTTTCGGATGACGATAACAAAAGAGAATTATATGTAGCAATAACAAGGGCGAAAGAAAATTTGTGTATTCACCATAACAGCAAATTCCTGTCGTCGCTTGGTGTTAAGGATATGATCTCCCTTGTTGACAAAGAAGTTTATTCGCCTCCTGATGAGCTTACTTTCCAGTTAACATTTCACGATGTTAATCTTGGTTTTTTTGAATACAGGCAGTCTCAGATTGCCCGGTTAATATCCGGCAAAAAGCTGCTTGTAGGAGAAGAAGGCTGCGAAAATGAAAAAGGGGAGATGGTTCTAAAGTTTTCACAAAAATTTTCAGAAAGAGTTACAAAGCTTGCAGGACAAGGATATCAGCCTTTTGATGCAACAGTTAATTTTATGGTTTACTGGCAAAATCCGGAAAAGGATAGAGAGATTGTTATTCTGTTGCCTGAAATACTGTTTAGCAAGCAAAATGCTCCTGATTAAGCTTCTCCCCTTAACCCATCCTTACAGCCATACTCCATCTGCTTTATTCATGCTAGTTGTACAGGTCATTCGCTACGCTGTCATTGGGCTTCGCAGTCATTGGTCCAGAATTCTCGCGCCGTCATTCATTGTCATTCGCTTCGCTGCTTTGCCAGCCGTAGCATTCTTTAACCTGCGTAGCTTTCTTCGGAAACCGTAGCTTCAGCGGAGGCTGGTCATTGGTGCTTTGCCGTCATTCTTGGTCATTGAGCCTCCTGGCGTCGGTCGTCATTCACTTCGCTGTCATTCGATAGTCATTGGCTTCGCGTCATTGGGCGGAGTTTATCCCGCCATGCGGGGCCGTCATTCATGGTCCAACAATTGAATGACAATTGAATGACAATGAATGACAATGAATGACAATGAATGACAACTGATATTAACGCCCTTACCTTTTACCACCTGACTCCAGATCAGATCGACTATCTGGCGCTGATTTTAATTCATTGATAAATAATAATTACTAAATTATACCGCCTTTCTTTTGACTGTAAAACCAGAACAACATACAAAAAATATGACCTTAAAACTCACACCGAAAAATGACCCATCCGAATTGATTCGTCTGAGAGATGGAATATATGCTGCTGATTTATTGGTAACTGCGATTAGTCACTTCGATTTCTTCAGCGAAATCTATAATAAGGATCTTACTTTCCCGGAGATCTGTGATCATTTTAAAATTGATAAAAGATGTGCTGATGTAATGCTAACATATTTCAGGGCATCAAAATTAATCGGCTGCAGAGACGATAAATATTTTGTTACAGAAATAGCTGCAGAGTTTTTACTAAAGTCCTCAAAATGGAATATGGCTCCATATTTTTCAACTCAAAGCGAACGCCCTATTGTTGAAAAAATGCTGCAGGTCTTAAAGACAGGAGAGCCTCAAAGCTGGGGAGGGAAGAAGCAGGAACAGGATTGGGCAAAAGCTATGGAAAAACCTGATTTCGCAGCTATGTTTACCGCTGGTATGGATAGCAGGGGAGCTTATTATGCAAAAGGTATAGCTGATAATTTTGATTTCAGTAAATATAAATCAATCCTTGATATCGGAGGAAGCTCCGGGATTTATACAGCATCAATAATCGAGCATTATCCAAATCTGATTGGCGGCGTACTTGAAAAATCGCCGGTTCATAAAATTGCAGAGATTTCTGTTGCTCAGAAAGGAAAGCAAAACTGTATAAAAATATTCGAGTCGGACATGTTTAACTCTATACCTCCAGGTTTTGATATTCATTTGTTCTCCCATGTGATGCATGACTGGAATGTCGGGCAAAACAGAAAACTGATCAAGAATTCATTCGACTCATTAAATGCCGGAGGGGTCATAATGATTCACGATGCACACATTAACCCTGATAAATCCGGACCATTGTCGGTAGCTGAATATTCAATTCTCCTGATGTTTTCAACAAGTGGTAAATGCTATTCAATCACTGAGCTTGGAGAAATAATGGAGTCAGTTGGATTTGTTGGTATAGAGGAGATCGGAACATTGGGTAACAGAAGTATTATTGTCGGGCGAAAAGAGTAAACTGTTGCTAAAGACACGTTGTCATTGGGCTTCACGTCATTTGCTACGCTGTCATTCGATAGTCATTCGCTTCGCTGTCATTGGGGGCTGCGCGCCGTCATTCAGTAGTCATTAGCTTCGCTGCTTTGCCAGTCATAGCATTCTTTTACCTGCGTAGCTTTGCGAAGCAGGTGGCGGAGGCTGGTCATTCATAGTCTCAATCACGTATTTTTGTATTTTCTGTAACTTATTAATAGATCAGTGCGTCGTAACATATCAAGTAATTACGGATTAACTATGAATACATTACGAGCTATTAAAATAATTATTGCAATAATTCTTTTGTCCTCTTTGACTGCCAGTAAGGCTTCGGGTCAGTACCAATTTAAATCCGACAATATCCTGACCTTGAAAGTTAAAACATTTGACAGCCTGATACTGCCAGCGCAGGTGATAAACCCAATTAATCATAATAAGAAAATGATCCTGTTCATAAGCGGAAGCACTCCTTATGACGAAAAAGGCAATCAGGGTGCATTCTGGAACGACAAGGGGAAAATGATTATTGAAGAACAGGAATTTTACGTTCGCTTTCTTGATATCATGTCAGATAAAGGCTTTTCAATTGCCACAATGGCAAAAAGGAGTTTTGTTTATCCAACTAAGATCCCGCGACCAAATTTTAATGATTTAGCGCTCGATATACAATTCTTTATTGAAGAACTTAAAAAAACTGGGTTATTGAAAGATGAAAAAGACCTCGTTATAGTTGGATACAGCGAAGGAAGCATTGTTGCCTCAAAAGTATTAGGCATTCTTAAAAAGCAGCCCTGTGCCTGTATTTTGTTAGGCTCAGCCACCCTTGGTTGTGACTGTGGCAGTCAGTCTATTGAGGATTTTTATATGACAGATGTTTTGAGACGTTTAAAACACTGGAATGATGAACAGATCAAGACTGAATTTGCTCAGTTATGTCAGATCCGGGAGGCTTTGTTAAACATGGATGAAGAAGAATTTGAAAATGAATACAAGAATTCAAAACCCTTTGGATTTGGTTTTGCTATGTGGGAATCGTTTTATATTGACAGGGAGGCTCCATTATATGATCCTGTTCCAGTTCTTCTATATTCAAATATCCCCTTGTTAATATGTATTGGTGAGGATGATATCAACATGCCAATGACCCTGGCGAAGAAGACCTATGAAAGCCTTAAAGAGAAAGGCCTGGACAAAATAACGTTCAGGGTTATTGAAAAGGAGGTTCATCAATACAAAAAACATGATGTGTTTCCTATAATAGATACCTGGCTTAAAAGTGAATTCCTGTCAACAGATTTCATCTTGCATAAATACGATTCTTTGATAATTGAAAAGTATGCAAAGGCTAAAGAACTTGTTAATGAGATATCTGCCATTCCTTATGGCGGAGGCTATCCGGAAAGAATATTGGCATGTTATAAAAAAGCTGCAGAAAGTACAAAAATTGATGCTTCTACCTGGTTTACATTGGGGATAAAACTTTTTGCAGATAAATATAATGATGAAGCATATAACTCATTTTCAAATTCTGCAGACAGTACTTTCGCAGCATATTTTGCATCTCTGGTCTGGATGGGTCATATTAAAGATCTTAAGAACAAGAGAAAAGATGCTGTTGAGCTCTATCAGAAAGCTCAGGCTGCCTACCCGGGATTTCCTGTTCAACACGACAACTGGAATATTGTTATTGACAAAAAATGGATTGAAGAAAGAATCAAAACTCCGTTTAAAGGAATTAAACATTGATTAAAACCGGATAGCAGTGGCAACCTTGAAAAGCCGGTTCCTCAGACCATCTGGTACGGTCATTGGCGTCGCTGTCATTGGGCTTCGCCGTCATTCAATTGTCATTGGCTGCGCCGTTATACTTATGATTATTAATTTTACCGATAGATTTGATATAATTATTGAGCCTGACACCTATATCATAAATTTGTTGACTGAAAAGTAGATAGTCAGAAGTTTTCAGGAGTTTCCTGTTTCTTGCTTTAGTCAACCAGGTTTTTGTCTCAAATAAAGATCCCCTGGAATCACAGCTGAAGTTAATGCTTTCCCTGAAATGATATCTCCCATAACCTTCAGAAAGATTCGCCGCTACAGAATCAACAGCCCTTACCAGCTGTTTTCCAACAGTGTCCTTAGCAAAATAATTCCAGCCATCAACGATGGCCCAGATCTTTTCAGCTATTTCCATCGATAACTGATAAACCTTAAATTCTTCTAATTTCATATGTAATCCTTTTAGCACGGTTAATCCTCCAAAATACAAAATAATTCAATTGAATGACCATTGAATAACCATCGAATGACCATCGAATGACTATCGAATGACTATCTTCCCGATAGCAAACGGGAGACCATCGAATGACAATTGATCGACGATTAATGTGGGGAAGCCACTGCCTCTAATCACCTGGCTCCGGATCAGGCATACCATCTGACTCCGGGGTTAATTCATTGGTATCTGTTTAATTCAATAACAGTATCACCAAGAGACTTCTTTAATACCAACAGCCTGTCAATAATTTCATAATACAAAGAGAGTTCAAAGAGATATTCGGCAAGCGATAGTTCTCCTTTGTCCAGTGCCTTATGTAATAAGCCGGAGTTATCGTATTTCTGTAAGTTTAACTGATAGTCATTCACACTGTTCTGCAGGCTTATTGCCTTTGTATGCAGTGCTTTTAAGTTATTGTAGAATTGCAATTTTGTATCGGCTTCAACACTTTCTATAGCAGCGGTTTTTGCCCTGGCATACTTCACAGCATTCTTATTTTCAAGCAAAGGTATCGAAAGTCCGAACGTGATTCCCTGATATTGCTGCCCAACCACTTCCTCACTCATGTAACCTGCCTGCAGCTTCGGAAAACTCATTGCTGTATTTAATTTTTCGTTCTTCCTGCTGATTGAAACTTCCTGTTTCAGCCATTGCAAAACAGGATTATTTTGTTCTGACTGAACATACCATTGCTCAAAATCATCTGTAAAATTCTGCAACTGAAAAACACTATCAGCAAATTCGACGGCTATACCGCCATTAAGGTTTTTTAATTCAGCCAGCAAGGCATTTATTTCAATTTCATTTGATTCTTCATCTTTGATAGTTTTCAGCAGGTTTATCTGTGCTTTGTTGTAATCAATTAAACCAGCCTCACCAATATTATACCTTGTTTTATACGAATCAGCAAGCTTCCGGGCATTTTCTGTTCTTTTAGCAAGCTCAGCCCTCATTGCGTTAAGATAGATCAATCCGTTGCAAACCAAACGGGTCTGGCTGATTATTGATCTTTGCTGTTTCTCATATTCAAGTTCCACCTGAATATTCCGGTATTCCGAGATATGATTCCGGTAACCGTAAGCAGTTGGAAAATCAAATGACTGAAGAATACTTATATCTTTCCGTTTTCCTATGTTTGCCGGACTACCCCACAGGTAATTAAAAGCAAATTCCGGATTCTTCAGGTATAATCCTGTCTTATTGCCAATAAGTTCTGCGTCGGCATCTTTTCTAAGAGCAATCAATGTTGTATTGTTCTTTTCCACTTCAGCTATGATCCTGTCGATATTCTGCGCGAACAGGTCAGAAGCTGAAAGAAGGGCAGTTATCAGAAGTATTAAAATATATTTCATAAATTATCATTTTTAAGTATACCACGGTTTTTGAGCGTGCTATAGACTATTGGCACAATATAAATGTTGAGCAAGGTCGAGGTAATCAATCCGCCGAGTATTACTTTTGCCATTGGACTCTGAATTTCGTTACCTGCAAGATTCCCCCTGAGCGCCAGCGGGATAAGGGCAAGTGCGGCAGTTAATGCCGTCATCAGAATGGGATTCAGCCGGTCTGTCGATCCTTTAATTGTTGTCTCCGATATTGTAATGCAGTTTTTCTGTAAGTTCTGATAATGAGAAACAAGTAAGATCCCGTTCCGCGTGGCAATTCCAAACAGTGTTATAAATCCTATTATTGCGGGGATGCTTAATATACCTGACGTAAAGAATATTGCGAAAACACCGCCAATCAGAGCCAGAGGTAAATTCAGAAGAATAATTCCCGCCAGTTTGAAGTTTTTGAATTCCTGAAATAATAACAGGAAGATAATTAAAATAGCGATTAAAGAAGTCAGCAAAAGAGTTTGTGACGCTCTTGCCTCACTTTCAAACTGACCGCCGTACTCGATCCTGTAACCCTCGGGTAATTTAACTGACTCGCTGATATTTTTCTTAATCTCCTGAACTGCTCCTCGCAGGTCACGACCTGTCACGTTTGCGGAAATGACAATTTTTCTTTGAACGTTTTCACGGCTGATTGAACTTGGTCCGGCTACGGATACAATATCGGCAACCTGCTCCAGGGGGACTTTCCTGCCATCATGAGCATCGATAAGAGCACTTCGGATGCCTTCAATGTCTTCCGTGTAGTCTTTATCAAGTTTTAAGACAAGGCCAAAACTTCTCTGACCTTCGTAAATGTCTGCCAGTTCTTCTCCTCCGAAGGCTAAATCGATGAACTCGTTAAATTCACCGGTTGTAATTCCGTATTGAGCAAGCATGTCACGATTTGCCCTGATCTGTATCTGCGGAATCTCAACCTGCTGATCTACGTTAACATCTACGAGACCCTCAATATTCACAATTGAACTTTTTATTTCATTACCAAGAGCAAACATCCGGTTGAGGTCCGTTCCGAATAATTTTACAGCAATATTGGCTCTTGTTCCTGAAAGCATATGATCAATACGGTGTCCAAGGGGTTGGCCTACAGTAAAAGCTATTCCGGGTATCCTTGATAAGGTGTTTCGCACATCAGCCAAAAATTCTTCACGGCTGCGCCCTTGAAGAGTAAAATTCACATCTATTTCAGCGCTGTTTGTAGTTTGTGAATGTTCATCAAGTTCACCCCGGCCTGTTCTTCTTGCCGTGCCCGATATTTCAGGAATTTGTAATAATTCTGTTTCCACAAGGGTCCCAAGCTTGTTGTTTTCTTCCAGAGAAGTACCAGGTTTAGTTATTACAGAAAGCGTTAATGACCCTTCGTTGAATTCAGGCAGGAAACTTCTGCCCATCGATGATAATGCAATTAATGCAACAATAAATAATCCAAATGTTGAAAATATTATTACTCTCTTATGCTTCAGTGACCACCTGAGTGACTTTTCATAATAATATGACAGTTTTCGTACAAGCCATTTATCCTTTTCATTCTTAGCCAGATACCTCTCATCTGATAAAAGCATCTTAGATAATAATGGTGTCAGAGTCATTGCGACAATAAGCGACACAAAGAGTGAAACTATAAATGAAATTCCAAGCGGCTTCAGCATTCTTCCTTCCATTCCCGAAAGGAAGAACAATGGGATGAATGCCACAATTATTATCATTGTTGCATTAAGAATTGATGCTCTTATTTCCATTGATGCTTCAAATACAACAGTAAAGGCATTCTGACGTTGTTCTATTGGTTTTTGCCTGTTTTGGCGGAGCCTTTTATAAACATTTTCAACGTCAATAATTGCGTCATCAACCAAAGCGCCTATTGCAATCGCCATCCCGCCAAGGCTCATCGTGTTGATGTTTAGGCCAAGACCCTTTAAAATAAGAACGGCCCCAAATAATGAAAGAGGAATTGCCAGAAGAGATATTATTGTAGTCCTGAAGCTACCCAGAAAAATAAAAAGAATGATCACGACAAATATTGCCCCTTCAATCAATGCATCCTGAACATTGTGAACTGATGTTTCAATGAAATCAGCCTGCCGGAATATTTTGGTATCAAGCTTAACATCAGAAGGCAAAGTCTTTTGCAATGTTTTAAGGTTTTCTTCTATTTGTTGTGTCACATTAAGGGTATTCGTGTTTGGCTGCTTTGAAACTGAGATTATTATGGCTGGTCTGGCATTTTCAGAAGCATATCCCATCTTTACAGCACTGCCAATTTTTACTTCGGCAACATCGTTTAGCCTTACAGGTTTTCCGTTTACAGATTTGACATATGAATTCCCCAGGATATCTAAATCTGATGTCCGTGCAATTCCTCTGACAACATATTCATTGCCATACTGTCTTACCAAACCCCCTGTCGAATTCTGACTTATCCCTTTGCAGACCTCTGCCAGTTCAGTCATTGAAACCTTATAGTATTTCATTTTCAGGGGATTTGCCAGTACATGGTATTGCTTATAGTCACCGCCAATAATAGTCACCTGAGAGACACCGCCTGTTGCAAGCAATAATGGTTTAATATTCCATTCTGCTATCGTTCTCAGGTCCATCAGGCTTGTACTATCACCCTGCAGGCCGATGAAAAATATTTCCCCCATAACACTTGATTGAGGGGCAAGCACAGGCTGGCCGATTCCAAACGGCATAAGCGAAGAAACAGCAATAAGTTTTTCACTTACAATCTGCCGGGCTTTAAAAATATCCGTACCCCAGTCGAATTCGACCCAGACAAATGAAAAACCCTGTGATGAAGCCGAACGGACTCTGCGGACACCTGTTGCACCATTAACAGAAGTCTCAATCGGGAATGTCACTAAACGCTCGACCTCTTCAGACGCCATACCATGTGCATCAGTCATAACTACTACTGTAGGAGCGGTAAGATCAGGGAATACGTCAATATCCATATTCACTGCCGTTCTCACTCCGCTTACCACAAGAACCACTGAAAGCAGGATGATCAGGTACTTATTGTTCAGTGAAAATTTTATAATATTGTTTATCATGAGTTCCCGGATTTTTAATGTACATGACCTGAATGTGCATCCAGAGTTCCTGTAGCCTGGGCCAGCTTGATAAAGATTGCACCTGAAGTTACAATTCGCTCGTTATCGCCTAATCCCCTGATTACTTCAGTATCATTCCCATCTGTTGCTCCTGTTTTGATTTCCCGTTTCTCAAATAGTTCGGGTGTTACCTGTACAAATACAAAGAAGGAACCCTGCTCTTCAAGAATTGCTGAATTTGGCACAATAAGAGCCTTGGAATTTGTGAGTGTTTTCAGATATAATTCTACAAAACTGCCCGGGAGAAAACTGCCTGCATTATTTATTTGAAGGGTAACAGGTATCAGGTAATTATCCGGAGTAGTGACTTTTCCGATCGAAAGGACCTTGCCATTTAATTCTTCAAGTGTATAAGTCCGGTTGTCTTCAACTGTTCTTATGTTTGCATCGGTTATTGAATTTAGATACTTTGCATACTTCTGCTGTACCTCGGTCCGCAGCAATAGTGATTTGTTTTGTGAAATTAAAATAATTGGCTGCCCTGTCTCAGCATATTGTCCGTTTTTTACAAAGAGTTGCTTTATGAAACCTGTCATAGGACTGGTGACTACCTGCCCTGCAGAATTAAAATCCTGATTCAGATTATCGAAAACGAATTTGGCGTTTTCATATAATGTCCTGGTTTCAAGCAGTTGCTTCTCAGATACAATTTTTTCAGCTGACAGAATATTTGCCCTTTCATAATCGGATTTCGATTTTTCAAAATTATTACGTGCTTCAGCATATCGGACGGAAGAGTTATTTTCGGAGAGTCCGCTTCCTTTAATAGTCAGAAGTGTCTGCCCCTCTGATACTTTTATTCCTTCAAGGATGCTCTCTCCTGACAATGAAATAACACCGCCCGTTTTTGCTGTGACCAACATTTCATCGCCCTGAGCTGATTGGACCTGTGCCGTGGTTTTTATAACCTGACCGAACGGCTTCCTTTCAGGATAGCCGGTAGAGAAATCAATCTTCCATGATTGTTCTTTTGTAAAAACAGTGGTATTGGCTTTTGGGATAATATTCTTTTCAGCAGCTGCAATTGCATCCTGAGAGTCAGGATATACTATAATATCCGGAACAGTGATTTTATGATCACCTGAATCAGTTTTAACAAGGTATTCCATAATCCCGTCGCCGCTTACTTCAGGTTTAATATCAAAGCTGTATATCCCTTCACGTGAAGGACTTTCAAGGGTTTGTTCAGTTGTTTTCCCATTGACAATTATTTTCAAAGTAATTGCGGCTTTTGTAACAGCAGTAAATTCCGGTAACCTTGAGAAATGTGACAGGACATTACATATCTGTCCGGTTACGAAAGGATCTGCTTCGGCAAATAGTTCATATTGTTCGCTATATACTGTATATTGAACCTTGACTTCTTCAGGTTCTGTGTGAATTTCATTTTCAGGGCTGTGATTGCATCCTGCAAGTGCAAATCCAATCAATGAAGTCAATAATAATTTAAAATACATATTCCTGTTTGTTTAAGATTAATAGAAATGATGGGATAAATGCAATAAAGCATTAATATCCAATGCAATTGGTGCTTTTTCCGGCACTAAAACCTAAAAAAGAGGAGGAGCCCGAAGCCCTGAAGATTCTGAGATATATGATGTATAGGAGCAATCAGTCGATTGCTCGAAAACAAAAGATGTTAAGAAAGGATTTTGAAGTTCAGGCTTGCTATTAAGAATGCAATAAAGAAATCCATCAATGTTTGAATTGCCTGAAATCTGATTATATAATTTAAAATCAATTCTCCACTGATAAGATAATAAATCAACTGCTGCTTTTAAAGCGCAATCGTCAGAATTATTATTTTCATCATGAGTATGTGGTTTCCCATTTACACCTTGAACATCTTCCGAATTATCATTGACACAATGCTTATTTTCGAAGCAGATATGATTACCGTGATGATGGTGGGGAACAACGGCCTGCACAAGAAATAAAAAATTGGCAAGAATTAGAAAAATTACTGCTGTTGTTCTTTTTATCATTATTCAAATGCAAATCGCTGCAATATTAACCAAAAAATCAAAAATATGTTCAACGAAGATTCTAAAAGAGTTTTTAGAAAGAAATTACAGAACGAAATAACAATACAATAAAAGCAAAGGACAATCAGGTTATTGCATATGTATTTTCTGTTCCTGGTCAAACAACATTTTGACTTAAATATGGCTAAAAGGTAATTATATAATTATTTCTTTCTGTAGTTCTCAATCATGGAGATATTCGGGTATCCAAGGTTTGCAATTGTAGAGGAGTATTTAATTGCTTCATCAGTTGTTTTAAATCCGGGTACAATAAGTCTGTAGTATTCCCATTCCCTGACAATTTCAACGGGGAGATTGATTGCAGCTGTGATCTTTTTCTGAGCATTTATCGCCTTCGATCTGTCGTGGAACACTTCAACTTGCAGGGTATATGTCGACTGTGACACGGCTGGTGTGTCTTCAACGATAACAGTTTCAGGTGGATCCTCAATGTCTTGTCTTTTAGTAGTATCAGATTCTACAAAAGCCTGAGGATTAGTAGCTTCAGCTTTCCGGGCCGGCAGTATCCAGATGTCTTTCAATCCAAGAAAAGTAAGTGTGGGGTATAATTTTTCAATTTCTTCCAGGCCTGAAAATCCTGTCAACCGGACCTTTGTAAATCCATCTTCAACAACTAAAAAAACAGACTTGTTAAGAACAGCTGAAAGCTTGTTTTTCAATGTCAGGGCATTTGGTTCCTGGCGGAATGCGCCAACCTGGATCACTAAATCCGGATTGACAACAATTTGTTCAGGGTTAGTAGGAGAACCGAACTGGCCATTTGAAATGAGCCCCGGAAAGATCAGCATCGAAAATAAAATCAAGTAACGGGAATCCATCCTGACCTGTTAAATGATATTTCTCAAACTCTTATAACAAATTTAGATTAATTTTCAATAAGTATCAGTGTTACATATTAATGGACTTATAAACAAAGCGGAAATATTGATAACATCCGGATGGGCCGGGCGGTCATGAAAAAACTTTTCCATATCTAGTCACCTGCTTTATTCAAGTTTATTTATTAAAAAACGTGAATAGAAGTCTAAAAAAAGCATTACTTCACAGTTTATATATGCAATACCGTGAATAGCCCTCTTTTTTAAGGAAATACTCTACAAGGCTCTCACAAACAGCTATAATAAACGATTGGCTTATCTTGAAGGCAAGGAGATAATCACCCTCGGTGAATATTCGAAGAGGATGAATTTATCCCGGTCAAATCTGCTGAACAAGGCTAACCGCGAACGGAGAGAAAAGTGTGAGTGTGAGAGTGGGAGCGAGAAAAAAGAGTGAGAGTACTCGCTCTCGCTCACACTCTCACTCTTTTTTGTAGTCCCACCAG
>MTKZ01007017.1_pt1 | contig 16741 bp, 7 predicted proteins | sample 1042781 | NCBI WGS metagenome assembly MTKZ01 (sample SAMN06212207, study PRJNA360539) | anaerobic digester metagenome | biome: Wastewater treatment plant; material: sludge; isolation source: anaerobic digester fed with sludge from wastewater treatment plant | place: Denmark: WWTP Viborg ... | reverse complement strand
CCGCATACGACCCGGTCGACGTGAAGTCAGGCACTGTCGCCTGGCAGGAGCTGTCAGCGGAAAGTGTCTGGGTCGGCGGACACGTATTAATCACCGGCGGGGTATTATCCACCACCGTCACAACCGGGGCACACGAGGTTACCGCGTTGCCGCCCACGTCCGTTACAGTAATTTGAATGGTATTCGGACCCAGCGGCAGGTTGGTCCCTGCAGCCGGGGCCTGGGTAATGCTCGCAATGCCGCAGTTATCCGTTGCAGTAACCAATGCTGCGAGATTTGGCGCCGGCACTACACAGGACGCATTCGCGTTTACCGTCCCACTCGACGGACAATTGGTAATAACCGGCAGAATCGGGTCGTTTACGGTCACCGTCGCATTACAGGTTGCCGTGCGGCCAATTCGGTCCGTTATGGTCAGGGTTGACGAGGTACTCGGAATATCCGCACTCCCAAACGTGGTTTTAGAGGCGGCACGCTTATAAATGCCCGCCTGGGCACTGCTGCCGCCGTCAATGTCGGCGGCCGTCATGGTGGCCGCGCAACTGGCGTTCAGGTTCACGGTATGCCCCGTGCAAACGGCGGAAGGACCGTTGGGCGAATATTCGTACGCGCCCATATCGCGTCCGCTACCAAGGGGTCTTGGTACCGTGCGCAGGTCGTTACCGACGGAAGAACTGGCGGCATCCAGACACGGTGTGCCTGTGATTTGATAGGCATAGGGGAAGGACCCGGAGAAGTTCGGATTCGCATTGATGTTGCCCGTACCGGGATACGTACCTGAAGACAATTGGATATCGCTGTAAGTACAGGTCAGATTCTTTGCGGCCGTCCCCCCGGGACCATTTACCGCCGCATTAATAAGCCCAATACTACCTGTATTCCCATAGGAGATACTGGAATTAACCGAGCCTGCGGTTGCCGGTAAATTCGTCCATGCAACATTGAAAATACCACCACTGTTAACGCCATGGTTCGGATTTCCCGGGACAGCACTTCCCGCTGCCCCCACAACGTTGGCCGTAATGGTGCAATGGGTAATGGTCGGCGTTGAAAGATTGATGAACATACCGCCGCCGCCGCGGGCCGGATTGTTTTGCCAGTCCAGGTTACGCGTGGCCGTATTGCCGGCGATAACGCAGTTGACATACTCGGCCGTTGCCGCAGCGCCCGAAATACCTTCGTTAGCCACACCGCCGCCGCTTACACTGGCGGTATTACCGTAAATATAGCAGTTGGCGATTACAGGATTAGAACGCCAGTTATAGATACCAGCGCCGCGATAGGTATGATAGACGCCCGAAACGCCCGCGGCATTACCACCCGTAATCCAGAAGCCGTCGAGCCTTGCATTCACCGTAGCCGCGGACCCGCGACCGAAAACCACTACGTGAAAAGCAGCACTCCCGCCCCGGGAAATGGACCCATCAATCACGGCGACATTTACACCGGTAGACCGCTGGCTCAGAGCGGTTTCCTGCTGACCGGCACCGCCGCGCCAGCCTTCGAAACCACCATACACTGCCACGTTGTCCTTCATGACCAGCGAGCCGGCATAGGCCGTCGGAGCGCCCCACGTTTCCGTGCGGTTTTCGTTATACACCACAGGGGACCCGGCAGGCCCGCCCGCGACCCACACCTCGCCGCCGCCCGCGGCACGCGCCGCGTCAATGGCGGGCTGGATGGTCGTATAGGCGTTGGCCCACGACGAGCCGTTGTTCGCGCCTGTGGCGGATTTGTCCACGTACCTGATCTGCGCCTCTGCGGTGGCCGTGATAAACATCGCCGCCGCAATAACGCACAGAAAGACCGATAAAGACGTTACAGAGGGTTTCATTTAAAGACTCCTTGCGTTGTTGTTCTACCGGAGTATTCGTTTAGGAGAACAAACACACCACGGGCGGCGACCACACCTTCCTCCCGCTTTTTGATTCCTTCACTGCCATTACTCCGATGCCTCACATTCCGACTTCCTTTATGAATACCACACATTCGTGACATGGCCCAAGCATGCCTGACAATCAGACACACCAAGAGTAGATTATGCACGTCATTAAAAGGATAAAGCAAAACGCCGTAAAAGTCAAGTTTTTTTATCGGATGCGCTTTTATTTGGTCCAAGATATATGCGAATACTAAAAACTTGACGATTCTTTTCTTTGCTTCTTTCTAAGAATAATGACAGCCAAGTGGGTTGGGTGCTATTAGGAGAAAAAAAACTATTAAGCGCCTACGCTTCGTCCGGGACTTCTCCCGGAAGAAGAGGCGCCTGCGGCGCAACAAAAATGTACCATCGTCTTTCATTACAAATAACGCTAACCACTGTCATTCCGGTTTTTTCGCGAAGGTCGACTCGGGTCGAAGCACGGTACTGGACAACGCGAAAAAGACCGGAATGACGCGTTGTTTGTGGATTCTTGAACTCAACCAGGACATAACGATCCTCGTGGCAAGAAACTGAACTCATAATTATTTTTCAGCGGAATCGGCTCAAGCGCATAAAAGACCTAACACGGGCCTTGTCCGCAACCCAGAAAGAAAACAGGCAGAGTACATGGTTCACGCTTTTGCGTGTTTGCTAAAACCACCCAAGAGCCATGGGTAATGTGCCCCGGCCCGTGTTACGCGGTCCACGGGTGTCCAGGTAATGGCAGAACAGGGCGCAGCGGTCCGCGTCAATGATGTGGTCGTTGCCTTTATCGTAGAGGATACGGCCCTGGGCGTTGACGGTGTAGGTGTGGCCCGCGTATTGGGCCTCACGGTCCGGGTCGGGCGGCAACACGAGGGTATGCTCCGAGAGGCGTTGCTGGAGCAGGTGCGTCATGAACTCTTTGGCATGCCTGCGCGCGGGCTGCCCGTCGGGCATCTGTTCCACTTCAAGGACGCTGCCGAATTCAATGGCATGTACGCGCGCGCACCAGTCACGCCCCGCGGCCATCAATTCATGGGCAACGGCGCGGCCGTTGTTGCCGGCATCGATGCCGATGGCACGGAAGTGATAGGCCCGGTCCAAAGTGCGGATGGTATCCGTCTGCCGTGCATAGTTCACCCCTTCCAGGCGGACGCGCAGCACGTTGACTAAATGGGGTGTGGCGTCCTGGTAGACCATGAATTCCGACGGGTCCCGGGCATAGCCCAGATCGCAGCCGAGGTAATACCGTCCCGGCACGACGCCCGCGGGGGCGTCAAAAGGGTCCTCTTCTTTCAACACGCGGCAGATCGTGGACAGGCTTGGGTCCACGCAGGCCAGGTAGTCATCCAGAGAGAAAACCGCATGGCAGGGTTCCCCGTGCTGCCCCAGCACGCGGTGCACATAGCCAGGCGCGGCGCGTCCTCCGTAGAGCCGCGCCAGTTCGGCATCCTTTTCCGGCGTGAACTCCGGGTTCAGGCTGCTGGGCCAGTTGTATTGCTCCGCGTCGGCCATCTGCGTCATACGGTGGAAGGTGTTGCGCAGGCCGTTGGGCACGCCGTAGACCCAGCGCCGCCCGCCGCCGTTGAGGGCCTGATACAGCTCGCTCCATCCGGTCTCGGTCATTTCCTGGGCTTCGTCCACCACCTGCCAGTCCACATGCATCCCCTGGAAATTGACGCCCCGGGGCCCGGCGATACGCCCCCACAGCACGAAGTTGTTGGAGAAGCGGAAATGCCAGGAGGGGGAGCGGCGCAGTTCCACCAGGGAAGGCGCGAAATCCGGGGTCATCTGGAACCGGCGGGCCAGCCGGTTCATCAGGGGAAACAGGTGGTTCTCGCACTGGGTGGCAATCAGCATTTCCGAATCGGGGCATGTCACCAGCGCCCAGCAGGCGATGATTTCGATTTCGGCCGTCTTGCCCACGTCGCGCCCGTCACAGTGCACCTTGCGCAAGGCCCGTGATTCCAGGGAAGTGCGCTGGTAGGGCCGGGTCTGCCAGGGCCGCCCGTTCCGGTCGGTGATATGTTTTCGCGCAAAGGCGGTGCGCCGCGCCAGTTGCCACCAGCGATATTGCGCCTCCGCATTGAGACCGCGCTTTTCAAGAAGCGCCTCCATCGTGTTGTCCAAAGAGAGTGTTGTCATGACACAATTCCTTTCCGTGGATGCGGCCCTTGTGCTTTTGTCCCCGCCCTTCGGGTACTATGATTTCAGGTACCATGCAGGATGGTGCCGGTGTACTTACGGACCAGGACTATACGAATGAACACGTGCATTCCACTATCAGGGGCGGGAACTTCTCGAAGGGCCGTCTTGACCTTTCTGTTCCTGATACTGGCCGGGTGTTCCTGCAAACCCTGCACGGACGATCTGTATTGTTACCCGGACCTGGTTTATGGAAGCGGCTACGTGGCGGTTGAAGCGGGGGCTGCCCCGGAGCCGGCGCCGCTGCGGATGGACGGTATCCGGCCTGCCGGTGCGGGCGCGGAACGGCGGCCCGCCGTTCTCCTGTTTCACGGCGGCGGTTTTGAGTACGGTTCGAGAAAAGATGAAAACCATGTTGCCATGGCCCAGTTCCTGGCCCGCCGCGGTTATGTCTGCTTCCTGGTAGAATACCGGCTCGCGGGCGAGTCCCCGCCGGCGCCCGAATCCTATGCGGACCCGGTGCGCCGCGCCTTCCATGCCGCCGTGGTCGATGCGAAAACGGCGCTGCGCCATGTGACGGCCAATGCCGCCGCCTACGGGGTTGATCCTCTGAAGACGGCGTTTCTTGGCGACAGCGCGGGGGCGATCGCCGCGCTTGCTGCGGGTTTGTCGTCCCCGGACCTGTTCGCCTCGGACGGGCCGGAGTATCCCGTGCCCGCCGAAAATTTTCCCGGCGTGGAAACGCATACCCTCGCCATCGTCAACCTCTGGGGCACCGGTGAGTATTTTCCGGAACTGTTTACGCCCCGGGCGCCGCCCATCATGACGGTCCATGGCGCGCTGGATGTTGTGGTGGGCGATGGACTGGCACCCGCGCTCCAAATTGACGCCTGGTGCCGCGAAAATGGAACCCCCCACCGGTTTTACCCGCTGCCGGACGCGGGGCACGGCGCCTGGGATGCCGTGGTGGACGGCAAACCCCTGTCCCTGCTGATTGCGGCATTTCTGGACGAATACCTGGAACCGCCGCCCCTGCCGGACCCCGGGGAAAACGGAACCCTGCGCCTGTTCTGGAAAAGGTTCAGCGCGATGGCCAGATGCGTACCTTCACTGTTTGGCGTCCCCACTGCAGCGCCTTCTTGCGGCTCTTGAAAAAAAGGTCCAGCCGGTCCGGTCCCTTGATGGCGCCGCCCCGGTCCTCCACGCGCCCGTAGCCGTATCCCGGCACATACATGACGGTGCCGAAGGGGTAATACTTCGTGTCCGCGGCAATCGTGCCGGGCCGGGCCCTGGCGCCGCTGGCGGTGATGCCCACCTTTTTGCGCTGTCCCTTGTTCGGCCCGCTCGCCACCACCGGCCGGAAGAGCCAGTCCCGTTTCCAGTTTGTGGATTTCTTGCCGGCGTCATAGGCCGTCACCTCCATGACCCGGTTATAGGCTTTGACGCCTCTGGGCGGTTTCGGGTGCGTGGCGCATCCCGCCGTCAGCAACACCGCGGGAACAACTAACAGCAACACGCACCACAGTGGTTTTGTCATCAACGCCATGATTAAGTTTCTCCAACGTATCAATGTTCACACGCATTCATTATAGGCGTCGCCCGGCAGGGGTTCAAACGTCTGTAACAGTGTCCGCGCCTGTCATGCCTGTCCACTACCCCTATTCCTCCGGGTCTTCCTGCGCCGGGAGTGCGGTATGGTGCAGCAAATCCGCGGTCTGCCGTACTATCGGCAGCACCCGGTCGGCAATGCCGATATCTACCGGCCGCCCCGCGCGGGCGCAGGCGTCTTCAATCTCGCGCACGGCTTTGCGCAGGCGTTCCCGTGCCTTGCCGATCTGGTCCGCGAGGGCGGGGCTGCATACCGGCCCGGGCGGTGTCGCTTCCCCCGCCGCCGAATCCAGCGCGAGGGTATTTTCCAGCCTTCGAACCAACAAGTGGTGCACCGCCACATCCGTAACACGCAGTGCCAGAAACGGCGTCACCTCCACGCCCCGTTTTTGAAACAACCGGTTGACGGCAGCAACAAACTTCCTGGTGTGGCGTCGTTCTTCAGGGGTCATCCAAGGTGCACCCCTGGCAGTATCTCCAAGGTTCATATCCGCGTTTCCTTTCCTGTTGAAGCCAGATACCCTCTGACGCTGCCCGCTGGTCCTTGCCGGGCGCGTTCGTCAGAAAGCCCCCCCCAATATATGCCGTTTCGAATGCGGCCTGTCGTCAAAAAGGCCTGAAAGCAGGGTGCCGCAGGTGGTATGAGTGCCAGTACAGCGTAAACCGGTGCGTTTTCCTTTGGGATATGAAAAATGTTTATTTTCAGGTTCTTTTGAGGTATACTTTTCGGTATGAACAATCCGAAAGAGTTCTGCGAAGCATAAAAATTAGTAGACAGGAGTCCTTTCCAGTATTCAGATAAACCTTGCTGGTAAAGGATGCGGTACGCCATGATGGAGACTACGCAACAACATCGGCATGGATTGCGCCTTTCGGCGTTAATCATTTTACTTGGGGTGCTGGTGGAGATATCGGTGCTTGTCAATGACTTCGCCATCCGGAGCGACTGGGAACAATGGGTAAATAAAGTACCATATTTTTCGCTTCACGGCTTGTTCTCGGTCAACAGTATTGCGGGCTTTTTGGGCTCATTTCTGCTGGTCTACGGGTTGATAACGTTTTCAAACCGGCTTCGTATCAGTCGCACCGCCCTTCGCTGGGTGTACCTGGCCGGCATTACCTATATTTTTACCCGGGCCTTTGACGTGGTGAAAACCCTGTGGAACGACCAACTCGCCGGTTTGCTTCCCGACCTCCCGTTTCTGAACGATTTGGTGTTGAACACGCTGCTCGTGGCTTCCGCAGCGGCGTTGTTGGTAGGCTTGATTGTCGCCCTCTATGACGCCCATCGTGCCAACCTGCGACTTGAAGCAAAGAACCGCCAGCTGGATAGCGAGATGCGGGGCCACCAGGAAGCGGCGGCCCGGGCCCTTGCCCGGGAAGAAGAAAACAAGACGATCCTGAACGCATTGAACTCGCCCGTGTTTCTGACCAACAAGGAAGGGTTTGTGCTGGCGCACAACGATACTTTCGCCCGGTTGTTCGGCGGCGAGGGGCTCACCTGCGTGGGTGCGCATCTCCGGACCCTGCTGCCGGAAGCGGTGTTTGAAACGGGCAAGGCGCATGCCCTGGAAGTCTTTGGAGGGGACGACCCGAACACGGCCCGCATGACGGTTAAGGACCGCAGTTATGACGTCACCACCTATCCGGTGTTCGATGAATCAGGGAATGTATCCAGCGTGACGGTGCTTGCCAGGGATATCACGGATAAGTTGCGTTCCGAGGAGGAGCAGCGCCTGCTCACCGGCGCCATCAACAGCGCGGCGGAAAGCATTATTGTGATGAACCGGGACGGGTTGATCGAGTATGTCAATCCCGCGTTTGAAGAACGGACGGGCTACAGCCGCACCGATATAAACGGCAAGAACCCGCGCATACTGGTTGCCGCGCTGCAGGACGACGCCCGGTATGAGGGTATAGCACAGACCGTTCTTGACAAAGGGTTGTGGCGGGGACGCCTTGTTGTACGATGCAAAGACGGAGCCCTGGTCCATGAATACAGCACCATCTCGTCCATCAAAACCGAAACGGGCAAGGTTACGCATTATGTGGGGGTAAGCCGTGACATCACCCGCGAGGTGGAACTGGAAGAGCAGGTGCAGCAGGTGTGGAAGATGGAGACCCTGGCCACGTTTGCGGGCGGCATCGCCCACGATTTGAACAACACGCTGGCCATCATACTCGGGCGCAGTGAAATGGGCCTGCAACTTCTTGACGAACATGACCCCGTCCACCAGAGCCTGGAAGTCATTACGCGCAATGCCAACCGCTCCGCCGCGTTGATCAAGCGCCTGCTCACCTTCGCCCGGCAGAAGTCGGGCGTAAGCGGTCCGCTGTATATCGCTCCGCTGCTCCAGGGGCAAGTCGAAACCCTGCGCAACCGCCTTCCCGGTAATATTTTTCTGAAAGAGAACATCGATCTGGAAAGCGAAGTCATTACGGCGGAGCCAGGCGCTTTCGAGCGGATGGTGGAAGGCCTGGTGGATAACGCGGTTCGTGCCATGGAGCCCGGCGGCGGTGACCTCGAAATTATTCTGACAAACGCGCGGGTTGCCCAGGAACGTCATGTCACCACCGGAACCCTGTCGCCCGGGGATTACGTGCTGCTGCGGGTTTCCGACACGGGGTGCGGCATGGCGCCTGAAGTGCAGCGGCGCATCTTTGACCCCTTCTTCACCACCCGAAACATGGGGGAGGGTGTCGGTGTCGGCCTGGCCGAGGTACATGGCGCGGTGCTTCGCGCGGGCGGACAGATCGAAGTGGAAAGCGCTCCGGGCAGGGGCACCTGCATAGATATCTACTGGCCCTGGTCCGGGGAAAGGAACCCCGAGCCGGACGCCCAGCCCAAATCCATTTCCGGCGCGGGGCTCTCCGTGCTTCTCATTGACGATACGGATGATTTCGTGACACTGCTCCGTATGGAACTCGCGCAGAACGGATTCACGGTTCATGCGTTCAATGAACCCGTGGAAGCCCTCCAATATTTCATGGAAAACCCCGTGTCGGTGGATGTGGCCCTGGTGGATTACATCATGCCGGGCATGAACGGCGTGGAAATCAGTCGGGCGCTGCATGAGGTGCGGCCCGACCTGCCGGTCGCACTGCTTTCCGGGTTCGCCAGCGGCATTACCCGGGCTTCCGCCCTTGACTTTGGATTTTGCGAAGTGGTGGAGAAACCGGTGCGGATGGGGGTCGTTCCCGATTTGTTGATAAAACTGGCACGCGGGAACTGATGCGGGGGTGTGAGGGTGACGGGGTTGGTCAAGCGGCACGGCCTGAAAAGTCTCCGGTTCTTGGCCCTTGACGCGTTTCAGGCCAATCCCTGACAAAGAAGCATCTCTTGTTGTGGACGACATCTGCGTCAGGTATAATTCCGGATACGGCAGTTAACGCCGAAAACGCCTGTAAAAAGAAAGGACCTAAAGGACTTAAGGGACTTAAAGGACGACCCCATTAGGAGATACAATCAAGAGAGCGTTTTGCAGTCCTTTTGGTCTTTTATGTCTTTAAGTTCAGACTTCCTGACCTCGTTGGAAATGCGCATGGCACCGGTAAACAAATAAAAAGACGGAGCAAAAAGGGACTGATGACGAAATAGCCATCAGAGACGAAGAATGGATGCCCTTTGCTGCTATTGGCTATTTCGTTGTCTGTCCCTTTCTTGCGATCTTATACGAAGATGACTTCAAAAAAGTGCCAAACTGGATTCCGAAAAATCATTGAAAAATCCTGTCGGGATCAGGAAATCTGAAGTCCTTTGGTTTAAAAACCGCTTCTGAATCCGATTGCCGTTTTTGGGATCACGGTCCCGGCTCAACGATGGGAATAAAGCATGAAACGAAAATGCCGCCTCCTTATTTTCTACCTGATGTGCGTCGCTGCGTGTTCCCCGTCAACCTTCGCGCAGGCGGAAGAACCGGAAGAGGAGAACCCGCTCCGGCAGGTCGTCGAGGAAGACTGGCGCCGGCAGGAAATGCGCCTGGGACGTGAAGCGGGTAGTATCGCATCGCTGGAGGCTGCACTGGCGCGTGCCAACTTCTTGTATGCGGACCTGTCCCCGGCGGAAGGACAGGACCGGCTCGCGTACTTTGCCGCGGAGGTCGCCCGGGCGGGAACGATGGATGCCGCCCGGCGCGCCGTTCTGTATTACGAACTGCGCTGGTTCACGCGGGAGATAGCGCTGCAGAATCCGCTGGTCGCCGACACGCCCCTGGTTTTCATGCAGCGCCGGCGCTTCATCTGCCAGATGCTGCATGAGTACCTCGGTTATTACTACGACTACGGGGACATTGAGGGCGGCGGCATTTATGTGCTGGAGCGTCCCGGCAGTTCGTTTGACGTCCGTGAACTGATCGGGGGCCGGCTGCCGCGCGGCAACTACACCACGCTGGCCCTGTCATACGATGGGAAGACCCTCTACTTCGCCTTCGCACCGCGTGCCGAGGGCGAGAAGCCGGAGTTCTATTCCAAAGAGCGGCGCTGTTTCCACCTGTGCGCGATGGACGCCGACGGAGGGAATCTGCGCGCGTTGACCGACGGCCCCGACGATGACTTCGATCCCTGCCCGCTGCCCGACGGCGGCATCGCCTTCATGTCCACCCGGCGCGGCGGCTTCACGCGCTGCAACAATCCCTGGGAGCCGCTGCCCGCCCACACGCTGCACCGGCTGGACCCGAACGGGACGGTACGGCGTCTTTCCGCTCACGAGACCAGCGAGTGGCATCCGCGGGTGCTGCACGACGGGCGCATCGCCTATATCCGCTGGGACTACGTGGACCGGTCGGCCGCCCATTTCCACGGCATCTGGACCACCAACCCGGACGGCACGGAAACGCGGCAGGTCTTCGGCAATTACACGCAGCGCATCAACGCGTGTTATCAGCCCCATCCCGTGCCCGGCTCGAAGCGGCTGGCCTTTCTCGCCGGGGCGCATCATGCCAACGTGGGCGGCTCGCTCGTGTTGTTCGATCCCGCGAAGGCGGCCTTTGACCCCGTGACCGGCGAGGATGATTTCGTTTCCATTGAAGCGCTCACGCCGGAAGTGTGTTTCCCGGAGACGCCCGACGTGTGGCCCGAATCCTATTATCACAGCCCGTGGCCCCTTTCGGAAAACTATTTCCTGGTCAGTTTCAGTTTCGATCCCCTTCCCGGCATGAGCGCGCTGACGGAAGAAGACACCGAAACGGGTCTCTACCTCTTCGACCGGTTCGGCAACCTGGAACTCCTGTATCGGCAACCCGGCATCTCCTCCATGTATCCCATACCATTGACGCCGCGTCCCGCGCCGCCCGCGCTGCCGAGCCGGCTCGATCCCGGACTGGGCGATACCGGCGAGTTTATGCTCGCCAATGTCTACGAAAGCCATCTGCCCTTCCCGAAAGACCGGCCCATCCGCGCCTTGCATATCTATCAACTGCTGCCCAAAAGCGAAACCCACGTGGCCAACCAGCCTCGCATCGGCTATGCGAATGCCGAGTCCGCGCGCATGCTGCTGGGGTCGGTGCCCGTCGAGGCGGATGGTTCCGCCCGCTTCCGCGCGCCCGCAGGCAAGCCGCTCGCCTTTCAAGCCATTGACGCTTCCGGCCGCGCCGTGCAGGGCATGCGCACCGCCGTGTACTTGCAGCCCGGCGAGCGGCGCAGTTGCGTGGGATGCCATGAGTCGCCCGACCGTTCCGGCACTACCGCCCCGGGAAAACAGACCGCCTTCCGCCGCGACCCTTCGGAGATTACGCCCGGTCCCGACGGTTCCATGCCCTGGAGTTTCCCCCGGCTGGTCCAGCCCATTCTGGACGCCCACTGCGCGCGCTGCCACGACGGCGGCGGCGCGGCGCAACCGCGCCTGGTCAATGCCGCCGCCGATGAGTTCACCGGGACCTATGCGGCCTTGAGACCTTTCGCGCGCTGGTACGAATGGGGCGGTGACAGCATCAGCGTCATTGTCACGCGGCCGGGCGAGATGCCCGCCGACCTCAGCCCGCTGACGGCGATTCTCCACGACGCAAATCATGCGGCGGAACTGCGCCTGTCCGATGCCGAATGGCGGACCCTGTACCTCTGGCTTGACGGCAACGCCGCCTTCTATGGAAGCTATTCCGCGCCCGAGCGGCTCGCCCAGTTCGCGGGCGAGGCCATACCGCCGCCCGCGCTGCAGTAAGAACAGCGGTTGATTTTGGAAGTTTTTTGAAGCAAAGGACTTAAAGGACTCAAAGGACATAAAGGAGATACCTATCCGCGGTGTGCTCTACAGTCCTTTATGTCCTTTGAGTCCCTTGGGTCCTTTCTTTCAATAATCCGCCCGAACCAAAACCCTGTCGCACCCCTGGAATCATGGCCATGCCCCACGACATAGACACTTCTCAGCAGGCCCTTGAGCGCCTGCTCAACCAAATCCGTGCCTGCCGTTGCTGCGCCAGGGTTCTGCCTTTTGAACCCCGGCCTGTCGTACGCGCCCGGGTGACCGCACGCCTGTTGATCGTGGGACAAGCGCCCGGGACCCGCGTGCATGAGACCGGCATCCCCTGGAACGACCCGAGCGGCGACCGGCTGCGCCTGTGGCTGGGATTGGACCGGGACACGTTTTATGATGATGCCCGCATTGCCATCATTCCCATGGGATTGTGTTATCCCGGACGTACTCCCCGAGGCGGGGATTTGCCGCCCCGGCCGGAATGCGCCTCCCTTTGGCTGCCCAAACTGCTGCCCCTGTTGCCTCAGATAAAGTTAACCGTGTTGGCGGGGACCTATGCCCAGCGGGCCTATCTCGGCAACAAAGCGAAATCCACCCTGATGAAAACTGTCTGGGATTGGCGCGAGTATGCTCCGGAATATGTTCCCTTGCCCCATCCCTCCTTCCGGAACAATCGCTGGCTGCGGGACAATCCCTGGTTTGAGGCGGAATTGCTGCCCATGTTGTGCGAACACGTTCAACACGCGCTTCGGCCATAAAGCAAAAATGGGGACTGTAATCGGCGCGCGCAAAAAGTCTGGAAACGATGGGGGTAGACCTTGAGCCGCGCCGGTTGCTGTCCCCGATTTTTGCGGTCTTGCTCGACAGGTCCGGCAAAAACCGGCATGACGCCGAATTGGTTTTATATAAGAATCATAGAACCACCGGCAAAGCCGGTGGTATGAGGAAGACCCCGAAAAGGGGCCTGATGAATGCCGATATAGTATACATATTCTCAACGTTTTCCAGCCAGTTGTTATCACGACCCGACCCGTGTCATGCCGGTTTTTTCGCGGCCTGGGGCTCCTGTGTAGGTATTGTCCGATAAACCGCGAAAAAGACCGGCATCCAGATGGAAGCGCCTGAATGTATCGCACGGCCCCTTCACGCTTCACCGTTTATTACCTTCCAACGTCTTCTGAACCTGGATTCCGGTCTTTTCGCGCATATGCAGTCAATACTTTGACATAAGTCTGTTGGCGCGAAAAAAACGGAATGACGTAGCCCGAAAGCGCTTTTCAGATAAAACGAATAGAGGATGATTTCTTGATAAGCAAAAGAAAACGACGGAACGGTACAGCCGGTGGATTAACTTGGATTTCCGGACTCGTGCCTCGTTCGAAAAAAAAAACGGCATGACACCGGATTGGTTTTGTAGAGGAGTTGCAAACGGTAAGCCGTGCTGCGAATATTTACATAAGGTATAGATATGGATATAGAGCCTCAAATTACTATATAAAAGGATAGGTATTACTTTTCTGTACAGGCACTTATAGCACTTGACTTTTTCCGCCCTTTGACGTATACTTTATGAAGAAATATGTGATAGATTAGGGTAAAGAGGTGGCTGGTATACAATGCAGCGGTAAACAGCCACGCGATATTGTGGTCTCTTCATCAGGGAGTGGTAATGTGAGGCATCGGAGTAGTGCGCGGTCACTAACAACGGCGAGGAAGGGTATTTTTTCCCCGGGTCTGTGGAGTACTTTTTTGCCGGGCACGGCGTCTCCGATAAAACAACAACGTAAGGAGTCTTAGCTTATGAAATCACGTTATTTGTCTGTACTGTTTTTAGTATGCCTGGCAGCGGTGCTGTTCGCCGCGTCCTCGGCGGATGCCCAGATCTGGCGCGTGGACAAGTCCGCCACAGGCGCCGGCAACGGCACAACCTGGCAGAACGCCTTCACCACCATCCAGCCTGCCATTGACGCGGCGCGAGCCGCCGGTGGTGGCGAGGTGTGGGTCGCCGGCGGACCGGGCGCTTCGCCCGTATATTACAGTGAGCCGCGCAATGAATCCTGGGGCGGGTACCTCGGGTCGCTAATCATGAAGGACAATGTCCAGGTCTATGGCGGGTTCGAAGGCTGGCGCGGCGGTGCGGGCAAACAGGAAACGGCACGCAGTCAGCGCGTGCTGGCTCAGAATGTGGCCGTCATTGACGGTACCACCTCACGTGGGGGGGCTCATGCCTTTCACGTGGTAGTGTTCGGCCGAGCGACGGCGGCCACGGTTAACGCGCGCCTGGATGGCTTTCATATCACGGGCGGTAATGCTTCGGGGGTTTCGGGGGTCTACCACACCTATCGTGGCGGCGGCATTTATAACTGGCAGTCCGCGCCGGATGTGGTGAACTGTTATATATATGGTAACGAAGCATCCGTCAGCGGCGGCGGCGTGGCCAATGAAGCCGGCGCTACCATCACCGCGAACGCCCAGTATATCAACTGTGTGATCACCTCCAATACCGCTTCTCGCAATGTGGATTTTCAAGGCAATCCAATTCGCGGCGGCGGCGGTGTGTTCAATAACAAGTCCGCACCCATACTGACCCATTGCACCATCACGGACAATACAACCGGCGCGGGTGGTCCTGTGGGCCCTGGCATGGTGAATTACGGATTGAACAGCGGTGGTATCTACAATTACAGTGACCGCCAAACTATGCTGCCCGCCACGGCGCCGCAACTGCTTTCCAGTATTATTTGGGGCAACACGGGCACGGTGGGCATTCTCAATGAGAACGCCTGGGCACCGTCGGGCAATCCGCCTGTGGTGGGTCCGCCGGTAAATCCGATGGTTGCCACGTACAGCGATATTCAGGGCGGCTATGCCGGCACCGGCAACATCAATACCAATCCAAACACCACCGGCACCTTCCCCTTCGCCTACCAGGTCACCGGCGCACCCTGCGTGGATACAGGCAGCTCCTCAATCACAAGCGATATCCGCGGCGTGCCGCGCCCCTTGGGCGCGGGGCGCGACATGGGCGCCTACGAATACAGCCCGACTGGCCCCGTGGCGGTATGCAAGGCGGCCACGGTGAATCTGGATGCCGGCTGTTCGGCGACGATTACCGTCGCTGATATCAATAACGGCAGTAGTGCCCAGGCGGGCATCTGGAAACTGGTGGCGTCGCAAACCACCTTCGGCAGCGCCGACATTCCCAGCAAGCCGGTGGTCCTTACCGTCACCGACGTTTTGAACCGCCAGGCCACGTGTACCGCCACGGTGACTGTGAACGACCCGATCCTGCCGGTCATCACTTCCTGTCCGGGCGATGTATTGCTGAATCTGGATGGAACCTGCCGTGTGGCCATTCCCAATTTTGCCAACGTGGTTACGGCAACGGACAACTGCGGCATCGCCACCAAGACGCAGACACCCATAGCGGGTACACTGGTGTCCGTGGATACCCAGGTCACCATGACCGTCCGCGATGTCGGCTCGAACGCGGTGACCTGCACGGCGTGGGTCTATGTGCAGGATGTCACACCGCCGGTCATTACGCGCCTGGGCAGCGCCACGGTCACTGTGGAATGCGGTTCCACCTATACCGATGCGGGCGCCACGGCGGCGGACAACTGCGACGGCAACCTTACCGGCAGTATCATCACGAACAATCCGGTGAACACCGCGATTATCGGTTCCTATACGGTGACCTATAATGTCACCGACAGTTCCGGCAACCCGGCCGCCCAGGTGACCCGCACGGTGAACGTGCAGGATACCATTGCCCCGGTTATTACCTCCTGCCCGGGCGGCCAGACGCTGAATCTGGATGCCGCTTGCCAGGTGGCCATTCCGGATTTGGCTTCCCTCGTGGTAGCCACGGACAGCTGCGGCGTCGCCTCCACGGTGCAGAACCCGGCGGCGGGCACGTTGGTCTCTGTGGATACGTTGGTGACTATGACGGTGACCGATTCCGGGGGCAATACCGCCCAGTGCTCGGCCACCATTGACGTACAGGATGTAACCGCGCCGGTGATTTCCCTTGTCGGTTCGCCCGTTATCAATCACCAGCAGGGCACGCCCTTCTCGGATCCGGGCGCCACGGCCGCGGACAACTGCGACACGGGCCTTTCCGTGGTGGTCGGCGGCGACACGGTGGACATCAACACCATCGGCGACTACACGATCACCTACGATGTCACCGACAGCGCGGGCAACCCCGCAGTTCAGGTGACGCGTCTTGTGCGTGTGCGCGATACGCAGAGCCCCTATCTGCTTGACGTGCAGGTGGTGGACGGCTGGACCGTGGCCGTTACCTTTAATAAGGCCATGGGCGTCGGTGTGACGGACCCGCTGAACTACAGCGTTTCCGGTTCAGGCATGGGCACCTTGGCCCTGAACCCGGAAAGTGTAGCCCTCGATACGGGCAACATCTACCTGCTGTCCTGGCCGGTGTGCGGTGCCCTGTCGTCTCAGGAGATGTTGCTCGGCGGCGATATCACCATTACGGTGGCCCCCATCGTTCAGGACGCCTCCGGCAATACCATGGACGTCGGCGGCAATGTGATGACGGATGCGGGCGGCGCCCTCGGCGTGGCGCCCGTTATTGACACCTGCGCCGCGGGCAAGGACCTGGTGGCCGACGCGAACTGTCAGGTCACCGTGCCCGATTTGACAGTAGAGATGGTGGCTTCCGACAACTGCTCGGCTGTCGAGAACCTGCTTATCACCCAGGACCCGGCCACCGGAACGCTTATTGGCGTGGATACCATCGTGACCCTGATGGTTACGGACGAGGCCGGAAATGTCTCCCAATGCACCGCCACCATTACAATACTGGATACGACGGCGCCGTCGGTCACTTCGCATCCCGCCAGCGTGAATGCCATTCTCGATACCAATTGTGA
>MTKZ01127822.1_pt1 | contig 16743 bp, 9 predicted proteins | sample 1042781 | NCBI WGS metagenome assembly MTKZ01 (sample SAMN06212207, study PRJNA360539) | anaerobic digester metagenome | biome: Wastewater treatment plant; material: sludge; isolation source: anaerobic digester fed with sludge from wastewater treatment plant | place: Denmark: WWTP Viborg ... | reverse complement strand
AAATCCGCCCAAATCACTTTCTCGAATCCGGCGTGGGGTTTGAAGCCTTCGGGCTAGAACAAACTCGCCTGCTTTCCGCCCGGACCCTTTACTCCCAGCTTCTTGTAGCTCAATTCGGTCGCCACGCGGCCCTGGGGCGTGCGCTTGAGGTAGCCTTCCATGATCAGGTACGGCTCATACACCTCCTCGAGAGTGTCCGGTTCCTCGCCCACCGCCACCGCCATCGAGCTTAGCCCGACCGGCCCGCCGCCAAACTTGACAATCACAGTCTCCAGGATGCGCTTGTCCATCTCGTCGAGGCCGTTCTCGTCAATCTCCAGCATGGCCAGGGCCTTGTCGGCAACCTCGAGGGTTATGTGGCCGGTGTGCCGGACCTGCGCGTAGTCCCGCACGCGCCGCAGGAGGTTGTTGGCGATGCGCGGGGTGCCGCGGCTGCGGCGGGCAATCTCCCGGGCGCCCTCCTTCTCGATCTCGACGTTGAGCAGCCGGGCGGAGCGCACAACAATCTGCTGGAGGTCCTCGGCATGGTAGTAATCCAGCCGCTCGCGAATCGGGAAGCGGGTCAGCAGCGGCGCGGTCAGCAGCCCGCTGCGCGTGGTCGCGCCGATGAGGGTGAAGCGGGGCAAATTGAGCCGCACGCTGCGCGCGTTGGGCCCCTGGTCAATGATGATGTCCAGCTTGAAATCCTCCATCGCCGGGTAGAGGTACTCCTCGATGGTCTTCTGGAGGCGATGAATCTCGTCTATGAACAAGACGTCGCCCTCTTCGAGGTTGGTCAACAAGCCGGCCAGGTCGCCCGCCTTCTCGATGGTCGGGCCGCTGGTGCTCTTGAGGTTGGCGCCCATCGCCTTGGCAAGGATATGGGCCAGCGTCGTCTTGCCCAGCCCGGGCGGCCCGCTGAAGAGGATGTGGTCAATGGCTTCCTGCCGTTGTTTGGCGGCGGCGACCGTGATCTCGAGGCGCTCCTTCACCTTGAGCTGGCCGGTGAACTCGGAAAAGAGCGACGGGCGCAGCGTCATTTCCAGCGCCATGTCCGGCTTCGCCAGCGCCTCTGAGATCTTGTGTTCAGCCATCGCCCAAAGGATGGGCAGCGGCCCGGAACGCGCAAGGCGGAAAGTCTCCCCAGCCCCAATACACACGCGGCGGGCTTGTCCCACACCCTGCCAAAAGCCTGTCCGCACGGCCCTTACTTCACTGCCAGCAAGCCCACCACGGTGCAGGCGATGGCAATCAGCGCGGCGACCAGCGACTCGCCCGCGATCAGGCCCGACGCGACCGGCACGTAGTAAAGGTCCGATGCCTTCTTGTGCAGTCTGCTCCAGATGCCGGCCAGCACCGCTCCGATGGCAAAGGAGAGGCTGTTGGCAAACGGCATGACCCACGCCAGCCCCAAACCCATCGCCGAGGGCATTCCCTTCCAGCCGCCGTCGCCCACCGGCGGCTATCCGTGAGCTTCCCTCGCCCAAAGCAAGGGCCGGGACAGAGCCCGGCCCCCACAGGCAGTTTCTTCTCGGACCGGTTGAAGCCGGTTAGACGGTTACTCGGCCACCGTGTAGAACCTCTTCGGCTTGTTGGCTGGAGAGTTGGTGTCCACCCAGAGCGTTCCTCCCCCACTCTGTATGAAGGTGGCGTTCGTCGTCCAGGCGACGGGCGGGGTGAGGTCCGTAGTGGAGAGAATCCGGTAGCTTTGGCCCGGCACGCCGCCAGACATGAACAACCCGGCATACAGGTCAATCGAGACGCAGACCGGCGTCACCATGAGCAGGTTCGTCCTGCTGACAAGGCTGCCCAGCGCATTGGCCACCCGCACCGAGTAATGACCCGCGTGGTTCGACTGCACATTGCTGATGGTGTAACAGGCGTTGGTGGCTCCGCCGATGTCCACGGGCGCGCCTGTCGGGTTTGTGCCGTGGAACCGCCACTGGTAGGTCAGCGGCTGGCTGCCGGTGGCTCCGACGCAGAAGGTCGCCGATCCACCCACACACGCTGTCACGTCCTCCGGTTCCGAACGGATCACCGGGGCGGTACAGGACCCGCACACCCAACAGCACGCCCCCGGCCCGCCGTGCGCCCCGATATCGTTTCGNNAGGCATCGTTGTACGCGGAGAGCGGGTTGCCCGCATCTACGCACTTGGACCCTGGCACGATTCTGAGAAAACTTGAGCCGCAGAAGATGGGCGCAAAGTTGATGTTGCCCTGGCCGGCAAAGCCACCTTGCACGTCGCAGTAGGTAACATTGGTTGTCCCAACGAGCTGGGTTCCGCCGCCAGCATTGAAATACAGGATCGAGTTCATAACCACAGTGCCGGGGGCAGAAGAATTGAGCCCCTCGATGTTGTTGTAGGCGAACGTGCAGTTAACCACACTAGGCGAGCTCACACTGGAGTTGATATACAGCCCGCTGCCATAACTCCCGCTCATTGAGCTAACAGCGTTGTCGGAGAAGATGGAGTTGGCTACAGATAATGGTCCCGCCCCCGAAGCCATCATTCCCCCGCCGTAGGCATAAGCTGCGTTCCAATGACCGCAGCCCCATTCGTTGGCAGCGTTTCCTCTAAAAGTGCAATTCCTGATGTCGGCGTTGCCCTCAACGTACAGACCGCCGCCATTGGCATAGCGAGTAGCTTCACGTTCGGCGCAGCCTTGGACTAGATTGGTTGCGACCAAGCAGTTTCTCATTAGCACTCCCCCAACCACATAGACGCCGCCGCCATAATAGGTTCCCGAATTGCCACTTGGGTTCACTGTATTCCCGCGGATTTCACAGCATTCAAGGATCAGATTACCTGCCATCGGGCTCGCATTAATTCCCCCGCCCTGATAAGGGGCGCTGTTGTTCGCAATCGTGCAGTGTTTCAGATATGGCAGGCTGTACACGAGCCGCACACCACTGTTCACAGAATTGGAGACGATACAGTAGTGCATCTGTGAGCCCGGACTGCTGTAGTTGAAAAAGATACCCTGCCACCCGACTGCCGGGTCGCAGGCCTTGAAGACAATCGGCTCGGCTTCCGTGCCGATCGCAGTCAGCACCCCCTGCACCTCGAAGGTGTAGTTACTGGCGCAGATCGTAACCCCCGGCTCAATCTCCAGATCGGCAGCGAGCACATCACATGTAAGAATGTACGGGGAGTTGGCCTTAGTCCACGTTCCCCAGACAGTTCCGCAAACATAAGTTTGCGCCCATGTTGTACAGAGCCCGCACAGCAGCAAAAGAAGGCAGGCGGTGATCAACCAGCCCTTCCTCGTCCAACTTGGCTGGACATCTATATATTGGTGGTGATTGTCATGGACTTCGACTCGATTCTCCTGCTGCTCTTTCATAGGTATCTCCTGTTCTTGTTTAGTGTTTGTTGTTGGCGGTAATCTGCTTGTCCCCCAGGCATGCCCTTCTCTCGCATACAATGGTTTTTTTCGTCATAGCCGCTGCACGGTTCTCACTTCGGCGTGAAGTATGACCAAACCGCGCGATGCTGTCTGTTGGGCAAAGCACTGATTTTTTTGNNAGCCCTACAAGTGGCCGCATGTGGAGCCCGCCGGCCACCCCCCGAGCCGGCGGGCCGGGCTCAGTGAGTCGGAGGCGAAGCCGCTGCGGGCCGCGCGACCTTGCGCCCCAGGAACCATGAGCCCCCTCTGAGGAAGCATCATGGCGGCGGCTCAACTGACGGCTATCTGTCAGCCCATGCACTCCGTCCACTGCCATGCACTGTATAATTCGAGAATGGCGGTGGCGGGGTTACGCAGAAAAATGCAGAAGGACCGGGTGTCCGGCGCGTCGGCTGGTGACAGGCTCAGATCTCCTCGTCAGGAGTCCTCACTACCCAGGGAGGGTGGGTACCCAGTAAGTACCCTACCCATGCGCGCTAATCCGGGCAGGCGGGGCTAACCTCTGGCCGCGGGCCTGGCCGTCTGGCTCGGGTATTTCACACCCAACGCCGCGGGCCTCCACGCGGCGTTGGGCGCGAAATATCCGGGTTGGGAACGGCCCAAGCTAGACGCCGCCGCCCCGTGGCCGCCCTGTTGGATCATGGCGATTACCTGCGCCCACTGGGTCGCGGGAAAGCAGCTCGCGAGTGATGTGCTCGGGCCGCTCATGCGGTGCTGTAGTGCCGGCGAGAGCATGGCAAGTCATGCAAACAAGCAGGGCCGGAACACCCGTCCCGGCCCTGCGAATGCATGATGGCTTGCTGATCTACTGGAGCAGAACCGCGCGATAGAACCGGCGCACTGCGCTGGACGAATCGGGGTCGCTGCAATACAGCGGGCTTGTGGTCAGCGTATTTGTGACCAGCGGCGTCCAATTGCGCAGGTCGCTGGAGGTCTCGACAACCACCGTCTCGCCGACCGCAGCCGACACGTTGAATCCGAATCGTCCTCCCGAGAATCCCACGGGAGCGACCAGGGCGAATGGCGGCACAGCAGCCTGATGTAGTCGGACCCGGTAGAAAAGACGAGGGGCGTTCGTTGCGCCTGTTGCAAGGAAGGGCATAACGCCCCAGGAGTTCGTCATGAACCCGGCGCTGGTCCAGCTGGTCAGATCCGAGGACTGGTACACCTCATACTGATCACCCGCGCAACCGCAAACCAGCATCTTGAAACCGCCAAGCTGCTGAATCGGCGGATAGGCGCAGGGTTCGCCGCCGAGATGAATCCATGGCCGGCCTCCCGGCATGCCCCCCGGTAGCGGCGTCAGCCCGCTGACGCTCACGTTGCAGAATGTGTTGGTCGCCAGCCCCGTGTGCCGATGAGCGGTGACCGCCAAGCCCCATTGGAGGGTGGCGGGCATTTCGGCTACTGTGGTCCACCACACCAACTGCCAGTTAAGGCCGTTGGACGAGCAGTGTCCTACAAACGTATCGCCCATGCGCATCAGCCTCAGCCACGTGACATTGGTGCCGCTACACCCATTCTCCAGGCTCTCGTAGTTGGCGATGGGGCGGCGGCGGAACAGCATCCGCCTTTCCGCGTTCAACGCCAGGAACACATTCCGGTCTCCCCCCGTGAAGCCGTCGCGCACCATCACCCCGGCTTCCGAGAGCGGGTTATCCGGCACCAGCCCCTCCATCCGGGCGAGGATCTGGCCATCCCCGGTCCATTCGGTATTCACAAAGAAGAAACGGTCTTCCGTGCCTTCGATGTCCTCCCCCGAGCCCCAGGCGACGTAACAGCCGTTCAGGTTTGTGTAATCCCCCATCCCCTCGCCGCGGGGCACGAAGCCGCCGCCGATGACCACGACCGTGGCATTCGCGCTCGTCGCCGGCACCCCGGCCGTGTTGTTCACCACCACGCTGTAGTCACCGGACTGGCTGGTTTGCACGTTGTTCAATACGAGACACGAGTTGGTGGCGTCGGCAATCGCAGACCCGTAACGCCGCCATTGATAGGAAATGGGTTCACTGCCGGAGACGCCCACGCACAGGGTCACCTGGCTGCCTTCCGCCGCTGTCTGGCTCTGCGGTTGGCTCGTGATCGCCACCGGCACGGCGATCTCCACCCGTGCCACAGTGCTCGTCACCGCGCCCGCTGTCGTCGTGACCACAGCCCAGTAGTCCCCCACGTCGGCCGGCTGGACGCTGGTTAGAGTCAACGTGGCATTGGTGGCATTCGGCTTAACCAGGCCGTCCTTCCACCATTGGAAGCCCAGGGAGCTGGCAGTCGGTGTCACGCTCATGGCCGCACTGGCCCCGGGGAAGACCACTTGCCTCGGCGGTTGGGCCACGAAGTCGTCATTGACGATGGTGACGACGGCAGTGGCGTTGCTGCCCACAATGAGGCTGCTCAGGTTCACCAGGAACCAGTCATCCGGCTCCTCAACCGTGTCATTCAACAGTTCCACGGTGAACGTCTTCACTCCGCTCTCTCCGTCCGCCCAGGTGAGCGTACCATTCGTGGCCACGTAATCGGTGCCAGCGGCCGCAGTGCCGCTCCCGATGCTGAAGCCCGCGGTCACGACACCGCTACTCGCGCCCGTCCGGCTCACCGACAAGGTGACCGACGGAACGGACTCCAGCGCCGCCACGCTCGTACTGACGAACTCAACTGACCAGGGATCACCGCCAATGATGTCCGCATACCGCGTGGGCAGCAGGGCGTAGTTGGTGGTATAGGGTGCCGCCGTATCGTTCTGGTTGAGCACCCCCACGATGTTCACCGGCACCGTCGGCTTGGGTTTGCCGCCAATGTCCGTCTTGGGATGGATCGTCAGGTTAAACGTCAGCCCTGCCTGGTTGGTGATCAGCAGGTTGGTCAGCACCGTCGGGAAGGACGCCCCCCCGGATTGGCTCACCCAGACGTTGGTGGCAATGAGGTAGCGCGCCTCGATGGCTTCCATCACCGGCACGTTGGCGCCCGCCGTGAAATCCAGCATTCCCGGGGTAGGCAAGGCATTGCTGCTGCTCAACCGCCATACGACGTTCGTCAGGTTCGCGTAATTCGGCGCCAGCGCCAGCAGGCCGTTGATGTTCGTCAACGACGCCGTAACCCGTAGCCGGTCGCCCGCGTCCGGCATAAACTGGTTCGTGCCGCCACGGAACAGCACAGCGATGCCATTCGTGCCGTCCTGCATGAAGAACAACTCGTCCGCCGCCACCGTGCTCAGGTTCGTGTGCGTGGTCACGGTGCCCTCCACGGTGAAGAGCGAGGTGATGTTCGTCGGCACCCAATTCGTCGTGCCCACCAGCGACCGCAGGAAGGCGATGTTCGTAACCATCGGCGGCGGGACAACCTCGTCGTCAATAATGACCAGAGTGGCCGACTCGCGGGCCACCGAGGACGCCAGCGCACCCGGCACAATGAGTTCCAACGACACTGTCTCATTCCCCTCCACCAGCACGTCCTGATGAATGGGAACGGAAACGGTCTTCACCCCCTCCTCCCCATCCGCCCAGTCAATTTGCTCCACCACGGCATCATAATCATCGCCGCCCACAGCTATTCCATCCGTAGCCCAGAAGGTGACGCTGGCCGGCCCGGCGCTCCCATGCCGCCGCGCCACGGAGATGACGGCATTGGCCTCGGCTTCGTTGATGAAATACCGCGCATCCGTGAACTCCACGATCCCGGAGGGGGGATTCACGGCCGAAATGGTCACGTCGTCCACATACCAACCTGGACCGGGGTCCAGCAGCCACGGGTAGGGGTAGGATCCGCTCTGGTAGCCGTGCGATTCAAAGTAGAAGCCCAATTGCACAGCCTGCCCCGCATACGGGCTGAGATCAAACGGCGGCACTTGGGTCCACACCCCACTGTCCGCCGGATTATAGCGCGTCAATGGCTGCCAGTCTCCCTTGGCCGCTTTGATCTGGATCTCGCAGAAGTCGTGTCCGGCAATACTAAACCAGTGCCAGAAGCGAAGCGTGGGGTGAGCACCCACCTCTGGCACAAAAAAGGGCGGACTGACTAATCGCCCATACGTGTCGTCTGCGTAGTTACTGCCCAAAACTGTTCCTGCGCAGTTCGTGCCGGAATGCGCACGTAATCCCAAGCTGTTGGTGGGCGGACCATAGGTTGGCACACCGATCTCCCATGTGCCGTCCTCTGCATACCAGTCTCGCCAGCCAGGCTCGAATACCTCAGCGACATTCAGTGTGAGCGTTTGGAGCGGTCCTGTGACCAGCGCCACTTCGTCGACGTACCACCCGGGGCCGGGATCAAGAACCCACGGGTAGGGGTAAGAGCCACTTTGATAGCCGTGGAATTCAGAATAGAATCCTAGCTGCACTGTCTGGCCGGAATAGGGCGACAGATCAAACCCCTGCCGATTCCATACTCCACTGCCAGTCGAAGTGTAGCGGTGCAATGGCTGCCAGGAATTGGTGCCAGCCTTGATTTGCATTTCGCAAAAGTCGTGTCCGGCGATACTATACCAGTGCCAGAACCGCAATCGCGGCAACTGATCCGCACTTGGCACCACAAACGGCGCGCTGAACAGGCGGGCCGAACGATCGTCCGGGTAGTTCCCGTTTAGAACAGTCGCAGCGCAATTGGTGCCGTGATGGGCGCTGCCGGGACCACTGGTGGGCGCGCCAATCTCCCAGATACCAAAGTCGGTCACTTGCCCGCCGATGTAATCCACCCGCCACCCTGTCCAGCCATTCTCGAAACTATCCGGGAATGTCACCACCGGCAGTGGCCCCGTTTCGACCATCACCTCGTCCACATACCATCCTGGGCCGGGATCCAGGACCCACGGGTAAGGGTAAGAGCCGCTTCGGTACCCGTGGGATTCAAAGTAGAACCCCACCTGCACGGTCTGGCCAGCATATAGAGTCAGGTCGTGCCACGCCCGCGTCCACCGATTGAAGCTGTCGAGCGTGATCTGGTCGCCCAGCGCTTGCCAGGCGTTGGTTCCCACCTTGATCTGCACTTGAACGTAATCATGCCCGCCAATGCTAAACCACTCCCAAAACCGCAATCGCGGCAACTGATCCGCACTTGGCACCACAAAGGAAGGACTGATAAACCGACTGCTGCGGTCATCTTCATAATTCGCTCCGAGCACCGTCGCCAAACAGTTCGTGCCGCTGTGAGCAGCGTTCGGGCCACTCGTGGGCACGCCCACCTGCCAAGTCCCAGTTTCGGCATGCCAATCGCCCAGGCCCAGTTCAAAGCTCTCGGTCAGGCCGTTGGTGAAGCCCACCGTATAGTCGCCCTTGATGACGCGGACCTCATCCACGTTCCAGCCATCGTTCACGCTGCCATCGGCGGCGATGCGGAAAGCGATCTGGACGGCTTTGCCAGCGTAGGCTTTCAGGTCCACCACCGGCCGGGTCCATACGCCGCAGCCCGTGGCGTAGTAGCGCGGTGATAGGTCGGCCCAGTTGTTTGTGCCATACTTGATCTGGACCACGCCGTAGCTGTCTCCGCTGAAGGCATACCAGTGCCAGAACTCGAGCCGCGGGCTCTGGCTGGCAGACGGCACCACGAAGGGCGTGATGCGGATGAGGCGCGAGCTGGTGCTGACGGGGTAATTGCCGGCCAGGACCGTGGCGGCGCAATTTGTGCCCTCGTGAGTGCGGTAGCCGGCGCTGTTGGTAGCGGGCCCAGTGAGTGGTGCGCCGATGTCCCAAACGCCGTTGTCCACGCCCCAGTTGTCCCAGACGGTGGGGCTTTCAAAGTTGTCCTGCCAGACGACAGTGGTCTGGGCCTTGACTGCCGAGGCGAAGACGGCGAGAAGAGCGATAACAAACAGGCCGGTCAGCCGGCCAACGGATGGTTGATACGGTGTCTTAGTGTTCATAGGCTTTGACTGGTATTGGTTGGCTTCATTCTGTGATTACATCGTGTGTGGTTGAGTTGGAATGCTCCCCTCAAGAGTGGTGGACGCGGTGGGAGCGGCCTGGGGCTCAGGGAGCTTACTGCCGGTAAACTTGCATTTCTGGATTTCTTTCTCCCCTTGCTCCGCCTCGACCAACTCAGGGCAGACATGGCCGACAAAGAAACCCAGGGTGACCTTTGTCCGCACATAACGGGTCTGCGCCTTGTCGAGGGTTAATGAGAGGGTGCGTTTGACTTCGGTCGAGGTGCTGATTTGATAGTCGCCCGGCGGCCGGTCCAAATAGAAGAAACCTTTGGACTTGGAGGTGCCGACTTTAACGTCGTTCAGCTTCACATCCGGCTGCACAGCCGCTCCGACCGCGCTCGGGCGATAAATGAAGATTCGCCCGTGCTCTGGATTCAGGGCGGGAATCGTGTCCCGAACCTGCGCATATTTGGGACCGGTCGCGCAGCCGGAAAGGACGGCGACCACTGGAATTAACCAACTGTATAGTTTGAGTAGTTTCATGGATTCGTGTTGTTTCTAAGGTTCGCGTTGAATTTCTAGCGGAAGCGGGCGGGACAGAGGGACCAGGGTTTTCTCAACCGGCAGGTAGAAGCCGACCAGGCAATCGTTCGAGACCACGATGTAAGCCTCGTAGATGTTGGACGCCACCACTTTGACCACTTGGTCCTTCGTGGAATAAACCTTCCCGGATTCCGTTACACCGACCTGGTTCCACGTCGTGTTGGCCTTGAGCTGGGTGGCCGAGCCGCTGCCCAGATGGACTCTGGTCTCCTTTGCGAGCAAGAACGAAGGGGAGTCGCTGGCAGGGGTCAATGCCGCCGGAACCTGCTTCACACGCCAGACGTTAAAGGCGCAGCCGGGTTCGAGCAGAAGCAGGAGCGCGCAACTCAGCCCGAGCGGGAGCATTTGAGAGAGCGATTTCATGGGTGGTGACCTCGGGGGCTGCTTGACCCGAGTATTTCACACCCCGCACGATTGGCCGGCAGATGGGAATGCAGGCATTTTGCCTGCTTGGGCTATTCGGGCCGTGTAAGCGGGCAGGATGCCCGCGCTCCGGCCTTGCAGGTGTGAAATGTCCCGGTTGGTGCCCCGCCGCTGACGGGAGGGATAGAGAAAGACGGTGCCGGCGCGCGAGATCTTCCACCGTCTCCCGCTGCCCCGTGCCCCGCCTCAATACCTGTATGAGCTAATTCCATACCCCAACCTGAACCTTGAGAGAATTAGCCCGGTGGAAGCGGCAAGCCACTGCGGATGCTTGCTGCTCTAGATTCTCGTTGCGCGGCAAGACAAGCATGAATGCAGCGGCTTGTCCAGAGAAATTTTCACCGGCGCTCCCCACATCCTTTGGCCTTGCCAGGCCAAGAAAGGTAATCTGCTTTGATTCCCCGGCTGCGGGTCGGGCCGCGTTCGCCCTCCGCGTCCCGCTGATTCCAACGGCGCCAATTGCTTTCGGTGACGCCGGTTTGGCGGCGAGACTGAGCGCCTCGGTTCCATAAAGAGGGAACGGGCGCCAAAGGCAGCGGAGATTCTTCGACGAATTGCGCGTCATGCCGCTAGATAATTCGACGGCTGTGGGGCGAAGGTTACGCGGAGAGAAGCAAGAAAGGCTTAGCTTGAATATCTGCCGGTGCGGCGCAGCTTAACCGCCGAGCACGTAGCGCGGCCAAGCCGCAACCCAAGGAGCGCGGCGATTCCTGTGCGCCCGTCTTGTCCACAATCCGGCAGGCGGACTGGAATGTCGGCGCTCCCGGGAAAACTTGGCTGGCGGCGACGAGTTCTGTCGCGGCGGGCCGGGGCCGTGGGCTTTACCAGCATTCCGGGTGTGGCTGGTGATCGTTGTTCCAGAGGCGGCGGCGGTCTGCGGCATCGGACATCCAGGTGGTTTGCCGGGCGGTTTCGACGTGCGCGTCGCAAAAGAGCAGGTTGGCTTTGCCGTCGTGCCAGTCGCCGACTGGGGCGTAGCCCCAGGCGGGAAAGATGTAGGGGAAGGAGACGTAGAGCGGATCGGCCGGGCTCACCGAGTTGGAGCTGATGGCCGGGGGGCGGATGAAGGCGGCGCTGTCGCCCAGGGCGGCCATGCGGGCGGGCGCGAGGACTCGATTCTCGGGCGCGGGCTCGTAATGCCCGGAACGGCTGCCGGACCAGACGAAATCGCCGCCGAGCCCCAGGTTGCGTTTGGGCGCATTGCGTTTGACGGCGCCGATGAAGTTGTAGCCGTAGTGGGGCTGGATGCGCGGGTTGGGGGGCGAGAAGATCTGGAGGAAATCGGCGGAGGCGATTTTGCGCTGGGGGCAGTAGAGGGTTTGCTCGCCCGAGGCGGACCGCAGGGCCTTTTGCCAAGCGCCCAGGCCGTCGCCGGCGGTGGCCAGGGGAAAGGAATGCTCCTCCTGGACATAGAGGTTCAGGGCAATGCCCAGTTGGCGCAGATTTCCGAGGCACTGGGTGGAGCGGGCTCGGCGCTGGGCGGAGCTGAGCGCCGGCAGGAGCAGGGCGGCCAGGATGGAAATGATGGCGATGACCACCAGCAGTTCGATAAGAGTGAACGCGCGGAGACTGGGTTGAGGGCTTAGCCCGAATATTCCATACCCCCCACGATAGGCCGGCAGACGGGAGCGCGGGCATCTGGCTCGCTTGGGCCCTTCGGACCATGTAAGCGGGCAGGATGCTCGCGCTCCGGCCTTGCAGGTGGACCGGCTTGGGCGGGGGCTTTGTGCGGCTATATCCATGCTTATGACTGATCCACAGATGGCGCGGATTTCACGGATAAGCATCCGCGCAATCCAGGCAATTCGTGGTCACAGATGTCGGGCAATTCATGCATGGCTGCATTTCCCGGGTCATGGCACGACCAGGACGCGGTAGAACCGCTGGGTGGAAATGAGCGGCTCGACCCACGAGTTGGTTGGCGGCAGGCCGCGGACCTGCCAGTTGGTCGAGTCCACCAGCGGGATGCTCTCCACGCGGTAATGGGAGCGGTTGGTCGCGTGGGGCCAATCGAGCGAGGCCTGGCCGTCCCGGGCGCGGATGCGAAGTCCGTCCACCGGTGTGGCGGCTGGCGGGTTGGTAAAGCCGCTGCGCTCGAAGACCCGCAGGAACAGGTTGGTGTGGGGCAACGGTGTTGGGTTCAAAGCGTCCGGGCCGAAGAGAATCGCCTGCGCGGCGACACCGACCTGCGGCGCGAGCCAATAGTAATAGGTGTTTACGTGTGAGGAGAGAGGGAACCACTGCCCAAGGAAATAGTAGCTGACCTCGTAGTCGTGCAGTTCCTTGACCCGCAGGCACGGGAGTTCGCCCAGGCTGGGCAGCACAATTGCGCCGTAGGCATCCACTTGCGCGGTGGCGGTGAAGTCATAAGCGACCGGCAGCTCCAACACCGTGTCATACCATGACACGTAACGGGTCCAACCTTCGCCGAACTGGACCGGGCAGGGCAGGTCAAGGGTGGGGGCGTCGAAGATGGTTTCCGCGCTGCCACCCTGAGCGCCCGGGTTGTTGAAGCCGTAGTAGAGCCGGCCCTGGTTGGTCATGGAGTAGTAGCGCCAGGCGATTTGGCTCGCGGGTTCCTCGGTGTCGCGCTCCGCATAGGCGGCGCCAGGGAAAGAGCCGGGATTCGGTTCATTCGGGCTGACGATGTCGGTGCGCCATGTCTGCTCTCCTGGCTGCTGCGGCTGCGAGAAGTCCCAGCGTTGCGGGCCGCCGGCCGAACCGAGCAGCGGGACGAGGTTTACATTGGTGCTGTAATAGGCGCGGGAGTAATCCCCGAGTTGGCGGGGGAGGTCGGCACAATAGAAGGAAACCTGCGCGCTGGCAGCCACGCACAGGAACTGCACGGTGATGGATACGAATGGTTTCATAGGTTCTACGCTTTGTTTTGGTGTCAAGGTTTCGGCTTGGTGTTGGCAGAGGCCGAGGCCGAGGCGGCGAGGCCCCCGATCTTCTCGAGTGCGACATCCCGCTGGGACTTTGCCCAGGCATCGCCCGGGTCTTGAGCGAGCACCCGGTTGAGTTGCTGGAGTGCATTGCTCAGGGCGCCGGCGGCCAAGTCGAGCCGAACGCGCGCGCGGAGGAAGGCCGGGTCGGTGTGAGCCAGACCCTCCCAACGCAGGAGGAAGGCGCGGGCGAGTTCGACCTGCTCGAGGTCCATCGCCAGGTCGAAACAGGCGCGGCATTCGGGCGCCGAAAGGTCCTCCGCCCGGGAGGCGCGGATCAGGTTTTCCCGGCAAGCCTGGCGAACGCCCGCCGGAGGAGTCGGGCAGTTGGCCAGTTTCCACTGGTTTTGGGCCGCGAGGAAGCGGCACAGGCGCGGAAGCTTGGGCAGGAGCGAGGGAGAATCGGCCGCACGCTGGAAGAGCTCCGCTTTCAACTCCAACAGGTGGACCGACTCAGCCGGCCGCTGGTCGAGCACCAGCCCGGCCATGGCGGTGATCAAGGCCTCGGGGTGATGTTGCCAGCTGGCCTTGAGTTGCCCGGCGGCGGCGCGCGGGTCGCCGATGAATGGAATGGCCAGTTGCCTCAAGGCTTCGTTGCCCGCCAGTACTCCCTGGCGGACACAGGGCAGGTGCGGGATGCGCAGGGGGCTTTGCCCGGCATCGTAACCGGTGAAACCAAACGCAGTGCCTTGCGCGACGAAAAACTCCACGGGCGACGCCGCTGGCCGGTTGGTGGCCAGCAGCGTGTCGAGGCCAAAGGCGCTGGCGGCGCTGGCAAAGGCGCGCAGACCGGCCAGGAGCTGCTGTCGGACCTGGGGGCTGGAGAGATCGCGCAGAGATTCCAGCAGGGCCTCCCCCTCGGCCAACCTTCCGTGGATGGACAGGAGGGAGGCTTCGAGGAAGCGCGGAGCGGGGTCGTCGGGGTAAAGGATCCGGAACAGGCGGACATGCTCCTGGAATTCCTGCCGCTGCCCGAGGAGAAACTCCAGTCCCAAGCTATGACGGTGCGCGGCGTGGGAATAGGGATTAAGCTGGAGCGCTTGCCGGAACAGTTCCAAGGCGCGGGGTGTGGAATCGGCGATCAGGCCTTGGGCCAGCGCCAGGTCTGCGGGCGCCAATCCCGCCCGCATCGCTTCCCGCACCTGCGCCGCGCCCTGGTCGGCGGTCTTCTGATCGAAGAGTTGCTGTTCGGCCAGGCGCAGCAGCACCGTTCCCCGGAGCTCGCCTGGATCGGAACGCCTNNGCAGGGCGCGCGCGCGCGCCGGCTCGCCCAGCACCGTCCAGGCCTCCGCGCGGTGGAGAGCCAGGTTCCCCGCATCGTCGTAGCCGGCGCTCTCGGCCTGGTCCCAATGCTTCAGCGCCTCGCGCCACTGACCGCTGCGCGAGGCCAGTTCGGCGCTGCGCAACGCCGTGAGTTGGCGGGCCACGTTGCGCTCGATCCGCAGTCCGCGGGTGAGCGACACGCCGCTGGAGATGACCGCCACAAGGATGGCGGCAAAGACAATGTAGGCGGGGTGCCGCTGAACCCACTTCTGCAACCTGACCATCGGGCCCGGCCGGCGGGCCTGCACGGGGCGGACTTCGAGCGCTGCGCGCAGATCATCCGCCAGCTCGGCCATGCTTGCGTAACGCGCCGCTTGGTCATGCGCCATCGCTTTCTGGCAGATGGCGGCCAGGTCCCGCGAGAAGCCCGGGCGCCGCGCGCGCAACGCGGCAGGCGGAACGGCCAGGATGCGCTCCTGCAGGACCGCCCGCGGCGGGAGCTGGCCGCCGGGGTCGGAATAAGGCGGTCGCCCGGCAAACAAATGGTAGAGCATCACCCCCAGGGAATAGACGTCGGTTTGGGGGCCCAACTCGTGGGCGTGCCCGGCGAGGATTTCCGGCGGCATGAATAACACCGTGATCGGCTGGCCGGCTTGCGCGGTCGCCAGCGGCGAGTCGGCGAACGCCCAGATCGCCTCGCCCCGGTCGGTTTGGATGACCTGGCGGTTGAGCGGCACGAAGGGCTCCTCGAAATCCTTCCGGGCACTGCCCAGTACATGGGCCGAGCCCCAGTCAATAACCCGCACATCACCAAACGCGCCGACGAGCACATTGGCGGGTTTGAGGTCGCGGTGGATGACGCCGCGGCTGTGGGCGTAGGCCATGACGTCGCAGACCCGCAGCAGCAACTCCAGCGCCGGCCGCAGTTCCGAGAGCTTTGCCCCGCGATCCGGGACCTTGCGCCACAGCTCCGCCAGCGTGGCGCCCGGCAGCAGTTGCGTCGTGTAGAAGGGCCGGCCATCCGGGTCCAGGCCCGCATCGAAGATGGGCAACACGCCCGGATGCTCAAGCTGGGCGGTAATCTGAGCTTCGGCCAGGAACCGGTACACGGCCGGCTCGGACGCCACAGCTTCCGGCCGCAACCGCTTCATGGCCACGCAGCGGCGCAGCTCGTAATCCCACACCTTCCAAACGTCGCCCTGCCCGCCCTCCGCCATCCGCTCCTGGATTTGGTACTTGTCGAAGAAGTCGCGCCGCACAAAAAGGCGGCGGGTCGCTTCCAGCCAGGGCGCCGGGGAGGCTTTTCCCGCGATTGGCGGTTCCGCCGGGTGGCTGTGCGTGCGGAGAGCCGCCTCTAGGAGACACCTCGGGCACACCGCAAACGAATGATCGTCGCGGATCTGACTGCCGCATGACTCGCAGAGTCTCATAGTGCGCACCTGCTGCTCCCGCCGGTTGCCCGGCCGTTCCACCAACGCTAATCCGTAATTCGAGACGGCCGGCTTCGAGGTTACGCCCGGGAATCGCCAAACAAGGAGACCAGGTACGCGATTTCGGCGCGGATGTCCTGCTCGTCCGGCCCGACCAACTGGCTGACCTCGTCCCACAGGTCCCGGGCCAGTCGTTCGCGGAACCGGTGGTACGCCTGCCTGAACGCGTTCTCGCTCAGCCCGAGTTCCCGAGCCGCTTGCTGCTGGCTTATTTCACCCCGGAGATGGGCCTGCAGGTGCCGCGAATGCCCGGAACGGGCGGCGGCTTTGCGGATCAGCTCGAGGCTGAAGGTCCGGTCAAACTCGCGGCCGAACTCATCCCGCGAACCGGGCGCGGCCAGCGATTCGGCGTTTTCCAGGGGCACAAGGCGCGTCTTGCCACCGGCCCGCGCCGAGCTTTGCCTCTTCCACTCATCCTGCAGAAAGCGCCATAAAACGTGCGCAAGGAAACTGCGGAACTTGCCGCAAGCAGCACGCCGGGCGGCATGCAGGAAGCCATCCCGCGTTTCCCACCGGGCAACGATCCGGCTGGCAAAGAACGCCTGGGTGTAATCCTCCGCCTGTTCGGGCGTGCAGCCACGCCGCAGGAAAAAGTTGCAGACAGCCGGACGATACCGCTCGCAGAAATCCTCCAAAGCCCTCCAGGCCGAGGCTTGGTCTCCTTGTTGAATGACGGCGATGACCTGCGTCCACTGGGTCGCCGGAAAGCAGCTCGCGAGTGCTGTGCTCGGGTCGCTCATGGGCTTAATATGCCGATATACCTGCGCCAGTTTGACA
>MTKZ01033092.1_pt3 | contig 16758 bp, 15 predicted proteins | sample 1042781 | NCBI WGS metagenome assembly MTKZ01 (sample SAMN06212207, study PRJNA360539) | anaerobic digester metagenome | biome: Wastewater treatment plant; material: sludge; isolation source: anaerobic digester fed with sludge from wastewater treatment plant | place: Denmark: WWTP Viborg ... | reverse complement strand
TTACCAGACAAGCCGCTTTGATGCAGCAGCCTTCAAAAAGGACCATGAAGACCTTGCCGCCGCCTATACCAAAGTCACCGAAAGCCGCCGCTTCTCCATTAACTAAAGGACTGAACGCTCTGCAAAGCATCCAGTCCAAGTCAGACAACCACAGGGGCCGTCCAAGGCCAGTATACCACAGGGGCGGCCCCTTCCGAAAGAAAGGGGAAAGAGAATGGATATCTTCAAGGAAGTTACAGACCGCATCATCAGCGAACTGGACAAGGGCGTCATTCCCTGGGAGAAGCCTTGGACCGGGACACGGTCGGGTGCCTTCAGTCGTGCCACAGGCAGGCTCTACAGCCTCCTGAATCAAATGCTTCTGGGCGTGCCTGGCGAATACCTTACCTTTCACCAGTGCGCCCAGGAAGGCGGCTCTGTGCGCAAAGGCGAGAAGGCGCGCTTTGTGGTCTTCTGGAAATTCATTGAGGAAGAGAAGGTCAACGATCTTGGGGAGAAGGAAAAGGTCACGGTCCCCTTTCTCCGCTACTTCAATGTCTTCCACGTGGATCAGTGCGAAGGCATCAAGGCGAAACATCACCCCGAAGACTTACAGCCCGCTGATCCTGTCGCTGAAGCGGAAACCATCATCGCAGACTACCTCAATCGCTCCGGCTGCAGCCTCTCCCATGCCAGGCAGGACAGCGCCTTCTATCGTCCATTGACGGATAGCATTCATCTTCCCTTGCGTGAGCAGTTTATAAACGGCGGAGAGTATTACGCCACCCTGTTCCATGAAGCCGCGCACAGCACAGGTCATTCCACCCGACTGAACCGGATCATCAGTGTCGCGTCCTTTGGCAGTGAGGAATACAGCAAGGAAGAACTGGTCGCGGAAATCAGCGCGGCCGCCAGCATGCATGAACTGGGAATTGAAACAATCAGAACCTTCCGGAACAATGCGGCTTATATTCAGTCCTGGCTCTCAGCCTTGAAGGAGGACAAGCGCCTGATCGTCTCCGCCGCAGGCAAGGCGGAGAAAGCGGTCAATCTGATTTTCGGCCGCAGTGAGGCCGCGCCGGAAGCGTAAAGAAAAACTACTGTTTTCCTTGACACTAAACCGCCGCCTGAAACAGGGCAAAAAGCACCCTGTTTCAGGCGGAAATCGTAAAGACAATTGGATCTGGGATTTCCTTTACACAGGAAGAAAGGACAGAAGGATGATTTACGGATATGCCAGGTGTTCCACAAACGAAAAGAAGCAGGACATTGATCGCCAGGTGCGTGAGCTCAAGGCGGCGGGTGCGGAGGAAGTCTATCTGGATTTTGAGCATGGGGATGCCAGGGTGAAGAAGAATCTGTCCAGCCTCCTTGGCGCCGCCGCCGCCGGAGACACCATCCTCACCCTGGAAGTAAGCCGTCTGAGCCGATCCACAAAGCAACTGTGTGAGCTGATTGACCTGGTCCGGCAGAAGCGCATTTGTCTTCGCATTATGGGCNNCGCGCGTCCGCTCAGGCCTGCAGAACGCGCTTGCCAAAGGCCGCAAACTTGGCAGGCGGCCGCTGACCAGGGACGATATTCCCGCCGCTTTCTATAAGCATTATCCATCATATCTTAACGGGTGCCTAAATATAACAGAGCTTGCTAGGGTTTGTGGGTGTTCCCGGCCGACGGTGTATAAGTATATTGGGATCATATGAAACTGATTTCATTAGTATGATAATGACAGTTTATTAGTATTATTGAACAGTTTCTTACTATTTGTTTTTCACAATTCATCTGCTCTTCTTCTACCGCAAAGAGGACAGCCTTTACCGTGCAGAAGGTGATTAGGAGTTGCTTGCCCCTCTTTCCACAGGCGGCTCAATTTTAGTTCAGTGTTTTGGCCCCCCTTGGCTCACTTTTATGGTAACATTGATATCGTTAGCGAACAGTCCCTTAACTACAGATCCGGATTGGATTTGGGCGAATGACGGGGAGTATATTCAATTGCATTTTCTCTTAATTGAGCTGAGCAATTTGTGGCGGTTATCCAGAATATTATGAGAATTTTTTAGGATTCTTAGCGGTTGAGGAGTTACTGGAAACCATTGACACATCTTAAACCTAATGTTTTTCGGAATAAGTAGGAATTTTGGCGGATCAGGATGATGTAAATATTGCGTCTTGTCATCTCATAGCTGGATAAAATGTTGATTTCATGTTATAATCATTCTATTGAATAGATGATTCTTGTTAGTGAATAGATAATCATTGGCAAGGACAGTGGAGGTGTAATCTAAACATGGCATTATATCAACGAAATGCCGCCGATAAAATCAATATATCTTTGTTTATGTCCTTCCAATGCAGAATAATTGATAATTCTCAAACCATCTAAAAGGAGATATGAAATCTTGTATACATATGAAAATAAAGAAAACCTTTACTTCATTCTAAAAAACGGAGAACAGTTGAAGACCCCAGGCGGTCAGGATGTGAAAACAAAGATAGAGTCTATAGCGAAGCGTCTTGTTCAAGATCTTCTGAAATATGGCGAAGATCCGTCCAGGCCTGATTCAGTCGTGTCTATGCACTATTCCTCCCTGGATTTTGGTTTGAGGATGAGCAAGGAAGAGGCAATAGCGGACATTCAAAGAAGTTTACTCGCACCATTTGACTGGACATCAAGTTGCCCATCTGCCAATCCTAATGAGTGGATGCGCTGGAAGTCGTTTTTTGGTGATTGGGAAGAACGAAGAGAGCAGATTAAAGCTTGGCTGCAAACGCTCAGCATGATGAAGCGAAGCGCTGTTGCCTGTGTAGGGAACAGCTTTGAAACACTAAATATCCCCTATATTATTGGAAGCACTTTGGACAAAGAAGGGTTGCATGAAGACTTTGATAACTATCTAAAAGAGATCAATGACCTCATTGAACACTATTACGATTTCCCTTCCGGATCAGATTTTCAGATTCTTAAAACATTCGCGTTTTACTATAATGCGGCAAACAAACCTGTAGGCTGAGGAAACAATAGAAGTAAACGGGAGTTGCGATGACAGAAAACGAACAAGTTAAGTCCAAGCAACGCGTTCAGGCCCATGGAGAGGTGTACACCAATCCCCGAGAGGTGAACGCGATGCTGGACCTGGTCAAGCAGGAAACGGAGCGTATCGACAGCCGGTTTCTGGAACCCGCCTGCGGGAACGGAAATTTTCTCATTGAGGTCCTCCGGCGCAAACTGGAGGTTGTCAAGCGGCGCTACAAGCCCACCAAGACCCGGGGACAGACGGGATATGAGAAGAACGCGCTGATCGCCATCAGTTCCATCTATGGCGTGGAGTTGCTGGCAGACAACGCGCAGGAATGCCGGGACAGGCTGTTTGGCTTCTTTGTCAACGAGTACATGGGTGTCTGCGCGGCGGTCAACCAGGACATCCTGAAGAGTGCGCAGTATATTCTCTCGCTGAACATCATCTGCGGAGACGCGCTGACAATGCGTGACAGCGAGGGCAAACCCATCATATTTGCGCAATGGGATACGGTCGGCAGGAGATTCAAGCGAATTGATTACGCGTTTGCGCAGTTGCTGGAATCGTCAGACGCTCAGACGAGTTTTGTCACTTCTGAGATGATTGACGAACTCAATCCCGGGCTGATTTACGATGAAAGCACCAAGGTGTATATAGNNACACCAAGGTGTATATGCCCAAACCTTTGAACCGCCATTATTCGCCGATCAATTACTGGGAGGTGTACAAGCTTGCCACTGCTTGAAAACGTCTACAACCCTGATATCCTCAACTGCCTGGCTAACCTCTCCAACGACGAGGTCTTTACCCCGCCGGAAATGGTCAACCGGATGCTGGACCTTCTTCCCCAGGAATTGTTCCGGGACAGTCATGCCACCTTCCTGGATCCCGCCTGCAAAACGGGCGTTTTCCTGCGGGAGATCGCCAAGCGCCTGCTGGAAGGCTTGAAGGATGAGATTCCGGACGAGGAAGAGCGCCGGAACCATATCTTCACGAAACAATTGTATGGCATCGCCATCACGGAGATGACCGCCATGCTCTCCCGGCGCAGCCTGTACTGCAGCAAGTTTGCCAATGGCCGCTATTCAATCGTCCCATTTGACAAGCCGGAGGGAAACATCCGATTCAAGAACCTCTCGCATTATTGGGAGGGGACCCGCTGCGGTTTCTGCGGGGCCAGCAAATCGGAATACGACAGGGCCAAGGATCTGGAACAGCATGCCTATGAGTTCATTCATACAGTCAAACCGGAGGATATATGGAAGATGAAGTTTGATGTGATTATAGGGAATCCGCCGTATCAATTGAGCGATGGAGGTCATGGTGTAAGTGCAAAGCCAATATATAATCAATTTGTTGAACAAGCGAAAAAACTGAATCCTCGTTATCTTTCAATGATTATCCCGGCTAGATGGTACGCTGGGGGAAAAGGACTAGACGATTTTAGAGCATCTATGCTGAGCGATAGGCGACTGGTCAATCTTGTAGATTATTTTGACTCCACTGAATGCTTCCCAGGAGTGGATCTATCGGGTGGAATTTGCTACTTTTTATGGGATAGAGACAACCCAAGGGATTGTGAAATCAGAACTATACGAAACCGGAAAGAATCAATACTTACAAGGCCTATGCTTGAAAGTGGAGTAGAAATTTTTATTAGATTCAATGAAGCAATTGAAATTGTTAGAAAAGTTCAAAGTAAAAAGGAGAATTCCTTTTCTAGTGAGATTAGTGCCCGTAAACCATTTGGATTATCAACAAAAGTTGATGTAGCAAGTCACAAAACAAAAGAAAACAATACGTTTATTTATTCCAATCCGACTGATGGATATATCTCATCAGACCTAATAACCAATAATCAAGAAGCGATTGACAAATCTAAAGTGTTTATTTCTTATGCATATGGCGAGAGAGGGAATTTCCCATACTTAGTTATCGGAAAGCCATTTATAGGTAGAAAGAATTCATGCTGTTCAGAGACATATTTAATGGTTGGCCCCTTTCAAAATGAAGAGACTTCTTATAATGTCATAAGTTACATGAAGACAAAGTTTTTTAGATTTCTTGTATTACTCAAGAAGAATACGCAACATGCGACAAAGAGTGTTTATCAACTTGTTCCAACACAAGATTTTTCTAAGCCATGGAAGGACTCTGAGTTATATACTAAATATGGTTTGTCCGATGAAGAAATTTCCTTTATTGAAAGCCTGATCCGCCCGATGGACTTGGAGGGAATTGGCAATGTCTGACAATTTCTTTTCACCGCGCTCCACGGCGCGTCCAATGATATATGCCTATGCTGACCGTGGCTATCCGGGTTTACTGAAGATTGGTTATACTGCGGGAGATGTAGAGGCGCGTGTAAAGCAGCAATACCCTATAAAATTGCCTAAACCTAAGCCTTATCATATTATATTTCAAAAAACCGCAATGCGCCCGGAGGGTGATATCTTCAGGGACATCGACATCCATAAGCATTTGAGAAAGAAGGGCTTCCGCCCGGAGGGCGAGTGGTTCAAGTGTTCCCTAAAGCAACTGGAAGCCGCCTACCAAGCGGTGCTGAACCGCACAGATAACGAAGAGAACCGCACACAGAACTTCCCGATGCGACCGGAACAGGAACAGGCGGTTGAGAAGACACTCGCTTATTTCCAAAGCATGGACAGAAACAACGAGAAACGTACGCCCAAATTTCTCTGGAACGCCAAGATGCGCTTCGGGAAGACCTTTGCGGCCTATCAGTTGGCGAAACGGATGGGATTCACAAAAGTATTGGTATTCACCTTCAAGCCAGCCGTACAGAGCGCATGGCGGGAAGACCTTCTGACGCACATGGATTTTGAGGGTTGGCAGTTTATCAGCAATAAACCGGAAGACATGAAGTATGAAGAGGCGGATACAACGAAGCCCATTGTTTGTTTCGGCTCTTTTATGGACTATTTAGGCGTTGACACCAACACAGGTGGATTCAAGCCGAAAAATCAATGGGTTCTAGAGACCAACTGGGATCTGGTCGTCTTTGACGAATATCATTTCGGCGCCTGGCGGGAGAAGGCGCAGGGATTGTTTGAGAAGGAGGACGAGGAGGAGGAGATTGACGAGTCCCTGGAAGGATACGTGCGCGGCAATGCCTATGACGAGTCCTTCCTGCCCATCACGACTAAGCACTATCTCTTTCTCTCCGGAACACCTTTCCGCGCGCTGAACTCCGGAGAATTCATCGAGGAACAGATCTACAGTTGGACCTACGCCGATGAGCAGCAAGCCAAGCGGGACTGGTCAGAGCCTCCCGCGAACCCCTACGCGGCCTTGCCCCGCATGGTGATGATGGTCTACCGGATCCCGGAAAGCATCCGGCAGATCGCCCTGAAAGGCGAGTTCAATGAGTTTGATCTCAACGAATTCTTCGCCGCGGAAGGGATGGGTGGGAACGCACGCTTCCGGCATGAGGAGGAGGTGCAGAAATGGCTGAACCTCATCCGGGGCGCCTACCTGCCCCAGGAGGAGGCCGACCTGAAACTGGGCGCAGACAGGCCGCCCATGCCATTCAGCGACGTGAATCTCCTGTCTGTGCTGACCCATACGCTCTGGCTGCTCCCCAACGTGGCCAGCTGCCACGCGATGGCCAACCTGATCCGTCAGCGGCAGAACATCTTTTATCATGACTATACGATCAACGTCGCCGCGGGTACGCAGGCGGGCATCGGCCTGGCAGCGCTGGAGAGAGTCATGCCCTCCATGGCGGACCCGCTCAACAGCAAGACGATCACGCTCTCCTGCGGCAAGCTCACCACCGGGGTCACAGTCCGCCCCTGGACGGGCGTGTTCATCCTCCGCAACCTGAGCAGTCCGGAGACCTATTTTCAGACCGCCTTCCGGGCGCAGAGTCCCTGGACTGCAGTGAATGATGACGGAACTACGGAGATTATCAAGAAGGAATGTTACCTGTTTGACTTCGCCCTGGACCGTGCCCTGCGCCAGGTGGCGGATTACAGTTGCAAACTGAACACGAAGAGCGATAACCCAGAGCAGAAGGTACAGGAGTTCCTGAACTTCCTCCCCGTGCTGGCCTATGACGGCAGCGCCATGACCCAGGTGGACGCGACCGCGCTGCTGGACTTCACCACCGCGGGGACCAGCGCGACCCTGCTGGCCAAGCGTTGGCAGAGCGCCTTGCTGGTCAACGTGGACAACGACACCCTCCAGCGCCTGCTCAACTCTCCGGAAGCGCTCAAGGCACTGGAGAGTATTGAGGAATTCCGTAACTTGAACCAAGATATCCAGACCATCATCAACAAATCCAACGAAGTGAAAAAGGCCAAGAAGTCCGGCAAGGGACTGACACCGAAAGAGAAAAAGCATATCACGGATGCGGAGAAGGAATACAAGAGCAAGCGCAAGCAGATCCAGGATAAACTGATCAAGTTCGCGACCCGGATCCCCATCTTCATGTACCTGACCGATTTCCGGGAAGCATCATTGGTAGATGTTATAACGCAATTGGAACCCGGCCTGTTCCGCAAGGTTACGGGGCTGCTGGTGAAGGACTTTGAACTCCTGATGTCCATCGGCGTTTTCAACAATGACCTGATGAACGATGCGATCTTCAAGTTCCGCCGTTATGAGGATTCCAGCCTCAGTTACACAGGCGTGGATAAACACGCCGGACAGGATGTCGGCCTGTTCAGCACAGTACTCCTACGGGAGGAATACGATAAGTTGACTCAAGCCCAGCAACAGGCGATGCAGCCGGGCAAGCGCGCGGTGGACGACGTGCCGGAAAGACCAGTCAAGAAGCAGGTTGTCTCAAGGGATGAAGAAGATGAGGACGAAGAGGATGAGGAGGACGAACCTGAGACTGTTCCTGCTCAACCGGAACCCGTCCATCCCAGAACAGTGAATGATTCAGCGGAGCAAACGTACAAGCCAGGCGTCCCGGTCAAGCAAGCTTCACAGACCTTGACAGACGTCCCTGGCGCGGTGCCAGGCGCAAAGGTAGAACACAGCAAGTTCGGCATTGGCATTATTCAAAAACTAAAAAAGAGTGGGAAATATACCTACATTGCCTGTAAATTCAAAGATAGCGTGAAGGAATTTGATTATCCACAAGCTTTTCACGAGAAAAAACTGACCCTAGTATAGGCATGGGATTTTCTAATACGACAGCGCTAGTACTGAAGACCAGCGCTGCTTTGGTTATCTCAAAACTCCATATCTCTAAAGCAAAACTATGTACTAGCAGAACACGTCTTCATTCATCATACCATGCCGTTCGGAATTTTCGGCTGTATGAATTATATGCAAATGGCGCGACATTATTATTAAGGCAGTCATGAAGGTAATTGTTCTTCACTTCCAATAGGAGATCAACAAGAAACTGTTCCGGTATGTGCAGATTCCAGCATTTTGGCCTGATCTTCTTCTTGTTTTCACCTTCATTAAAGTATATCTCATGTTCGTGGGCAACGAAAGGAATCTGCTTCTCAAACTGATCATAATAATTGATAGGACAACCTGGGTTTGTCAATTCATGTGATAACTTGTTTCGCATTGCATATATAAGGTTTGCATATGTGTGCTTCTGGATCTTTTGCTCGCTGACTCCTTGTTCGGCCAGAAAAAGGACCAACTTCTCTGCCTCGCTCTTGAGTACTGGGTTATCTGCCGTAGGTAATGTGGATTCTACGATACGAAGAACGAGGTTTGCTGCCAACAACTGTTCAGAATATTGATTGAACAGCGTCACGCAGCATACTTGATTGAGGAATGGCCATCTTTGCTCACCATATTTGTACAGGAACTCAGCGAAATGTGTCTGTACGTTATTTCTGTCATACTTTGAATGATGTTGGGCAAACGAATCAATCATTGTGACAAGCAGAAGTTGTCTGAATAATTCATTATCTACATGCTGAATGATCTCCAGTTGTTTGGATATCCAGTCATGGGTTTTCTTTACTTGGGTTGTTACATCCATAATTATTTCTTCAGAATATCCTTACCTCAGGGACTTAACGATCATTAGTATAGTTTTTTATAGATGTTATCGGAAACTGCTTATCACAATCACATCATTTTGTAATTTTGTAAAGTAATGTCCCCTCTTTCAACAAGAAACATGATTTGGTCCCTGGGAACAATGCAATCGCCTTTGCCCCATGGATCAAAGCATAACCCGCCAATGGTATCATCGGAAACCAGCATTTTCAGCATTCTCTCAAGCTTGACTTCAGCCGTACAGAGATTATATTTTGTATAATCCTCATCATTTGTACAGAGAACTAAGTACTGCTTATCGTCTGTTCCTTGAACCATCCCGGGTACGATAGCGTTATGCTTTTTAGTGGACTCTACATCATTTTCAATAATGATGTTGACTGTCTCTCCATTTCTAGCGCCAATTGTTATTGAAAGCATGAGTTGAAGATAGTCATTCTGGTTACGGGTTTTTGATATATGCTGACAGCCTTGGCCAAAGAGCGCTCATTCATAAAATTTTCCTTCCTATCATTAACTGTCTTATTATATCATAAATCCTAACGGTTTGCCGAAGTACTATCAAGATATCTTAGGTCGTGAGGGATATGTAAGCAAGAGCAGAAAAATGTACCGATATGTCTCAGGATGTACATCAAACGCAGAAATATAGAGTCTTTTGAATAGAAATCTACGCTGTTTCAACCATGCTTCAGTAACCAATTTTTCGTTTGACACACCCGCCTTGCTGTGCTAATATCCCCTTTGCGGAAACGCAATCAGGACGTCTGAAAAGGCAATTTTCAAGGAACAATCAGGCGCTTCGGTCAAAACCCCCTTGTCCTATCTGCGCCATTAGCTCAGTTGGTAGAGCACCTGACTCTTAATCAGGGTGTCCCGGGTTCGAGTCCCTGATGGCGCACCAAAGGCCCACCCGTAAGGGTGGGTTTTCCGTTCCCCTTCTATCAGGGACTCGAACCCGGGGTCCTGGGGGCAGAACGCCGCCACCCGCAGTGCGGGATGCAAGCAGCATGTCAGCCCAATGAGGCAAGGAGTTTCCCGACTGAGCTTCGCGAAGAAAGGGAAAGGACCATGGCGAATTGAGGGGGCAGAGGTCTTACCCTATTCCGCCGCTGCCAGCGTATGCGTGTTCAGGTACTCCTCCTGCTCCGGGGTCAGGTTGGCTTTCGCTCGCAGGATCTCCGCGGCGGGCGCGGGAAGAAAGCTGTCTTCTTTCATAACATACGGCAGTCCCTTGTACCAGGCGACGAACAGCCGCATGGAGGAGGTGCCGATTTCACTGTCTTTATCCGTATAGATGGTTTCCAGTTCCTTCACCTTGAACCCTGCCGCTTTGCCCTGATCGATCCTAAAAGCCTCTGCCAATTCTTCCAGCGGGATCTCAAATAGATTGCTGATCTCTGACAAGGTGTAGGAACCGCGGATATCAGCGGGATCGTACGCGGTTTCTTCCCCGGCAACTGCCGTGGTTTCCAATTTCTGCGGGATCTTATTTGACTCGGTCTGCCACCAGCCCAGGGCGATGCTTCCGATGATGCCCGCCACCACAAAGAGGATGGAAGCGATCACGGCCGTCTGCGGTCTGATTTTCATGCTTTTGGCCCTCCGTTTCCTGCCGCCACGACGACGGTGTCCGCAACCGGGCAGGCAACGCCGCTCAGGCACTCATGGCAGCTGATGCACTGGTGGTTACGGACGGCTTTGCCGGTGGACACCTTGATCTGCATCGGGCAGGCAGCATCGCATTTTTTACAGGAAATGCAGGTCTCCTCCCGCCTCCTGATGGGAAACACGCGGATGAGGTTGAACAGGCCCAGCAGCGCGCCGTAGGGACACAGGTACTTGCACCAGGGCCGCTGAACAAACAGCGACAGGACCATCGTGAGGACCAGCACCAGGATGGCAGTCCACGCCACTTCACCGGTGAAGAAGTTGAACAGCGCGTAATAGGGGTCCACCTCAACAAACACAAGCTTGGCCGCGGCCGCTGTCTGGTAGACGACAGCAGCCAGCACAACGTAGCGGAGATAACGCAGCACCTTGTCAACTGACGGCGGGATCAGCTTGCCGTACCGCTTCCCCAGCATCTTCTTGCCAAGTTTTCCGATCCATTCCTGCAGTGTGCCCAGCGGGCAGAAATACCCGCAGAAGATCGGCCCGAAGAAGAGCGCGACCACCAGGCCCAACGACATGAGGATCAGGGCCGCGGTGTGAAGCTTGGGCACCAAACCACCGGTGGCAAAGAACTCGTACACCGTCACCACCCCGCCAAAGGGGCACACGGCGTGCAGGGAGATCTCCGGCAGCGGGATCACCACCCCGATTCCCTTGAGGTACTTGATCACCGCCAGCGCCGCGACCAAAACGAACATCGTCCATTGAACAACTGCGCGCAGGGTCCGGATACGGCTGCCTTTTGCTTTCATATGCATCATCTCCTTACGGATCATGGTAAACCTGTTTTGGGTAAAATTGAAGCGGGCCAGCGCAACGTTTATACTGCTTTTGATGCGGGGGAATTGAATGGGCACCTCATGCGTTGGGGTGCCCATTCAGGTTGCCAGGAAATCCTACCTGCGGTTGCGGCCGCAGCCGAAGTTCCGCTGAGTATTGCTGTTGCAGTTGTCGCACAAGCCGTCATTGTTCCCGTCGGCGTAGTTTTGGCCCTGCGCGTTGCCCTGGATCACGCGGCCCATCATGCCCTGTCCGCGGCCCTGGGCGTTCTGCATACGGCCCATCCTCCCCTGCATGCGGCCGCGCATCCCCTGCAGAAAGCCCTGTCTCTGGCCCTGCGCATCGGTGCTGAAGCGGTCGCAGATGCCGTCGTTGTTCTCATCGATGAATCCGGGGGCCCCGGGGTTTGTGCCCTGAGCGTTTCCGCAGTTGTCGCAGATCCCGTCCTTGTCGGCGTCGGCGCAGCCGGTCAGCGGAGCGGTCGTTCTCGGGGCAGCCTGGTTCCAGCGGCGGCCGTATTGCCCGCCAAGGGAATAAGTCGGGGGCGTCTCAGTCGCCTGCGCTTCGGGCACTGCGGGAGTGGACACATCCGCGGCAAGTCCGAAAACGGGCAGCGCGACCAGCAGCGCAAGCGCGAGGATCATCAGGTTCCTTTTCATGTTGGGGTTCTCCTTTTAGTCATTCAGCAACTGCTTGCTGTGGCATCAATATAGCCGCCGACTGTGGCGAAAGTGTGTTTTTCGCGGGGAGTATTTGGTACATCGTTTTCCACTGCAGGCAGTGACGTTCGCCCCGTCCCGCCCAAAAGATCCGTGGTTTGCCGCGGCGGCCGGCGCGCCACCGGACTGCGGAACCGTCAAACAGGCTCCGTATTGCGTCCCGTTTGCTCCGGTGATACAATCCGCATGGATAAGTCATATCTTCTCTCAGTTTTTTGCCCTCATGACGACCATTGGCACAACCGACCGTTCAATCGACCCCTTCATGCCCGAACAAGACCATACCTGATCACCAGCAATCCGGAGGAGGTTGTTTGCCGTGAAACGGATCATGATTTTTCTGCTCCTGACAGCCCTGGTCCTTCTGCCCCTGCAAGGGGGGCTGACAGAGGAAGCGCAGTCCTATACCCCGGAGCAGTTGCTCCAATACTGGCATCAGGTGATCTCCCTGATGCGCGAGGCGGAAGTATATCCCTACGTGGAACTTCGTGAGGGAGACAGGGGATATGAGGTCATGTTCCTCCAGGCCCGCCTGGCCCAGCTTCTGTACTACGGCAAAACCATCTCCCCGCAGTTTGGCAGCGGCACCCGGGCCGCCATGCGCATGTTTGAGCGGGTGAATAAGCTGCCCGTCAACGGCATTGCCTCCGTGGAGGACCAGAAACTGCTGTTCTCCTCCCGGGCCCTCAGCAACCCCGGAACCCCGGCAGGCTTGGATCCCGGGCAGACCCCGCCCCCGGACAACGGCGGATGGCCGGATCTGGACCCGCCCGACTGGTGGCCGGCTTTCCCGAAGATCCCGCTGGTGACACCCGGCGTGGAGATCCAGATTGACCCGGACATCACAGACGGCCTGGATCCGGGGGCGATCATCACCCCGTCGCCGAAACCCATTGCTACGATCATGCCAGGCCTTCCCGACCTGGGCATCGATACGCGCATCGACCCGGACCTGCTGGTAACCGAACCTCCCCTCATCAATCCTGGGCTGGATCTGGATATCCCCAAGCCCTGAACGCGGCATCCTCCTCCCGGCCGGGCAGTCTCAGCGAAGGGCGCCGTTTTCATGTGAAAGAGCGCCCGTCTCCTGCTGATGTCCCGCCTTGCCGGCATGCGGGGCGAAACCGTTTCCGATGATCGTAAGCAAAGCGCTGCCCCTGAGGGGCAGCCGGGGAGGACGCGGAACCGGAAGGCGCGCCCTATGTTTTCTTTATGCGGTTGACGCCGCCCGTGAACACCGTTAAGATGGGCCGGATACCTTTATATAAGGAGAGCATGCAGCATGAAACACCGTCTGGCGTTGATCGGTTACGGCGGGATGGCCGGCTGGCATCACAGCAATATCAAGGAGAAGATTCCGCAGATAGAGGTGGTCTCGGCCTATGACGTGCGGGAGGAAGCGCTGGAAAAGGCAAGGCAGAACGGGCTGAAGACCTATCCTTCCCTGCAGGAACTGCTGAACGACAAATCTGTTGACCTGGTCACCATCGCCACGCCCAATGATTTCCACCGTTCCCTGTCCATCGCCTGCCTGAACGCGGGCAAGCACGTCATCTGCGAAAAACCGGTCACCCTCAACGCCCGCGAGCTGGAGGACGTCATCGCGGCGTCAAAGGAGGCCGGGCGCCTGTTCTCCATCCACCAGAACCGCCGCTGGGACCGGGATTTCCTCACCGTCAAAAAGGTCATCAGCGACGGCCTCATCGGCAGGCCCTACTTTGTCGAATCCCGCGTGCAGGGCAGCCGCGGCGCGATGCACGGCTGGCGCGGTTACAAACAAAACGGCGGCGGCATGACGCTGGACTGGGGCGTGCACCTGCTGGACCAGGCCCTGCAGCTCTTCCCGGAAAAGGTGGTGTCCGTCAATGCCCACCTGTTCTCTGTCTTCGGCTCGCAGGTGGACGACAACATCAAGCTGCTGCTGCGCTTCCAGTCCGGCACGTCCGTGATGCTGGAGATGTCCACCAACTGCTTCATCCCCCTGCCCCGCTGGCACGTCAGCGGCACCGATGGCACGATGATGATCGAGGACTGGTCCTGCAAGGGCCGGATCGTCAAGCTCAGGCCCGAGGGCGAAATGACCTGGGAGGACGACATCGTGTACACCGAGGCCGGGCCGACGCGCACCATGGCCCCAAGGCCGAAGCACACCACGGCGGAGCTGCCCCTGCCGGAAGTGAAGGCCGACTGGACGGAGTATTACAAGAACATCGCGGATGTACTGGACAGCGGTGCGGAACTGATCGTCAAGCCGGAGCAGGCGCTGCGGGTGATGAAGGTGATCGACGCGCTGTTCGCCTCCCAGGAGGCCGGGCAAGGGCTGAAGTGCGACATATAAAGACCCGGCTGGTGCGCAGGACGGCGGCGTCCTGACACCGCCCCTGACTAAACACNNGCTGTTCGCCTCCCAGGAGGCCGGGCAAGGGCTGAAGTGCGACATATAAAAGCCCTGCCACTGCGCAGGACGGCGGCATCCTGAAACCCGCCCCTGACTGAAACCCTGTCCATCGGGTTATCATCCCCCTGAGGCCGCCCATAAGCGACGCGGCCGGATGGAGGATGTTTTGATGAGATCACCGGCAGATACCTACACCCTGACCAACGGGATGAAGATCCCCGTCATCGGCTTTGGCACCTGGCAGGCGGAAGACGGCCGGGAGGCCGTGGAGGCGGTGAAAGCCGCGCTATCCGCTGGCTACAGGCACATCGACACCGCCCAGGGGTACGGCAACGAGGAGAGCGTCGGGCGCGCTGTCCATGCGAGCGGGATCAGGCGGAAGGAGGTCTTCATCACCTCCAAGCTGGTCAACCGCGTGCGCGGGTATGAGCAGACCAAGGCCGCCGTCAGGGAGAGCCTTAAGAAACTGGGCACGGACTATCTGGACCTTTTCCTGATCCACTGGCCGGTCCCCGCGGACTTCAGGCGGGACTGGAAGGAGATGAACGCCGCGTCCTGGCGGGCGATGGAGGAAATGCACGAGGCCGGGCAGATCCGCGCGCTGGGCGTGAGCAACTTCCAGGCCAAGCACATCGACGAGCTGATGCGGACCGCGAAGATCGCCCCGGTGGTCAACCAGATCCGCCTGTGCCCGGGCGACACGCAGGATGAGACGGTCCGGCACAGCCGGGAGAAAGGCATGCTGCTGGAGGCATACAGCCCGCTGGGCACCGGGGAGATCTTCGGGGTTTCCCTGATGCGGGAGATGGCGGAAAAATACGGCCGCACCGTCGCGCAGGTCGCCATCCGGTGGAGTCTGCAGATGGGCTTTCTGCCCCTGCCCAAGTCGGTCACCCCGGAGCGCATCCGGGAGAACGCCGACGTGTTCGGTTTTGAACTCGCCCAGGAAGACGTGCGAAGGATCGCGGCGCTCAAAAACGTCGCGGGCTGGCACGCGGACCCGGATCACATCAGCTGGTAAGCGATGTGACCATACATTAGCAAGGAGAGATATATGCAATACAGGAATCTGGGCGATACCGGCCTGAAGGTCAGTGAGATCTCGCTGGGCAGCTGGCTCACCTACGGCAACGGCGTGGAGAAGGAAACCGCCATCAGGACGATCGACGAGGCCTACAGTCTGGGCATCAACTTCTTTGACACCGCCAACGTGTACAACAGGGGCGAGGCGGAAAAAGTTGTCGGCGAAGCGCTGCGCAAATATGAGCGCAGCTCCTACGTGCTGGCGACCAAGGTGTTCTTCCCGATGGGCGAGGGGCCCAATGACCGCGGCCTCTCCCGCAAACACATCATGGAATCAGTAAGCGCCAGCCTCAAACGCCTGGGGCTGGACTACGTGGACATCCTCTACTGCCACCGTTTTGACCCGGACACCCCGCTGGAGGAGACGATCCGCGCCTTTGACGACCTGATCCGACAGGGAAAGGTGCTCTACGCCGGCGTCAGCGAGTGGACCGCCGCGCAGATCGAACAGGCGATGCGCGTGTCGGACAGGTACCTGCTCAACCGCTTCGTCGTCAACCAGCCCAGGTACAACCTGCTGCACCGCCACATCGAGGACGAGGTCATCCCCACCAGTGCGCGCAACGGCATCGGCCAGGTGGTCTTCTCCCCCCTGGCGCAGGGCGTTTTGACCGGCAAGTACAAAAGCGTGGACGGCATCCCCGCGGACAGCCGCGCCGCCAGCAGCCGGATGAACACCTTCATCAAGCGCGAGCTGACCCCGGACGCCCTGAAAAAGGTGGAGCGGCTCAGCGCCATCGCGGACAGCCTGGGCATCCCGCTCCCCCGCATGGCCCTGGCCTGGATCCTGCGCCTGTACAACATATCCAGCGCGCTGGTGGGCGCCAGCCGGCCGGAGCAGATCCGTGAGAACGCCGGCGCGTCCGGCCTTGTGCTGGAGGAGGATACGCTGCTTGCGATCGAGGAAGCGCTGCGGTAATGCGGACGGCATACCGGGATGGGAGAAAGCCGGGGGATTCCATCCCCCGGTCCCCCAGGCAAGGGACTTCGTCCCTTGACCCGGGATCTTTACCAAAGAGCAAAATCGAACCGCCTGTACGAAACAAAAACCAATACATTCAAAACATCAATGATTCCGGGGTCCGGGGAGGAACTCCCCGGGCGGGGGGA
>MTKZ01029619.1_pt1 | contig 16763 bp, 15 predicted proteins | sample 1042781 | NCBI WGS metagenome assembly MTKZ01 (sample SAMN06212207, study PRJNA360539) | anaerobic digester metagenome | biome: Wastewater treatment plant; material: sludge; isolation source: anaerobic digester fed with sludge from wastewater treatment plant | place: Denmark: WWTP Viborg ... | reverse complement strand
GAATATGATTTTTTCTACCTGCACTTCAAGAAGACAGATACCTTCGGAGAAATCGGAGATTTCGACGCAAAAGTAAAAGCCATCGAAGAGTTTGATGCCCAACTGCCCCGCTTGATGGCATTGAACCCGGACGTGGTGATCATCGGGGGCGACCATTCCTCCCCGGCGGTGCTCAAATCCCACAGCTGGCATCCAGTGCCGCTGCTCATGTACGCGAAGTACGTTCGCGCGGACAAATTCACAGAATTTGGGGAAACCAACTGCGCCCAAGGAAACCTTGGGCGGATCCCCGCTTACCACGTCATGCCGATCGCGCTGGCAAATGCCGGAAGAGTGTCCAAATACGGAGCCTAATATATGAAAGAAGTGAAAAATAAGCAGGATTCTGCCCTCAAAAACAACGACCTCTTTTCGGAAAAGCTTTTTGAAAAGATGGTTGCTCTCTGTCCGGCGCTGAACGACCTTGAATTGTTTGAGTTTCGCTATTGCCTCGAGACCATCACCCCGGAACAGGGTTGGCAATCAGTGGAGTTGAAGAGCAAGGATGAAATTGAGCAGATGATCAACAGCGCTGCCTTTTATTCTGGTATTCAACTCAAACCCAAACTGGATAATCGCCCAACCATGGACCCCCAAATCCTCTCGCTGTTGCGGATGCTCTTTGTAGGTTTGACTACTGGCGACTACCCAACGGATTGGGTGGAAAAACACTTTACCTTTGATCCGCGTGGGTTCTACTTCATCCACCGGTCAGAATATTACACTGAAAACATCATCGCGCATCTGGGCGGAAAACCTTTCCTGGCATTTGACCGCCTGCAAAACCACTTCCAAAACCTGCCTGCCGTCGGTTACAAAGACTTCAAGAAGGCAAACGAGGAAGTGGATGAGGCTTTCATCAGGATTGTTCACTCGCTGGTCGAAAAGATCGGCACCCCCATCTTGATCGCCATTGCCGGGCAGACTGCGGCGGGCAAGACCGAAATCGTCGAACGGCTGCAGCAAGCCTTTCAAAACACCGGAAAGAGTATCTCGGGTCTGGAGATTGACCACTTTCTGACGGATCGGGATTATCGGGAAGCGCATGGGATTGACTCGCTTGGCCAGGAAGCCCTGCACTTTGAAATGCTGACACGAGCACTTGAGGATCTGCGAGCGGGTAGAGCTGCGATGACACCCCAATATGACTTTATTTCCGCCACCTCAAGCCATGCTCTCGATGGAAAGCTCAAACCGGGGCGGGATACTATGCGCATTGAACCGGCTGACATCATTTTCATGGAAGGGAACTTCCCGTTCCTCCTGCCTGAAATCGCGGCTTTGACCGGAATAAAGGTGATGTACATCACCGATGATGCTGTTCGGCTGAAGCGCAAATGGCGTCGCGATATGGACTTTCGTAAGAAATACGAACTGTATTACTTCTTGAATCGCTTTTTCCGGGAACAATTCCTGATGGCCGAACAGGTCTATAAGCCGCAAATGGAGCTTTCCGACCTTGTGGTGGACACATCCCGGGCTGAAATCTGGGCGACTCCAGCAATCCAAGCCCTGTTGTGAATGTCAAGTAAAAAAGAATTGACGAATTTATGAAATTTATCTTGCAATTTCCACGTAATTGCACTATACTGTTTCAAATGTAAGTGGTATTTCACGAACACAGATATTGTTGTCCCTTTTTTTGATCAAGGATCTGCACCGAGGTGTTATGAACAGCCCTTCAAAATCTCCCCCGAAAATTGACTTCAGCCAGGTTCTGACGGATCATTTCAATAACCTGACCAAGAGTGAAAAGCGTATTGCCAACTTCCTTCGCAAAAACCAGGAGGAGTCTGCCTTCCTTTCTGCTGGCGAGATAGCTAACCGCCTGGACCTGAGCGAGGCGACCCTGGTGCGCTTTGCCCGCAGCCTTGGCTTCAGCAGTTACCCGGCGATGCGCGCGGTCCTGCAGGATAATTTCCGCCGGCGGGTCACCCACTCCGCCCGCTTACGTGGCAGGCTGAACGACCTCAGGGACGGTGGCGATATCTGTGAACGCCTGACAGCAACAGAAATCGATTTTCTGTCCCAGGCGTTGGATTCCATTAAACGCGAAGAACTAAACAACGCGGTCGAAATTCTGCATGAACACGACCGCGTTTTTGTCTTTGGGCTCGGTCCATCGGTCTCATTGGTAGACCTCCTCGAGCTCCGGCTGCGCAGATTCGGACGCGAAGTTGTCCCTCTTACCAGCTCAGGCCGCGAATTTCTCGAATACCTGACCATGATGGAAGAAAAGGATCTTTTGTTTGTGATCTGCTTCTTTGATCAGAACCCTGCTCTCAAATTGGTCATTGACTACGCCAACAAAGTCGGCGCGACCATCATCATGCTCACTGACACGCTCGAAGCGATCCTCGGCGACAAAGTGGATGTAGTCTTGTCAGCGAAACGCGGTCCGATCGGTGAATTCCATTCCCTGGTTGTTCCCATGACAGTCATCAACGCGCTGCTATTATCCCTGGCAAGCATGGAACAAGAAAAATCCATGACGCTGCTTGACAAGCTTGACAATCTACGGGATCAGTTGAAGGCGTTTAACACCTGCGCGGATGAATGACGCTTTTTCTGATAAGCAGTATGTAAGTACTGGAAAATCTTTACACCTGGAGGTTCAATGTTCTAGTATGCACAAGAGACACGTAAAGGTAGTAGTTGTACTGAGAGGAGAGACAAGATGGCTGTAGCATCAAAAACAGTTCCATCATCCGGACAGAACTGGAATGCGCGCTTACGCCGGTTTTTCCATTGGCTGAGCAGTCCGCATGTTGTGCTCTCCTTGATCATGCTGGCAGTGATGGTCTACATGGTAATTATTCCACTTTACCGCATGATCATTACCACCTTCTCAGTGCAGGAGATGGATCTTCGCGCCATTCCTGGAGCAGAAGTCGGTGACCTGACGTTTTACCACTGGGTCCGGATGTTGAGCAGCACCATCAGCAGGATCATGACGTATGAGCCGCTCCTGCATTCGCTGACCATCTCCCTTGGTGCCACAGGTCTTGCCTTGATTATTGGCGGTTTGATGGCCTGGCTGGTGGTCAGAACCGATGTTCCGGGAAAAGGAGTTATCAACACCCTGGCAACGGTTCCCTACATCATGCCTTCCTGGACCATCGCTCAAGCGTGGATCGTGTTATTCAAGAACCAGACATCTGGCGGTACCCCTGGGTTGTTGGAGTTCCTAACTCACAGCCCAACACCTGATTGGCTGGCATATGGTCCAGTTCCTATCATCGTCAGCAGTGCTTTGCATTATTACACTTTCTTTTTCCTGTTTGTTTCAGCAGCTTTGCTTTCCATTGACTCTTCCCTTGAGGAAGCCGGCGAACTGGCTGGCGCAGGTCGTTGGCGAATCATGAGGAAAATCACTTTCCCCCTGGTCATTCCTGCAATTGCCTCCGGCTTCATCATGACTTTCTCCAAGACCATGGGCACCTTTGGTGGACCGAACGTCTTGGGCGTTCCGGTGCAATATTACACGCTCTCAACCATGCTCAGGTCAAACACGGGTATTGGAAATTATGGGGATGGTTTCGTTTTGGCAATTGTTCTGATCCTGTTTGCCATGACGACCATCATGATCAATCAAAGATTGGTAGGCACCCGGAAGAGTTATGAGACCATTGGCGGTCGCGGCTTTATGGCGCAAAAGCAGAAACTTCGTAACTTCAAAGGCCTGCTCACAGCTTTAGTGGTAATCTTCCAATTCTTTATTGCGGTGTTACCCCTTTCCCTGCTGATCTACAGCACCTTCATGCTCAGGACGGGTGATTACAGTCTCAGCAACTTCACCCTGCAGCACTGGATCGGCAAAGGTGTTATGAACATCAACAGCGGTGAGCCGGGTGTTCTGCTGAACAGGAAAATTTACCTGGCGGCTTGGAACTCGATTCGGCTCTCCTTCTTTACCGCGACATTCACGGCCTTGTTGGGGGTGATCCTTGGTTATGCCATCGTCAAAGGTCGTGGAACCAGGCTCTCAAAAATTGTTGAGCAAATCGCGTTCATTCCTTACGTAATTCCGGGTATTGCCTTCGGCGCGGTTTATATTTCGATGTTCACAAAATCGGTGGGACCGATCCCTGCCCTGTATGGCACCTTTGCCTTGCTGGTCGTGGTATCGGTGGCCAAGCATATTCCATATTCTGCCCGCAGCGGTGTGTCAGCTATGTTGCAGGTGGGGAAAGAATTGGAAGAAGCGGCAGCCATCGCGGGTGCAGGTCCATGGAGAAGGTTTAAGCGCATTATCTTCCCCCTGACCAGCACCGGTTTCGTCTCCGGGTTCCTGATGACCTTCATCACGACCATGCGCGAACTTTCGCTGATCATTCTGTTGGTCACCCCCACCACCGCTGTGCTGGCAAGCCAGACCATGCGGTACATCGAAAATGGAAATGAACAACAAGCCAACGCAGTCATCATCATTCTGATCGTGCTTGTCCTGTTGGGCAACTTTCTTATCAGCCGGTTCCGCGGCGGAAGCCTGAAAAAAGGCTTGGGATTATAAAACGAGGAGAACATGGATACACCAATTATTATTAAGAACTTAACAAAAAAATTCGGGGATGTCGTTGCGGTCAATGACGTCAGCGTAACCATCGAGCCCGGTTCGTTCCTGACACTTCTGGGACCTTCCGGCTGCGGTAAAACCACCCTTTTGCGTTGTATCTCGGGTTTGGAAGACCCGGATGATGGAGAGATCATCATTGGCGACAAGCTGGTCTATTCACGCTCAAAGGGCATCTCACTCCCATCCGGGCAGCGGGATTTGGGATTGGTTTTCCAGAATTATGCCCTCTGGCCGCACATGAACGTCTATAAGAACATCACTTTCGCGCTTGAAATTCAGAAGATGTCGAAAGCAGACATGGATATCCGTGTCAAAGAATCCCTTGAAGAAGTGCAGATGGCGGGTTATGAAGACCGCTACCCTCGTGAAATGAGTGGTGGTCAGCAGCAGCGTATTGCCCTGGCTCGCATGCTCGCCTACCGACCAAAGGTCTTCCTGATGGACGAACCCCTCTCAAACCTGGACGCCCGTCTTAGAATGGATATGCGCACTGAGTTGAAACGTCTGCACCACATTTCTGATGCCACGACGGTTTACGTGACCCACGATCAGGTCGAAGCCATGACCATGTCCACCAAGATTGCGGTCATGAAACTGGGCGTCATCCAGCAAATGGACACCCCCGATATGGTCTATCACTACCCAGCCAATCTTTTTGTAGCCGACTTTATCGGCAATCCAAAGGTAAACCTGATGCCAGGCTGGGTCTCAGGGCAAAACATTGTGGATATTGGAAAATTTAATATTCCGGTGAAGACTTTCAACAAAACGGGTGATGTCGTGGTGGGTTTACGTCCTGAAGATATTGTTGTCCACAAAGAACCCACCGATGGAGCGGTTGAGTTCGCCGCCTATTCAGTTTTACCCTCAGGCGCCGATACGACGATCATTGCCCGCAAGGGAGACACCGAGCTGACCATTAAGGAAATGGGTGTCAGTAAGATTCAGATGGATCAACCCATCTGGTTGTCGTTCAAGGAAGATGCGATCAACCTTTACGATAAGGAAACAGAATCACTCATTACTGCGTAGAGAGAGTCGAGAATTCAATGAACCCTTTTTGTTACCTGCCAAGGAGGTCATTAGAGAGAAGAAAACTGAGCAATGGACAGTCGATGTTTTTAACAACTTTGAACCAACTACAGAAGGAGAAAGAAATGAAAGCATTTTTTAGATTAGCAGCATTGGTCCTCGTGATCACAATGCTCGTGTCCTGTGGCGCAAAGCCAGCAGAACCCGCCGCAACTGAACCGGTCGCTCAGCCCGAAACCCTCACCCCCCAACAGGAATGGTTGAAGGCGAACCTGCTGGGCGAGTACGAAACCGGAACCCAGGATTGGGCGGCAATTGAGGAAGCAGCCAAAAAAGAAGGAACTGTTTTAGTCTATGCCAACTCGTCCAAGGTCGAAAAGGCTGCTGAAGCCTTTATGGAACTTTATCCCGAGATCAACGTGCAAGCATACGATCTGGGCGGTGATGATGTCCTCATGAAAACACTCGAGGAGCAAAAAGCCGGAGCATTCACTGGTGATGTCTGGTTCAGCAGTGGTGGCGCGGACCTGATTGGGCAAGTGCTGCCCAAGAATTACGTTTGGCGATTCGTGCCCGATTCCACAGCCGCTTACACGCCCGAACAGTACACCCAACCCTTGCTGATGAGCCGCTTTGGAACCAGCGTCTTTGCTTACAACTCTGAACTGAACGACACCTGCCCCATTACCAACATCTGGGAACTCACCCAGCCGGAATGGAAAGGAAAATTCTTCATTGAAGATCCTTTGAATGATGCCTCGACCTTAAGCAAGTTGATCACAATTGCGGCTCACCCTGACGAAGTCAAACAAGCCTATGTCGATCTCTACGGCAGCGAGCCTGTTTTGGACGCGGATACCCCTGATGCCGGTTGGCTGTGGCTCAAGCGCTTTGCGCAGAATGGCCCCATTCCCCAGCCCGGTGGTGATGAAGTCGATTCCGCCTTCGCGACCCCTGGAATGACCGAGAGCTACATGGCTCTCACCTCCTATTCCAACATGGCTGACGTTCAGGAAGGCATCCTAGCGTTTGAACCCTGCTGGGGTATCCAGCCGAAACTGGGTGTCCAAAGCCAGAGTTACGTGGGCATCATCAACCAGGCCCCACATCCAAACGCTGCCAAGCTTTGGATCAAGTTTGTTACCAGCCCCGAAGGCCGTGACCCATGGGCCAAGTTCGGAACCTACTTCCCCGATTCAACCTATGAGGTTCCCGAGGGACAGAAACCATTGCAGGAAATGTTCGACGTAACCTGGTTCATTTCTGAGCAGTATGCTTACGATCACATGCTCGAAGCACGTGATTTCTACCTGCTGAATTTGGGCAAATAGCCAGATTCTGCTGAGATTTTCGATCAATCAGGCACGAATCCTTAAAAAATTCGTGCCTGATAAAAACTAAAATGCGGGTCATAAACATTACAAAAAATTACACGGTGATACTATGATGCTTAAAGCTGTCTTTTTCGACATGGGAGGTACGATTGATACATTCCGTTACACCAGGGAGCAGAGAATCGAGTCTGTCTCGTCGGTACGCGAATGCCTCAGCCGTACAGGCATCATAACCACCTGTTCAGACACATGCCTGGCAGACATGATCACGGCAGGTACATCAGAGTATCTGCGCTGGAACATGGTAACCAACGTGGAGCTCAAACCAGCGGAGATTTGGGCTAATTATTTTCTAAAAGATCTGCACCTGAACCCTGCAGATTTGGAGCCTGTTGCGGAGAAATTGGCCTTCATTTACGAAACGCGCTTGTTTACGCGTGAGATGCGACCTGAAATTCCCGAGGTTTTGGCTGAAATCCAGAAAATGGGCTTAAAGATAGGTTGCATCAGCAACACGCAGAGCAGCCAACAGGTCCCTTACAGCCTTAAAGAGTACGGGATTGACTCCTACTTTGACCCGGTGGTCCTCTCTTCCGAATACGGAAGGCGCAAACCGGATCCAGCAATTTTTTACCACGCGGCACGCCTGGCGCAGGTGCCAACCAGCGCCTGTATCTACATCGGGGACAAAGTCAATCGCGATATCCTGGGCGCGCAACGAGCCGGTTTCAGGGCGGCTATCAAGATCCACCATATCTATGATAATGGTGAACCCGACGAAGGCGCGGAGCCTGACGCAAAAATTGAAAACATGCTGGATCTGATCCCTTTGATCAAGCAATACCTTGACCAGGACGCGCAAACAGCTCCAAACGATAATGGACACAAAGTGAAGGCTATCTTCTTTGACGCCGGCGACATCCTCTACACCAGGCCGCATAAAGACCAGCATCTTAGAGCATTTCTTGATTCGCACCAGTTGGAATTTCCAAAAAATTTCGATGATGAGAGAAAACGACTTAAAGCGCTTGCATTCACAGGCAAACTCCCGCGTCACGGTTATTATGAACAGCTTATCCGGTTTTTTGGCATCACGGATCCGGATTTGGTTTCTGAGGGCGTGGAAGCGATGCAAGCCGATGACAACAACGTTGAGATCATCTGCGGTGCCCCGGAAACGATCCTGGAACTCAAAGAGAAAGGGTATATGCTCGGGATCATCACAGACACCGCCATGGCTTTCTCAATCAAACTGAATTGGTTTGACCAGCATGGTTTCGGCAGAGTCTGGGATTCTGTGATCAGTTCAAAAGAAGTGGGCGCGCGCAAGCCTGACCCCGAGATGTACCAACGCGCTTTGACCCAGGTTGGCGTGGATCCTTGCGATGCGGTCTTTGTGGGGCACAAGAAAGCAGAGATCGACGGGGCACGCGAGATTGGCATGAAAACCATCGCCCTTAACTACGACGCTGGAACCCTGGCGGACGCATACATAAACGATATACGCGAAATTCCAAAGGTGTCCTGCTTGCAGGCCTGATAAAAACAGACAGGACCCAAATATGACTGGTGAAATTAAAGCGATTTGTTTCGACGTTGGTGGCACACTCCGCGCGACCATCAAAAACCGGGAAGGGAACCTGGATTACATCCGCAATCTGCAATCCTTCCTGGGGGTGCAGGGTGAGCCGGCTGATTTCCTGAGCCTGCTGCGAAAACGCGAAAAAGAATACCGCAAATGGTGCAAGAAGACCCTCCTCGAGTTACCTGAGACGGGACTTTGGACGCAATTCTTCCTGCCCGATTTTCCGCGGGACTTTGTCTGGCAAAACGCGGTCACCCTTAACCAGATGTGGAGAGCATCCCGGAATAACCAGATTTTCCCGGATGCGGTCAGCACCATCAAAACGCTTGCCGAACGGGGTTACAAACTGTCTATAGTAAGCAACACAACCTCATCTGTCGAAGCCCCCGCCATGTTGGCTGAGAATGGTTTGACTAAATACTTCCACCCAGTGCTTTTATCCTGCGTGGTTGGCAGCCGAAAACCGCACCCATCCATGTTCCTTCAGGCTGCCCGGGGGATGGGCGTTCTGCCGCAAAATTGCGCCTATGTTGGCGATAATCTTGCCAGAGATCTGATTGGTGCAATGCAAGCAGGCTTTGGCTCAGTTGTCATCATCAACATGAACGGTTACCAAACGGATGAGTACGACCCCGATGACGATTTCCAGGCAGAAACCATCACAGAAACCAAGCCACAGTTTCGTATAGGTCGCCTTGGCGAACTATTGGATATCTTCCATGGTGTTCCTGAGGCAGGCTCACAGGAATTCGAACCCGGCCAACCTGAAATGCTTTACGACATTTCCCTCTCCTCAATGTGGAGCGCCGATCAGGAGCTGCCTTTTTCTGAAACTTTCAGCTTAGCCCGCAAACTGGGCTTTGTTGGCTTCGAATTCAGCAACAAGGTCACGCCCCGCTTATACCAGGAATGGGATCGGAATAAGTATTATGTCGCCACCATCCACGACCCCTGCCCTTCAGAATTTGGGTATACAGAGCTGAAGAGACAGGATATTTCCCTTTCCAGCCTGGATGAAAACCACCGCATTAAGGCAGTCGACAACCTGAAACGTTCCATCGACCTGGCAGTTCGCCTTGGCTCACACTCGGTGGTGGTGCACTGCGGTTCGGTACACTGCGATCATTCCAGGGATACAAAAATCCGGGAATGGTATCTCCAGGGCAGGTCCGGCACTCTGGAATACATCCAACTCCAACAGGACTACATTGCTGACAGAGACCAACACAAACAGCCGCACCTCAACCAGGTGCTCCGCAGCCTGGAGGAGATGATTGCCTTTGCCAGGGGTTCCGGCATTGACATCGCGCTCGAAAACCGAAACCGGTATCACGACTTGCCGCTGCCGGATGAAATGGAAACCTTCCTGCAACTGTGTGATGAACCATGGCTTGGGTTTCAGTACGATGTCGGACACGCCCATAACCTTGAAGTGTTGGGGATGGTTGGCAAAGGCGAGTGGCTTCGCCGCTTCCACCACCGCCTGATTGGCATGCATTTACATGATGTGAATGGCCTGCAGGATCATTTAGCCCCGGGTATGGGCGAAGTCGACTTTTCGAGCTTTTCCCCTTATTTGGCCGACGGTGTTTTGCGAACCCTTGAGGTTTCGCCAGACTGCACAACAGATCAAATTTCCCATGGTCTCGAAGTATTGGTCGACCATGGCTGCGTAAAGAAGGTATAAAAACGATTTTTATGGAACTAAATTGCTCTTCGCAAGAAGCTATCACCACACAAAGTCAAAACCGGCTCAAGGTTATCTTGTTTGATTTGGGTGGCACAATCGTTCAAAAACTGAACCATGATTCCAGGGACCCTGAGATCGTATCTGAGATGCTTCAATTCTTAAACCTCAAAGAAAGTCCTGAAAGTTTCATCCAAAGGCTCACCCAACGCGAGAAGGAATACAAGGAGTGGACTTACCGCTCCCTCGATGAACTGTCCTATTCCGAACGCTGGAGCAGATATCTGCTGCCAGAATTCCCCACTGAATTCATCACGGAGCACGCAGATAAACTGCAAACGTGGTGGGGTGACTCCCGCGGAAAACGTTTCATCCCCATCGAAACAATCCGGGTGCTGAAAACGTTGAAGGAACGGGGATATCGCCTGGGCTCTGTCAGCCACACCTCACCCAGGTTCCTGGAAAAAGCTGGCATCAAAGATTTGTTCGATATCACTTTGCAAGCCGCTGATTTCGGCAAACGCAAACCGCACCCTTCGCCTTTCATCGCCGCGGCACAGGCACTTGGTGTCCGTCCGGAAGAATGCGCCTACATCGGCGATCGCCCCTCGCGGGATCTGATTGGCGCGCGCGAAGCTGGCATCGGCCTGGTGGTCATGATCGAGTCCCAGACTGAACTGCGGGAAGAAAATCCGTGCCCGATGCAGGCGGATGTTACCTTGAGTTCCCTTCACGAGAGTTTGGCACATTTTCCTGGCGCGGGGTCACATTTTGTGACAACCCCCACCCTTGCTTCGGACACGCTCTACGATGCGGCGCTCTCAACCATGTGGTGGTCACGTTCCACCGATAACGCCAGCGATTTTTGCCGCAAGGGGCGCGAATTAGGCTTTGCCCGGTTTGAGCTGAACCATCAGATCACTCCCGAAGAATTAGAGACTTTTGACCTCAATCGCTTCCACGTCGGATCAGTCCACGATCCTTGCCCGGCTGTGATCCCGAACAAACGCCTCGAAAATGGCGACTTCCAGGTCACATCCTTGGTGGAAGAGCGAAGACGCGTCGGAGTGGACACGCTAAAACGCACAATTGAATTGGCTTATCGCCTGGGTTCCAGGCTCGTGGTTATCCACCCGGGTCGGGTGGATGGCGACCACTCCATGGACAGCCGACTGAGGGACATGTATCGCGAAGGGCTCAAAGGAACCCCGGAATACGAAACTTTGCGGAAAGAATTAATCACAGACCGGCGTGAACGCGGAAAANNTCGGAAAACCCCACCTCGAAGCGCTGATCCGCAGTCTGACGGAGATCGTAGACTACTCAAAGGATTCTGGTCTGTTTCTTGGGCTCGAGAACCGCCTTCACAACTATGAACTGCCCATTTTTGAAGAAATGGAAATACTGCTCAAGGAATTTCAGCAGCCCTGGGTGGGCTGGCAGTTGGATGTTGGTCACATCCAGGTGCATGACCAACTCGGGCTGATGTCTTTCAAACAGTGGCTGGAGGCATTTTCCCCACGTATGGTGGGAGTCCATTTGCACGATGTTCAGGACATCCTGGATCATCAAATTCCCGGGTCAGGTGATGTGGACTTTGCCTCGCTTGCTCCCTACCTGCCCGCCCACGCCATCCGTACGCTGGAGATCAGCAAATCAACGCCTTATGATGAATTTTTATCTGGTCTGAAATTATTGGAAAAAACTGGCTGTATTAACAGCATCTACTCTGAACGGAGGAAAACATTATGTTAAAAATCTTTAAGAAACGCCGGAATATTTTTATACAGAGAATACAGGAGCAAACCAACCTGACCCTTGAAGGGGTCGATCTCTTGCTTGCTTATATGATCAATCCCGACACAAAAATCGCGGATCAGTTGACGGCCAAGGAAAAAGAAGCGGATGAAGCGCGTCGACTGCTTATTGATGAACTAAATCGCACCTTCATCACGCCTTTTGACCGGGAAGATATCTACGCGCTCTCCAGGGCAATCGACGATATTCTCGACTACGCCTACAGCACCATGACCGAAATCGTCATATTTAAGGTGAAACCCACGGAATACATGGTGCAAATCTGTACGCTCCTTAAGGAATCCACCTTCGAAATGCTCAAAGCCGTGGAGTGCCTGCAGGACCACCCGAGCGTCACCGCCGAACACGCCAATCGCGCCAAAAAGGTAGAAAACAAGATTGAGCATGTGTACCGGGAAGCGCTTGCCAATATGTTCAAGGACACGGAAGACCTGAAGGGCGTGGTCAAGGCGATGAAGATGCGCGAAGTTTATCGCCATCTGAGCAACGCTGCCGACAGGAGCGACGAGGCTGCTAACGTCCTGGCTGACATTGTGGTCAAGACTTCGTAACGCTGAGAATTATGGAAGCCTCACTCATTCTCCTGATCATCTTCGCGCTGATCTTCGATTTTCTCAACGGTGTGCACGACTCGAGCAATATTGTTGCCACCATGATCTCATCGCGAGCCATCCGCCCGCAAATAGCCCTGCTGATGACCGCCCTCGCGAATTTTGTTGGCCCGTTTATCTTCGGCGTTGCGGTTGCCACCACCATCGGCAACGACATTGTGGCTGCTGAACACATCAACATGATGGTGCTCCTGGCTGCGTGTTTCAGCGCGATCTTCTGGAATGTGCTGACATGGATCCTGGGTATCCCAAGCAGCTCCTCGCATGCAATCATCGGTGGCCTGATCGGCGCGGTGGTAATCAAAGCCGGCTTCAAGGTGCTGCTCATCAAGGGAATCATCAAGATTCTGATTGGCTTATTTGCCTCACCGGTCATCGGTTTCGTGGCAGGCATCATCATTGCCAACATCGTGTATCTCCTTTCCTGGAAAGCAACTCCAAAAATTAACGGGGTCTTCAAGAAACTACAGGTGATCACATCCTTGGGTCTGGCTCTCAGCCACGGCACCAACGACGCCCAGAAAACCATGGGTATCATCACCCTCGGGTTGGTTATTACTGGCTTTCAGTCAACTTTTCATGTGCCGAATTGGGTCGTGCTGGCCTGCGCGACAGCAATTGCCATCGGAACCGCCCTGGGCGGTTGGCAACTGATCAAAACCCTTGGCTCGAAGTTCTACAAAATTCGCCCGGTGCATGGTTTCTCGTCGCAGATCACCTCCGCGATTGTAATCATTGCCGCGTCGTTGCTCGGAAGCCCCGTCAGCACGACCCAGGTGGTGAGCTCATCCATCATGGGTGTTGGGGCTGCCGAACGGATGAGCAAAGTGCGTTGGGGCGTGGCTGGCGAGATCATGATTGCCTGGGTCATCACCATTCCTGCGACTATGTTCGTTGGAGGGTTGTTTTACTGGCTCTTTCAAAACGCTCTGCCCGCACTTTTAGAACTTTTCTGATCGAAAAGCCGTCGATCAGACCTGTTGCGCCTGACTTGAGCTATATGTTTGCACTTTAGAACTAATTTATCTTTTTCTGGAGAAGAAAATGGAAAATACTGAAAAAAATTATGATGTAATTTTTGCCGGTAACTACACCAAGGACACCATCATTACACCCGCAGGCACGCGCCAGGTGGATGGTGGCGGCATGAATTATGCCGCTCATGCCGGCAAGGCGCTTGGGCTGCGCGGCGCGGTGGTGACCCGCCTGTCAAAAGAAGATGACCACGTGGTGCAGATGCTGCGCGCGGATGGGATCGACTGCTATCCCATCTACAGCCCGTCTTCCACACTAATGACCCTGGAATACAAAACGCTGGATGTGGACAAACGCGATCTCTACGTGACCCACACTGCCGGAAGCATCCATCCAGAACATCTGGAGGGGCTTACCGCTCGTGCAATTGCGGTCAGCCCGAGCATCCGTGGGGAAGTGGAACCCGCCTTTTTCCATGCCATGCGCCTGCGTGAAGGGGTCCTGCTGGCTGCGGATGTCCAGGGCTTCGTCAGAGTGCTGCGCGGGCAGGACCTGGTTTATGAACCCTGGGATGAAATGAGAGAGGTTCTCTCGGATCTGGATATCCTGAAATCCGACGCCATGGAAGCCAAATATCTGACCGGTGAAACCGACATCGAGAAAGCGGCTGCCTTTTACGTCCAACAGGGCGCGAAAGAAATCCTGCTTACCCACGCAACCGGAGTTTTGGTGCACGCGGATGGGCAAAACCACCACTACGAATTCCACTCCAAAAGCATGGATGGTCGCAGCGGCAGAGGGGATACCTGCCTGGGCTCGTACGTCAGCGCGCGGCTCTCGCTCCCACCCCGCGAAGCTGGAAAATACGCCGCTGCGGTTACCAGCATGAAAGTGGAAAAACTGGGCGTTTTCGACCGCACCCTCGCCGAAGTGGAAGACTTCATTGCAAAATATTACGTTTAGATTCAGTTTTGAAGACCAACAAGCCAGGATAGCCCTTCTGACCGAAACCGCTGTGGAGGGCTACCCTGCTCTCTGGGAGCAAATCGTCGCGCAGTGGCGGACTGCTGAAACAGACGCCGCCTGGCTGACTTACAGCGCGAATTACCTCCTCCATACTGCCGGCGTCCGTTGGGCTTTGGATCCACTCTCCCTCTTTTCGCGCCTCTCGCTGACAAACCCGATGAATTTTGCCAGGGACCTGGCTCCCCTGGACGCGGTGGTTCTAACCCACAGGCATGCCGATCATCTTGACCTGGAGCTGTTATCGGCGCTTGTTGATTTTCCCCTGACATGGATTGTGCCGGAGTTTATGCTGGAGGAAGTCCTACCAATCTTCAAAGGTAGGGCAGCCAGGATCATCGTGCCGCGTCCGGACGTCCCAATTGAGATCAGGAATTTGGTGCTGACACCCTTCGAGGGGTTGCACTTCAGGGATGGCAACGGCGTGCCGGAGATGGGCTACCTGGCGGAGTTTTCCGGAAAAAGATGGGCATTCCCGGGGGACACCCGCTTATTCCCAGCCCATGGACTGACTAAGCACGGTAGCCTGGATGGCATCTTCGCGCACCTCTGGCTTGGGAAAAAGTGTGCCCTTTATGAAACACCTCCCCTGCTTGAAGATTTTTGCCGCTTTTTCACGGAGCCTGCGCCGCACCGGCTTGTGATCTCCCACATGCATGAACTGGCACGCGACCCTGACGATTTTTGGGACACAAGCCACTTCAAGCAGGTGAATGCAGAATGCGGGGAACTTAACCCTGAAATTCTGGTCACCCCCGCCTTGACGGGAACATGCATTGCTCTTTGAGCCCTCACGATCCGCAAACAAAACACAATAGGGGATATTACTTGCTATTGTAGACCATTTTGTTCAAGAATAATTCTGGAAAAGTGAAAAATTGGTGTCAATAGTGATACTATAGAATCACATTTAATTTTTCCCAATTATGTCGACTAGAACTATGCAGAGAGGTTGGTTATGACAAAAAGATTGAAATTAGCGCTAATTGGAGGGGCATTGCTGGGCATCATTTGTGTGGTTGGGGCATATCTGCGTTCGGGGGGAACAGCCTCACCAACTATCGTCTTTGCGCTATGGTTCAACCGTGTCATTATCGGTTTGGCTGTGGGAGCGCCCTGGGATACGACAAACAGGAATACTTCTTTGCTTCGTGGGGCAATTTTGGGGCTATTGGTTTCCTTTGCCTACTACAGCTCCACCGGTTTCCAGGATCACATTAGTTTCGTCGCGGGTGTGGTGTATGGCATCATCCTGGAAGCTTTTCTTAGCCGCTTTGTAAAACAGCCGTAACCATTACACACATTAGCAATTGGGAGGGAATATGACTCTATTAGAAGAGGCAATCATTTTTGCCGCTCAAGTTCACAACGGGCAGAATCGAAAAGGCACGCAAACGCCCTACATCCTGCACCCCCTGGAGGCTGCCGCCATCGTGGCAAGCATGACGGATGACCTTGAAATCATTGCCGCAGCGGTCCTGCACGACACCCTGGAGGACGCTCACATCTCCATGGATGAGATCGCGGATAAGTTTGGCGCGCGCGTGGCTGGCCTTGTAAAGTCAGAGACTGAAAACAAACGGGAAGACCTTCCCGCTTCAGACACATGGCTGATCCGCAAGCAGGAGACAATTGAACATCTCCGCCATGAGCAGGATCTTGCCGTGAAAATGGTCGCGCTTGGAGATAAGCTCTCCAACATCCGCGCCATGTACCGGGACCACCTGGCGCTTGGCGACCAACTTTGGGAGCGTTTTAACCAAAAAGACCCCAAGATGCAAGCGTGGTATTACCGCGCCATCGCCGATGTGACCGCTGAGTTAAAATACCATCCTGCTTGGCAGGAATACAGTATGCTGGTGGAGAAGGTGTTTCCAAATATTTCCTGATTTCCTAAAACAAGCAAACTACCTTTCTAGCGATCTAACCAACGCCCATTTGAACATAGACTGTAAGGGTTCTACTCCTATTCCTCCAACTTTATGCTCAAAATTTGGCTATTTATGTTCGTTACTCCAATAATTTCCTTCCCACAGACAGCTGCTTATGACTTATAATAGTAACAAGTCCTAATATTATTTTA
>MTKZ01020543.1_pt1 | contig 16768 bp, 15 predicted proteins | sample 1042781 | NCBI WGS metagenome assembly MTKZ01 (sample SAMN06212207, study PRJNA360539) | anaerobic digester metagenome | biome: Wastewater treatment plant; material: sludge; isolation source: anaerobic digester fed with sludge from wastewater treatment plant | place: Denmark: WWTP Viborg ... | reverse complement strand
AGGCCGGCTGGTAACAGGTTTGTTTGTTCTTGGCCTTTTACCTCTTCTCTGCCCGGGATCGCGCCTTTGATTGACCTGATCTTTCTGCGGAGGATTGCTCCTGTTATCGGGTGGATTTGTTTTTCTTTTTTCAGTGGCTTCAATAGCCTGCTGATCCAGTATTTTATAAATCAGATCCTGTTTTTTAAGAGATTCTGTTCTTTTGATTTTAAGTCCTTTAGCTATTTCCCGCAACTCGGGAAGAAGCTTGTTGCTTAACTCAAGAATGTCGTACATGATGTAAAATGAGAATAAAGAGAAATTTAAAAAAATTGTTATTGGATAACCAGACTTAGAAATAAAGCTGAGCTGGCAGGATTATGCAGAAATCTGTCTACATATCTTAAAAACCGCAGCAATATTAATAAAATAATTGATAAGTTACTTAATTATTGAAAAAAAGCTTGAGGTAATCTGAAATCTAAATAATTATGATATCGACCAGCACTCAATATCTTTTGCAAGATAAGATAAAACTCATATCCTGCAAAATATTTTAAGGTATTATAGCATTTTTTAAGACTTAATGTTAAATCAGCAATTATTTTTATTAAAATTGTACCAATTGCCTAATACAGAAACCAACCCTCTTCTAACTGTCAATGCGTCAGCTAAAGATAACAAAGCAGGTAACCAACCGGGATACTCCGTCTCTTGACAAATATTTGCAGGAGATAGGACGCGTTGAGCTTATCACCCCTGAAGAGGAGGTCATTCTGGCGCGAAGGATAAGGACAGGTGATTCTGATGCCCTTGCCAAACTGGTGAAAGCGAACCTGAGATTTGTGGTTTCTGTTGCCAAGCAGTACCAGAACCAGGGAATGGGGCTCCCCGACCTTATTAATGAGGGTAACCTGGGACTTATGAAAGCAGCTCAGCGCTTTGATGAAACCAGGGGATTCAAATTCATTTCCTATGCCGTATGGTGGATACGTCAGGCAATTCTGCAGGCTCTAGCGGAACAGGCCAGGATAGTGAGGCTGCCTGTCAACAAGATCGGGTCAATTAACAGGATAAACAGGGCTTTTGCAAGGCTTGAACAGGAATATGAAAGGGAACCGTCTTCACAGGAAATAGCCGAACTTCTCGAAATGTTTCCGGAAGATGTCAAGGAGTCGCTCAAGACAAACGGCAGGACAGTAAGCATGGATGCTCCCATTAGCCCCGAGGAGGAAAATAACATGTATGATGTTATGCAGAATCCCGATACTCCCAGTCCCGACAGGAATCTTATAAATGAATCGCTTGCATACGAAATAGAACGTGCACTGAGCTCTCTTGCTCCGAGGGAGGCTAAGGTACTGAAACTATACTTCGGACTAGGAATGAAACATCCTTTTACCCTTGAGGAGATAGGTGAACAACTCAACCTGACGCGGGAAAGGGTCCGGCAGATAAAGGAAAAGGCAATAAAAAGAATACAGTTCACCACCCGCTGTAAAATCCTCAAATCCTACCTCGGATAGGGATTTGTTCCTATCTTTGCCCAAAATCCTCTCTCATGAAGCACCTTGTCTCACCGTCATTGCTGGCTGCCGATTTTCTTAATCTTGGGAAAGACGTTGAACTGGTAAACCACAGCGAAGCCGACTGGATCCACCTCGACATAATGGATGGCGTATTTGTGCCAAATATCTCATTTGGACTGCCTGTTGTTGAACACATAAGTCAAATAGCCAGAAAACCTCTCGATGTCCATCTCATGATAATCGATCCCGACCGTTACCTTCAGAGATTCAGAGACGCCGGGGCCGGAATCCTTACTGTTCAGTATGAGGCCTGCACTCATCTTCAGCGTACGGTGACGGAGATAAGAAACCTTGGAATGAAGGCGGGAGTTGCCGTTAATCCCCATACCCCTGTTTCATCACTTGTAAATACCATCCCTTTTGTAGATATGATACTCATCATGACTGTAAACCCGGGGTTTGGAGGACAGTCATTTATTCAGGATTCATTCAATAAGATCAGAGATCTCCGGCGCATGATCGATGAAAATGGTTATAAGGTCCTGATAGAAGTCGACGGGGGAGTGGATACCTCCAATGCTGCAAGCCTCGTCGAAGCGGGAGTTGATGTCCTCGTTGCCGGTAATGCAGTGTTCGGCTCATCCGATCCGGCTGGAACAATACACAGGCTCAAGAACCTGCTCTGATTTCAGGCAGAATAAGATTTCTTCTTAATTTAATTTTCCGGTTTATTCCTGCTGCCGAAAGGAATTTTTTCGTGGCGGGTAAGTTCCTTATTCCATTTGTTAATCATCGGGAAACCGGAAAAGACTTCATTCATTTACCCTTCCTGCTTTATTTGTTATGAAGGTGATCATTTTATGAATTTCGCCGGGATGAAACCATGTTATTTCACTATCCCTGCTCCACCATGTCAGCTGCCGTTTTGCATAATGCCTGCTGTTCCTTTTAATAAGCTCAACAGCCTTCTCATGTGTTATCAGACCATCGAAAAAGTCAAAAAACTCCGAGTAGCCCACGCATTTAAGAGGGCTCAGCTCTTTAAGACCATGTAGTTCCCGCGCTTCTTCTTCAAGACCCAGGCGCAACATCTCATCCACTCTTGAATTGATCCTTGAGTAAAGCTCAGCCCTGTCTCTCGTGAGACCTATTTTTATTATACTGAAATCTCTTTCTGCTGTTTTTTTTACCAGGAATCCTGAGTAGGGGAGTCCTGTTGTCGCATAGACTTCAAGAGCACGTATGATCCTCTTGTGGTTGCGGAGATCAACCCTGGAATAGAAAACCGGATCGACGATCTTCAGCTCTTTTCTGAGACTTTCAATACCTTCCTCTTTATATTTGCTGTTGTATTTTTCCCTGACAACAGGATCTGTATCGGGTATGTCGTCGATACCCTTGCACACAGCATCTATGTAAAGCCCCGATCCTCCGGCCATAAAAACCACATCGGACGGTTTGAAAAGAGAAGGGAGCAGCGATATTACGGCTCTTTCAAAAAGACTGGCGCTGAAATATTCCTTAACTGAGATAAATCTTATAAAATGATGCCGTACCCTTGCGAGCTGCTCATCTGAAGGCACTGCGGTGCCTGTTTTCATTTCCCTGTAAAACTGCCGTGAATCGGCCGAAATAATGTCCGTGACGAAATGCTCAGGCAGTTCGATGGCAACATCACTTTTTCCGACTCCTGTCGGTCCAAGGATTACGATAAGGGATTTCTTCGATTCAGGCCGGCCGGCAGGACGATCACTCATCCTCCTCGTTCAGCAGTTCCGGGTTGTCAAACTCCGGAAGGTTTTCATCGTCTTCGCCGAGGAAAAGATCATCCACTTCCGGTTCATCTTCATCCTCATCGTCGTCTGAAACCACAATGTTATTGTAAAGTTTTCGCGAACTGCTGCCAAAGACAACCTGCTTGGGAGGTATTCCTTTGGAATTGGTGCAGACAGGATATTCCCTGTCTTCAACTTCCTTAGCCTCGCCGGTGTATTCGACGAAGAGGCCTCTGTCGTTGAAAAAGTCGAAAACATAAAGCAGCTTCTGGTTCTTTCTGAAGATTATTTCTTCAAGAACTGCTGTCTCCATCGTGGATGAGCCGGTACCCATGTCAAACAGCGTGAACTCTTCCTCCTTTTCCCAGTTGTCTGTAGCAAGGTAAAAAGATGCCATCTGAGATTTGTCATACTCAAGCTCCTCCTGAAGGATGTTATGAAAATCAAGCAAAGACTGTGAATCAAGGAACTCAAATTCCCTTACAAACGATTCATCCTCATCCGATAAAACAACAAACTTATAGACCATATCACTTTCAATTCGACGGGTGCAATATAATATTTTTTATTATAAAATTTTCCGGCTTAAATCTTTTTTAGAAGAAATTCTAATGTGTCAATACCATCAGCATAATCCCATAATTCAGGGCTCTGAGCTTTCCCGAAGGGGATATCTTTCCGGCTGACTACACATTGAATTTTGTCAGCCCGGTTCATGATTTCCGATCTGATTTCCTCATCATCGTTGTAATACTGATAATGCAAAACGGCAACAGGAGACGGGATCTGACTGTTTTCCTTCAGAAGGAGAAATCCGTTATCGGTGAACTCTTCCCGGTTCACCATATAGATTGCCTTATTGTAATCATAATTATTGGCATACTTGTTATGATTTAACACATCAGAATTGTTGTGCCATTTTGACGACAGTTCCCTGATGTCGTATCCAAAAGGTATGTAAAGTTTTGATACACTCCGGCAGCCCAGACCGAAATATGTGAAAATGTCAGCGCCCAGCAATGATAGTTCTTCATCGGTTTCATTTCCTTCCAGTACGGCAACTCCGTTCCTGTTTTTCCGGATGATATGCGGGTATTTCCCGAAATAATATTCAAAATATCTTGAACTGTTGTCACTACCCGTTGCAATGACCTTGTCAAAGCCCCTTAGCAGGCCTTCTGTAAAGCTTATTCTCTCACTGAAACCCGGGTTCAGGCTGCAAAGGATATTGCTGATGAACACAATCAGATCGGGATCCCTGGAACTGGTTTTTGCAAGTACCCTGTTACCGCTTACTAAAACAGACAGGAAATCATGAAATCCTACAAGGGGGATATTCCCGGCCATTACAATTCCTACAACCGATGGGGGAATGTCATCTTCAATGCCAGGGTACCTGCAGGTCCATGAAGTGAGGTTTTGCACGCTGAGAAGGCCGGCCAGGGCTTTTACCGCCAACCTGGTATTCTCCGGAGTGAACCATGGATTCAGGTACTGCTGCCTGAGGATAAGTTCATTCAGGGAGGCTGAATATCCGGTCTCCCTGCCATCGAGTGAATCCATTAATATGCTTCCGAGTCCGGAAAAAGCTTCTATCCTTTCTTTTAGTGTCATTTGTTCCTAGCTGGAAGCTGCAAATTTATCTATTTCCCATAAAGAAACCAGCTGTTATTTAATTAACAGTAAAGAGTTAAGATCTTTTGTCAGATAAAAAGCTAATTACCAGTTGTTTTACATATAAAGAAGACAGATTATGCCAAAAAACCGGTCTGGTTTGGTTTGTGTTCTTACTTCTGGCGCTTTTAAAATTTAGGATAGTTGAAATTTCCAGATTGCTGACTATGAAAACTACACAAATTTGATTTCTGATATTTACCGCGCTAACGCCTCTTTTTGTTTTAATAAGGGTTTGAAAGATCAGGAATAACGCTAAAAAAAAAATTTAATCTGGTTTGTGTTATTTTACCACGGATTACACGGATATCACGGGTAAAATCACGGATTTTATTATCTGAGAGCAATCCGTGTCAGGTGTAAAAAAAACTGATCCCTGTGAACAGAGATCAGTCTTTTTTAATTTGTTACAAGACAGCTGCTATCTCAATGCGAAGTTTATTGGCACAGCATACCATACTGCGACATTTTTTCCGTCCTTGACTCCCGGTTTTTCAAAATCCGGAAGTTCACCTACCACTCTCAGGGCTTCCCTGTCAAGATCTGGATCAACGCCTTTGAGGATCTTTATTCTTTCAACACTTCCGTCAGCTTCCACGGCGAAACGCACTATAACTTTCCCCTGAATTCCATTTTTAGCTGCGGCTTCCGGATATTTAGTGTTCTCAGCAATAAACTGAATCAGCGCTAAATCTCCTCCGGCGAATACAGGCATCTGGTCCACAACCTCAAAGGTGTTTGGGTCATCCTCGTCAATAGCGGGAGAAGGTGGAGGGGGCGGGGGGGCAACCAACTCCGCTTCCTGTTCGGAACTACTTTTCTGGCTGCAGGATGAGATTGCTATCATCATCGCAGCTATTACAGGCAAAACCATGAGCAGTTTAAGGTTTGCCAGTGCTCTGGACCGTTTTTTTGTCATCATGATCATTCGTTTTTTGATAAGTGAGGGATTTGAAAAACTATTTGTTATTGTGAATACCCTGGAGTTGAAGATCTGGTTAAGAAGAAGCTGCTGGTATTTTCCCGGATTGATCCCCGTGCTTATGCATTCCTCATCAGCCTGGTATTCGTGAATCGCTTTCAGCGATCTGCTGAACATATAAATGGCAGGATTAAACCATTGCAGGATTTTTACAATTTCGATAATGATAATATCAACCGAATGATAATGAGCGAGATGGTTCTTTTCATGCTTAACTATATCTTTAGCCTCAGCTTTTGAGAGCCTTTCATTTATGAATATGTGTCCGAAAGCCGAGAATCCTGCTGTGTCGAGCCCCCTGAACCTGATAATCCGGCTTCCGTTCCTTTTGTGCCTGCTGATAAGCCAGATGAGTTCGGCAAGGTCAGCTATGAATTTAAGGGTGAACACCGCGGCTCCTGCCAGGTATACAAGCACCGGCCAGTTCTGGCTTCCGATAAATCTGCTTCCCTTTGCACTGGCGGTCTGAACATCATCACGGTAAAAAATGAAAATCTCCGAAAGCATCGCCTGAAACTCCGATACCAGGGGTTCGCTGATCCTTATTGTGAAGAATGGCAGGATCAATGATGAGATCGCTGCAGTCAGCAGATATTTCCTGTTTCTGGAGTAAAGCGTGTCATGACTCAGGAAAACCCTGTATACCAAATAGAAAGATGCAAGATAAAGCGAAGCTTTTATCATATGAATGATTGCAGCGTTCATTTCTTCCCTCCGTTTTGTTTTTTCATTTCAATTTCCATGATCTTCATAATCTCACTCATCTCCTTTACGGATATGCTTTTCTCCCTGGCAAAAAAACTCACCATCTTTTCAAAGGAGTTCGAGAAGTAATCCTTTACGAAGGTGTTAAGATGCATCTTTGAATATTCGCTCTTTGAAACCAGGGGATAATACTCATGCGTCCTTCCATAAGCCTTGTGGTCGACAAACCCTTTGTCCTGAAGGATCCGGACGATGGTGCTTACCGTATTGTAAGCAGGCTTTGGCTCGTCAAAGTGCTCAAGAATATCCTTAACAAAGCCTTTCTTTATTTTCCAGAGTACCTGCATTACCTGTTCCTCAGCACGTGTTAGTTCTCTCATGATCGCTTTCTTTTCTGAAGTGAATATATTATCACATCAAATATACAACGAAAATATTAGTTATGCAACTAAATTGTTAATTTTTTGCAGGAAAAATGACAACTTGAGGTAAAAAATATAAGAATCCGGACAGGGAAAGTAGCGGTGAGCATCTGATGGAGATTGACAAAAGGGGATTATTATTATTCCTCACCGCTCTGATTGATTAAAATAGATTATTTTTATGGTCTTCAAAAGGAGAGTGGACTAACATAAACAGCCGGAGAATGAAAACAAGCGTGTTCAGAGAGAATGTCAGGATCTCGTTCAAGGCAATCCTGTCGAACAGGGTAAGGGCATTTCTGACGATTTGTATAATTGCATTCGGCATTATGGCTCTTGTCGGAATACTTACAGCCATAGATGCTATAAAATCATCGCTTACTTCCCAGTTTACAATGATGGGAGCCAACTCCTTCACAATATCATCGAGAGGAATGAATATCCAGGTGGGCAATGACCGGCAAAGGATAAGGAATCATTCGCGTATCACCTTTCACGAGGCTATGAGGTTCAGGGAGCTTTTTGCAGAGCCGGCCTGGGTCTCGGTTGCTTTTAACGCAACCGGCATGTCGACGGTAAAATACGGCAATGAGGAAACCAACCCTAATGTAAGGCTGATTGGTGTTGACGAGAATTATCTTGCGGTTTCGGGTTATGAAATTGAAAGAGGCCGCAACTTCAGTGCCGATGAAATAGGAATGAACAGGAGGCTTGTGATCCTTGGCGCGGATGTGGCGGCTGATCTTTTCGGGACAGCCACTGATCCTGTCGGGATGGATGTTACCGTAGCCGGACTAAAGCTTCTGGTGGCAGGTGTCCTTAAAAGCAAGGGTGCGACGGCCATGTCGGATGACAAGCTCTGTCTCATGCCTATTACAACAGCCCGTCAGTATTTCTCCCGGCCCAATATGAACTTCAACATTACCATCATGCCCCTGAATCCGGTGAACCTCGATGTAATGGCAGGTCAGGCGGAGAGCGTTTTCAGGATTGTAAGGAACCTCGATCCCAGGGATGAATCTGATTTCAATGTCGTGAAAAGCGACACTATACTGAACATGCTTCTTAAAAATATAAGGTATGTTACTCTTGCCGCCACTCTTATAGGAATTGTGACCCTTTTCGGTGCTGCTGTCGGATTGATGAATATAATGCTTGTTTCGGTCACCGAGCGCACAAGGGAAATAGGAGTCAGGAAGGCTGTGGGAGCCAAACCTTCAGTAATAAAATACCAGTTTCTTTATGAGTCGATAATGATTGGTCAGCTGGGAGGTGTTTTTGGAATAATTCTCGGCGTTCTGATAGGAAATGGTGTTTCAACAATGCTCAGATCGAGTTTTGTTGTTCCATGGATGTGGGTCTTCATCGGGATAGTTGTCTGCTTTATAGTCGGCGTGGTGTCGGGCTATGCGCCTGCCGTAAAAGCCGCCAACGTAGATCCGATTGAAGCACTGAGATACGAATAGATAAACCGGTATAAAAAAATAAGGGGACCTGTCCGGGTCCCCTTATTTTTTTATTGGTATAGTAATTATTTAACCGTGTTCATGTGTACCACAAGGTCGAGAAGTTTTGAGGAATATCCCCATTCATTATCGTACCATGCAACGATCTTCACGAAATTGTCGTTAAGGGCAATACCTGCCTTGGCATCGAAGATCGATGTGCGCGGATCACCGTTGAAATCGCTTGATACGACTTCATCTTCAGTATAACCCAGAATACCTTTCAGAGGTCCTTCTGAAGCATCTTTCATTGCTTTTTTGATTTCCTCGTAAGTTGTGGCCTTCTCAAGACGGCATGTCAGGTCAACAACTGAAACGTTAAGAGTGGGAACCCTGAAAGCCATACCGGTAAGTTTGCCTTTGAGCTCGGGAATTACTTTTGTTACAGCTTTTGCTGCGCCGGTTGATGAAGGAATTATATTACCTGCAGCTGCACGTCCGCCTCTCCAGTCCTTATTTGAAGGTCCGTCAACAGTTTTCTGTGTTGCTGTGGTGGCATGAACAGTAGTCATAGGGCCTTCGACGATCCCGAAATTGTCGTGGAGTACCTTGGTGACGGGAGCGAGACAATTGGTTGTACAGGAAGCATTCGATACGAACTGCATATCAGCCGTATATTTGTTATGGTTAACGCCCATGACGAACATTGGGGTGTCATCCTTTGAAGGAGCTGACATCACAACGCGTTTTGCTCCAGCCTTGATATGTCCTGCAGCTGTTTCTTTGGTCAGGAAGAAACCCGTACATTCAAGGACATACTCAGCTCCCACCTCATCCCATTTCAGATTTGCAGGATCCTTCTCGGCTGTTACACGTATGCTCTTGCCGTTAACAACAAGCTTGCCGTCCTTAACTTCCACTTTACCGTCAAATCTGCCGTGCATCGTGTCGTACCTGAGCATGTAAGCAATGTAATTTACTTCGAGAAGGTCGTTTATTCCAACAATCTCAATATCGAGCCTCTTGAGGGCAGCCCTGAAGGCCAGACGGCCAATTCTGCCAAAACCATTGATTCCAACTTTAATCGCTGACATAATTATCTTATTATATTGGTTAATAATTTGAAAGCCCAAAGATACTATTTTTTTGAAAAAAACAGCAGGCTTAATAAACAGGAACGGCTCTTTTTCTCCTGAAAAGATAGGATATCTTATTTGTCTCAGGATTAAGGGGATCGATAACAACCCCGAATCTGTAACTGACAAAAAGTGAAACAAAAACAGCCTTGTTGTCAGTTGTGGCCATTATGGGTATTTTTTTCGTGTAAGCGCTTAATGTGGTCCCGACTTCAACCGCATGTATTATCTTTTCTTCCTTGCTGTACTCGAAATTGAGTCCTGCCTTGCCGTAAAGTCCGGGAACAAGCTTTGTCTCGTTCAGTCCTTTTGTGAATGACGCTCTGCCGTAAATATCATAGGGCGGATGTACATTAACATCCAGTTTTTCTTCCACGATAGTGAATTCGTACTGTGAAACCGGATAAAGGATCTTGTAATAAATCGGTTTGTAAACAGACAGTGTCGGACCGGCCGAAAAGAAATACCTTACTGCAACGCCTCCAAGATCAGCTTTCTTGAATACTTCTCTCTGAAGGCCGTAGCTTCCCCTTATGTAAAATGCAGAATTGATCTTGCCGTATATGAAGCTGCCCGGAGTCTGATACAGGGGATTCTGTGCCCTGTACTCCCTGGGGTGCTTCAGGTAACCGCCTTCAAATTCAAAATACTGTTTGTTGAGGAAGTTGATCCTTCTGGCATCACGGAAGCTAAGTCCGAATCCGTCTGAATTAAGTGCAATGCCAAAGGATCTTTCATTTCTGAAAAAAATCTTTTGCTGCTCATCGAGCTCCCCCTGGGGAAAGACTAACGATGAACAGCCGGTAATAAGTAAAAATGTTATAAGCAGCTTTCTCATTAAATAATGCCAACTTATAAAGAAGGGTGAAATCCCGGCTTTTTCAGCCGTTGCTTTCAGTCTGGGCGGCGCCGGTCTTTGAATAAGCTGGGCAGGCTTTTTCGTTGCACGAGCTCATGCAGATCGCGGTTATAATGCAGACAGCCAGGATTACAGCAATCTTTTTCATAAAAACCATGGTTTTAAGTATCACAAAAGTAAAACAATCATTTTAAAAACAATGTTCGTGCCAGAATATTATTTATTCCGGAAAATTGTATGCGGTTAATAAAATTTCCGGCATACTCTATACTAAACTTTTTTTTTGCATTTTTGTTGTTTAAACGGGTTCATTAGTATAAAAATATGAAACGTAATCTCTTAATAATATTGATATTTTCGGTTATGAGCGCTAATTCCTTTTCTCAGGAGAAACTTCCATTCAACGACCTGAACAGTCAGGAGTCGCATATAATAAACAACAAGGGTACCGAAGCTCCTTTCACGGGGAAATATACCAACCATACCGGTAACGGCACCTATCTGTGCAAAAAATGCGGGTCCGCCCTCTATTATTCTTCTTCAAAGTTCAAATCCGACTGCGGATGGCCAAGCTTCGATGACGAAATAAAAGGTGCTGTCAAGAGATTTCCTGATCCTGATGGCATAAGAACAGAGATAGAATGCGCATCATGCGGGGCGCACCTTGGTCATGTTTTTACGGGAGAGCGCTTTACACAGAAGAATATCAGACATTGTGTCAACTCCGTCTCCCTCGATTTCGTGCCTGCTTCGCTGGAACCGGGGAGATATGGTACCGCAATCTTTGCAGGAGGCTGCTTCTGGGGAGTTGAGTATTTCATGCAGAAGTCTCCCGGCGTTATGACGGTAACATCGGGGTTTATAGGCGGGCATGTTAAAAATCCATCCTATAAAGAGGTATGTACAGGCAGAACCGGCCACGCGGAAGCCGTAAAGATCATCTATGATCCTCAGAAAACTACTTACGAGAAACTTCTGAGGCTTTTTATGGAGATTCACGATCCGACACAGACAGGAGGGCAGGGGCCTGATCTTGGGGAACAATACCGATCTGGTATCTTCTACCTTAATGATGATCAGAAGAAGATCGCTGAAAAAACAATAGGCATACTTAAAGATAAGGGAATCAAGGTTGTGACTGAACTAACCAGGGCAACAGAATTCTATGATGCTGAAGAATACCATCAGGACTATTACTTCAGGAACGGCAAGGTGCCTTATTGCCATGCCTACACAAAACGATTCTGATCTCCCGGGATAACCCCGGTATTACTAAAAGGAAATGGAAATTACAATCACAGCTGTTTCGTCATCCATGGTTATTACAGCTCTGAAAGCAGGCATATCAGGCAATGTCACAGTTATTTTGGTTTCTGTGCTAGTCCTGTGTGTCGTAACAGCAGGGTATTTCCTTCTCAGAAGACGGAAGTAGTATACCTGCCCGGGCAGAAAGGAAACAGTGCAGCTTCATGATCCCCGGCATGTTTTTCAACTATTGAATTCAGGTATCTGCAGATGCACTGTTTTTTAGGTTAATGTTTCCGGTGTTTCGAGGTATCAAAGTCCCACCCAGACATTACCCATTTTGTTCGATTCAACTACTGAGTGAATGAATTTCATCCCCCTCACCCCGTCATGGACTGTCGGGAATTCACCTGTAACGAACTCCTCGCCGCGAATCGATTTTGCTGCTCCCCTGTAAATGTTGGCAAGCGCCTCGTAAATTCCTTCAGGATGTCCCGATGGCATTGTATGACTGCTTTCTGCAAGTTTTTCATTATAACTGTGGGCAGGCTTGTAGATCCGAGTTGGTTCGGTGTCGCTCAGCATATACAGGTAATTCGGATTTTCCTGGCCCCATTTGAGGCTGGCCTTTGACCCGTAAACTGCTATTGTAAGGCAGTTTTCCTCTCCTCCGCAGACCTGACTTGACCTTATAACTCCTTTCAGGTTCTTTCCGAATCGCAGAAGGACGGTTCCGTCGAGATCAAGTTTAATGTCGTCCTTGACTGGACTGAGGTCTGAAAGGACTTCTTTTATTTCCAGTCCCGTCGTGTACTCGATCAGGTTGAAGGCATGAACCCCTATATCGCCCATACAGCTGCTTACACCGGCATGTTTCGGATCAAGCCTCCATACCCCGGTGATCCTGCTGTCGGTACCGTGAATTATCGAGTTGATCCATCCCTGATAGTACTGTGCATCGATACGCTGAATGGTACCAAGTGCTCCTCCTGCAATAAGATCCCGCATCTGGCGTACCATAGGATAGCCTGTGTAGGTATGGGTAAGGGCGAAAGTGCGCTTGTGCTTTTCAACAAGCCTCTCAAGATCGACAGCCTCCTCGACTGTCATTGTCATGGGTTTTTCACATACGACATGGAAACCGTTCTCAAGAAGACTTTTTGCGAAGGGATAGTGAAGTGCGTTTGGTGTAACAACCGACACTACCTCCATGCGCTGGCCGGCAGGTATCTTAAGCTCTGCAGCGATCATGGCATCAACACTCTCATAACAGCGGTTAAGATCTATTCCCTCCATTGCGGCAAATTCCCTGCTCCGTTCGAAATTTGCATCGAAGACTCCGCAAACCAGTTCAAAATCGTTACAGATACGCGAGGCTCTGCGGTGGGCATCCCCAATGAATGCACCAATGCCGCCTCCGATCATTCCCATTCTGATTTTCTTCATAGTTTTAAATTTTATTTGATTCTTATCTTCTGTGTGAGTATTATTCTTAGATATTCTTAAAGTCAATTAACTGATCTTATAATCCAGGCGAAGCCCGATAATGAACTTGAATACTTCCTGCTTCCCTGGCAAAGGAATGATCTCACTTTGCACTTTTCTTCCTTGAAAAATGCAGGAATGAGAAGCTGATAATAAGGAAGGCAGGAACCAGAGCCACGAATCTGAGCGTACGGGAACCACCGCTCAGTTGTGCTTCAGCCCAGGCGGCAGCTTCCTGTGTTCCTTCAGCAGCTGATTTGAGTACCTCAATTGCCTGACCGGCAGGAACCGATGCAGCAGTCTGGGCATCAAAAATGGCACCAAGTACCGGTTGGGCTATTGCTCCCCCGAGGAATCCGATGCCTCCCATAATAGCAAGACCAAGGGCACCGCTTTCGGGAATGTTTTCCGAAACGAATCCAAGCATGGTAGGCCAGAAGAAAGCTATTCCAAGTGCAAAAATCCCGGCAGCAGTGAAAACAAGAAATGCTCCGTTGACATATCCCATAAGAAGCGCACCCACAAAGGCCAGAACCGATGAAACCAGTAGTATCACGGTCGACCTGACGTTGTGAACGATCGTTCCTCCGAACTGGCGGGCAAGTGCCATAATACCCGATATCCATACCAGCAGGAGGATCGGATTATCAGAGACATTTGCAAGCAGGGCGGCTATCCACTGGTTTGTTCCAAGTTCAGTTGCAGCAGTGAGTATCATACAGAATGCCATAAAGAGGAACAGCGGACTTACGCAGGCCTTGAGCATGTCCTTGTAAGAGAATCCGGCCACCACTCTTTCGGTCAGCGGGAATTTCTTGTTGAGGAACATATAGCCATAAAGGAATGTGGGAAGAAGCATTATTCCCATCGCATATCTCCAGTCATCAAGACCAATGTTGTTGAACAGGTAAACAACCAGACCTCCGATTACTATTCCGGTAGGGAACCAGGCATGGAATCTGTTTAGCCGTCTTGTCTTTTCTTCAGTGTACATGCTTGTTATCAGGGGATTGCAGGCTGCCTCCACACTTCCGTTTGCAATACCTATGAAAAGTGTGGAGATGAAGAGAGTCCAGAAACCAGTGGCAATAATTGTAAGAACAATCCCTGCAACATGACAGAAGAAGGCGATGGCAATAATCCTTCCCAGTCCAATAATATCTACCAGAGGACCTCCGAATACCATGGCCAGGGTGAATCCCCAGAAAGCTGTTCCGACAATCCATCCGACCTGAGTATGGGTCAGATTGAATTCCGTTGCCCAGGCTTCAACAAAGGAGCCCCTTGTTGCAAAAGCAAGTGCCGTTACTACCAGTGCAACACAGCTTGCATTGAATAGTTGTGTTTTCTTGATTGTTTCCATAGAAGTGGCAATTAATTTAGTATTAGGGTTTATGGTGCTTTCCTTTCCGTGAATTCCCTTTTATTTGTCAAAGGCTGAATCAAATGCAATATCCGACGCAGGGAAATCAACCGATTTCACATACTGGCAGGCTTCAATTGCACCATGCTCCCTGTCCATGCCACTGTCTTCCCATTCAACAGACAGAGGTCCCTTATAGCCAATCCTGTTAAGAGCCCTTATTATGTCTTCAAAATTTACATTGCCCCTTCCCGGGCTCCTGAAATCCCAGTAACGCCCTCTGGCTCCAAATTCAGTGTGCCCGCCGAAAACACCTGCTTCTGCCGGAACATCAGACCACCATGCGTCCTTCATATGAACATGGAATATCCTTTCGCTGAAAGTGTAAATGAATTTTACATAGTCAACACCCTGGTATCCAAAGTGCGACGGGTCGTAATTGAAACCAAATGCCGGGTGATTATCCAGTGCCTTCAGAGCTCTTTCTGCTGACGTTATGTCGAAAGCTATCTCAGTGGGATGCACCTCAAGCCCGAACCTTATCCCCAGTTTCTGGTATGCGTCCAGTATCGGCTTCCATCTGGCTGCAAATTCCCTGAATCCGTCATCTATCATTTTTGGCGGTACAGGAGGAAAGGAATAGCAGAGATGCCATACAGGGCTCCCTGTAAATCCGTTTACAATCGATACTCCAAGCCTTTTGGCAGCTTCACCTGTCCTGATCATCTCCTCAGCTGCCCTCTGCCTGACGCCTTCAGGATCACCATCACCCCATACATGTTCCGGAACGACCGACTTGTGTCTTTCATCAATCCTGTCCGCAACAGCCTGCCCGACAAGGTGATTTGAAACTGAGAATACCTTCAGGTCGTATTTCTTAAGAAGTTCCCTTCTCGATCTGCAGTAATCCGCCGATGCTTTCGAAACCTCAAAATGGTCACCCCAGCAGGCAAGCTCAAGACCGTCGTATCCGAACGATTTGGCTTTACGGCATACTTCCTCAAACGGAAGATCGGCCCACTGGCCCGTGAATAGTGTTACTGGTCTGCTCATCTCAATAAATATTTGTGTTTGTTTACTGTTTTATCTTATAACTTGTTGCTTGTTGCTTGTTGCTTGTTGCTCGTTGCTTGTTGCCGGGTGCTGGTTTCTAACCATGAACCTTAAACAGTGAACCCTGAACCCTGAACCCTGAACGCTGAACGCTGAACGCTGAACGCTGAACGCTGAACGCTAACTATTGATTATCAAACAACCATTAAAAACCTTCTCCTATTACCGGGATCAATGTTGCAGTCAGTGACCGGCAACCTGGCTATCCGGAATACTTTGATCCTGATATTACACCACATCATTCTCACCATTAACTTTCCATCCGGAAGAAAGCTTTGCTAATATAATAAAATCCTTCCCATCAGTTTTACTGTTTCCGGCAGAATTTCTTTCCTTTGCAAATATTCTCAAATAACAATCATGGACAATATCAGGGATCTTCTTCTTAACAGGAGGACTATAAGAAAATACCTTGCTGATCCGGTAGATCAGGAACTTCTGAACGGGCTTCTGGAATCTGCGTGCCGCACATCAACCACCGGCAATATGCAGGTTTACAGTATTATAGTAACAAGGGATGAGGGAATTAAAAAGGAACTTCTTCCTCTGCACTTCAACCAGCCTATGGTAACGGAAGCGCCTGTGGTTCTTACTTTTTGTGCCGATTTCAACAGATTCAGCAAGTGGTGCAGGTTACGGAATGCCGAGCCAGGCTACGACAATTTCCTGTCTTTCATGACTGCCGCCATTGATGCGCTGATAGCAGCACAAACGTTTTGCATAGCTGCAGAGGCAAACGGACTGGGCATTTGCTACCTTGGCACAACCACTTATATGGCGCACAGGATTATTGATGTGCTCAAACTCCCGAAGGGTGTTGTACCAGTTACCACCATAACTTTGGGCTGGCCTGCCGAAGAGCCTGAACAGACAGACAGACTGCCTCTCGAAGCCGTTGTCCATCATGAGGTTTACACTGATTATACTGATACCGGCATTGAAAATCTTTACATGGAAAAAGAGGGAAGACCCGATTCTGCACAATTTATAAAGGAGAACAATAAAACCACCCTTGCACAGGTGTTTACCGATGTCAGATACAGGAAGGATGATAAT
>MTKZ01003505.1_pt1 | contig 16774 bp, 10 predicted proteins | sample 1042781 | NCBI WGS metagenome assembly MTKZ01 (sample SAMN06212207, study PRJNA360539) | anaerobic digester metagenome | biome: Wastewater treatment plant; material: sludge; isolation source: anaerobic digester fed with sludge from wastewater treatment plant | place: Denmark: WWTP Viborg ... | reverse complement strand
CGCCGCCCGCAGGGACTCCAGGCCGACCAGCGTCGGATTGCACACGGGCGCATCGGGATAGACGTCAATGCGCCGGGGGCAAATCCACGAAAACGCGTCGCCCACCGTGACACATTTGCCCCGCTGTTGCGAAACGGGGAAATCGCTGCCCCACAGCAACCGTTGCGGGCCGAAGGTTTTCACAATGGCCATGAGCGTGTCCGGCTCGCATACAGCGGAGGTATCAAAATAGAGATTATCCAGGTCTTTCAGGGCGGGCAGCGCGCGGATCGTGTTGGGCGCGTGGAATCCCCGGCCCGCATGGGCGAGCACCAGGTTGGCCTTGGGGTATTTCGTGCAAAGTGTGCGGATGGACCTATGGTTTTCCGGGTCGGACAATGCCGCCTGGCGCACAAGATGGAGGACGATGATGCCTTCACGGGCATGGGCTATTTCCCAGGCCCATTCGGGGATGTACTCTTCCAAAGCGGCGTTAAAAGTCTGTTCCCGGGGCGCAAAAATATGGTACGGTTTGAATCCGATAATGCGGGGATTTTGAAAATAGGATTCCGCCTTGGCCCGGTCCATGTCGGGTGTCACGACAATCAATCCCCGGGCCATCTCCGCGCGGCTGACCTGCTCCAGCAGGAAATCGTTTCCGGCATCCACATCCCCGTTTTTCACCGGATACGGGAAAAAGAGGCCCCCGTTTAACCGCTGCGCGCCTGTGATCTTCCCCTGATACAGCCGCCAGGCGTCGACATCCGTTCTGTCCGGTCCCGCTCCGGGCAATTCCGGACAGGGTTGTCCAAGGTCGCTGTTCCTGTACAGGTGGGCGTGGATATCGAATAAACGTTCCGGTAGTTGCTGTTGCAACTCCGCCGCGATCGAGGCGTCCACATCATTAAACGTCCAGTTCCCGTCTTCGGCCGCGTCTCCCGGTTGTTCGGTCGCAAGGGTTGCCGCACCGGTTATTCCCATGGCGCTCATGGCGCCTTTCCGAAAAAATGCCCGTCGGGTGACTGGCATGGTTTGACTCCTTATTTTGCACCTTGTTGAGGCGCTTTCACGTTTGATGCTCACCGGAGCATGAAAAGCCGCGTTTCTCCTCGGACCATGTCCAGAGGCAGCTGCACTGTTTTTTCAGCCAGGACCGAATTGTCCAGAATATCCGTAACAGTTTCCGGTTGTGCGAACAACAAGGACTTTGTGCCTTCGGCCGTGGCGGTGACGCTGAAGAAGTGCCCATCCGTCAGGACGACATCGTCCGTCTCCGTGTACACATGAACTCCGGAGGCGTTCAGAATGTTGCGCAGCAGTTTCGCCGGACAATGCAGCACGCCAATATACACGCGCAATCCGTCCGGGGTCTGTTTCGCGGCAACGGCGACCGCGCCGGAAGAATACCGGGCGATGACCTCCGACTCAGGCTCCTCCACTGTCCACAGGGGATCCAATACCGTCTCGGTACCGAATGGCGTCTCCAGTCCCGACGCCAGACCCTGTGCCGGGTTTTCAGGCGCAACCTTGCCGGGTTTCGGGGCGCTCCGTTTCACCGTCATGCCGGTCATTTGAAGGAGGTTGGCATCATCGGCTGTTTCTCCGAGGAAACCGCCCCCATAAAACCACACCGCCGTCTTGCCGCGCGTGGTCCGCAATACGGCTTCACGCTGTACCGCATCCAGCCGGTAACAATTGGCGAAGAAATAGACCTTGGCGGGCGGCACGTTTCCGGCGACGAGGTCGCTCAGCAGGTGGATGCCGAAGGGGGCGCCCATGCGGAAATATTGGCTGCGCATTTCATAGACCAGCGGGCTATGAAATTGGGCGGTACAGGCCGCATAGTTCGGGCTGTCCTCATCCACGATGAGCGCGACTTCCGGTTCCCAGGTCGCGGGCGCCTCCAGGTGTTCCTGGTAGAACCGCTGCAACCGGCCGAGGTTGTCCCAAATCTCTTTTGCGTTAAGCCAGCCCGTGCCGAAAAGGTCCATGTACCAGGCCGCGAGCCGCCTCGGCCAGAGTTGCGCGAAATTACGCTGATGGACCCAAAAGGCGCCTTGAGGCGTGTCCACGCGTCCGAAGCCGGCATCGGGCGGGGTCAGCCAGGTGCGCGTATCGTCTTCGTTCAGCCATAATTTCCCGTGGCCGCGCACACTGTCCACGGCGCTCATGAACATGCCGGCGCCGCCCTGTTCACGGTCCAGGTAGGAAATCGGGGAGCAGAGAATATCCACATCGGGACACTGCAGCAGGCGCGACATCGCAAGGTGCCCGCTGTTTTGGGGTCCCATGGGAATGCCGTGCATGTCAAAGAGATACCCGTAAAAGAAACAGGCGAGTTTTTTCCCAGCGGTTTCTTCCTTGATAACGCGCGCCATCATCTCGAGCGGTTCCGCCATGGCGACGTGCTTGTAGTGGAAATAGTCTATTACCGGCCTTTCGGCCACCGGGTCCCGGAAAAGACCCAGGGTCGTGGCGCGCTGGCGGTCGGCGGACGGAACTTGGACGGATTCAAAGGTGAGGTCCGGTTCCCTCCACGCCTGCCGCAGGGCATCGAGCGACCCGTACCGTGTTTGAATCCACTTGCGAAATCCAGCGTTCATTGCGGGAGAGAAATCGGAGAGACGCGGTTCCCAGGACCGTTCATAAAACCATTCGCCGGTATGTTGCCCGCAGGGATGATACCCGAGCACATGATCGCCGTAGGCGGCCTCGCAATGCCGGACAAGTTCCCGCAGATGGGTCTGCATTTCCGTTCGCCAGGTTTCTGAGGCCACGGACATGGAAAGGGTTTTACCGTCATCGAAACGCAGGCAGTCATCCGGATGCTGCTGGAGCCACCAACCCGGCGGGGCCATGTCGAAGCGGGGGAGCAGCAGCGCTTCCGGGTCCTCGCGCAGGGTGGTTTCCATGCAGCGGTCCACCCCGCTGAAGTCGGGAACTTTGCCCGGTTCCGGCCAGGGCATGGAGATGCCGAAACTATAAATGCGCACACCGGCGTCCCGCGCCAGGCGCACCTGCTGCACATAAGGCGTTTCGATTGAAGATTCTGGCGGATAGGTCGTCCACGGCGGGCCGATGTGGAGCATCATAAAATCCGCTATGCGCGGTTTGTCCGCTTTCATCCAGAGCGAATAGGTGTATTTATGCCCGCGCTTGACGCTATAGCCGGACTGGTACCAGTGCAGATGCATGTGGTCCGAGCCCGCGTTCTTTATATCCACGCGCAGGCTTTGCCGGCCGGAAACGCAGGCATCGGCATCGGGTACCCAATCCGCTTCGGCCCCCTCTGTCATATAGACCTTCCAGTCGCGGCCAATATCTTCGCGGGTCCCCTCGAAATCACCGCCACGCGCCCAATTTTCCCCGGGGTCCTCCGTCTTTTCACCCGCATATACCCGGATGTTATCCACCCATACGGTTCCCGGTCCTTCGCCCCCCATCCGGAAATGGATGCCGCTGTCACCGTCCGTGTCTTCCGGGGCAACGACCGTGATGCTGAACTCCTGCCATTCCGTGGTCAGGGCGACATCGGTGGCGCCGCCAATCCAGTATCCCCAGCCGAAAAACATCAACGGGCTGACCGGTTTCCCATCCAGGTGAATCATGGGCGATCCGTGAAAAGGCTTGACCTCCGCTTCCAATGCGATGGCGGTGCCGGTAAAAAAAGCGGATACCACCATCCATGACAAGAGCAGCGCGGCATGGTCGCTGCAGTAACGGGCCCCCTTCCGGTTAGGTATCATGTCTTAGTTCCTGGGAAAGTTTTCGTCAAGGGAAAAAATTACGAGAAGGTAACTTCGTAAGGTATTTCTTCAAAACGGGACAGACGCCCGGCGAATTCAAACGCCGCGAGGACATCCTCCCTGGTAATATTCGGATAATCTTTCAATACATCCTCAATAGAATCTTCGCCGGAAATTGCGCCAAGAAGGGTGGCAACCAGAACGTGCGTACGGCGTATAACCGGCTTCCCATGACATACCTGCGGGTCAATGCTGATATTCTTATTCATGATGATGTCTTTCTGCTGTGATACTCTGATGAGTATACCATAGCACGGCGCAGGCATAACCATCAGCATTCTCTTATCTTAGTTGTAGGCCGGGTGGAACGGAACAGAAGGAAATGTCTGCACGTCTTCCATGACCTGAATAGGCGGAAATATCTGGAGGCCTTATAACAACGGAGCGTAACCCGCCTTTCTTCTTCGTGGTAAAGACTTTCCTGCGTTGTTGGTGCTCGTGTTATACTTCTTATGGCCTACATAGGAGCGTATTGGAATGACAACAACAACAACAGTCGGTGATGGGCAGATAATCGTGCCCAAAGAGATTCTTCAATCTTTACACATGCAGTCGGGTGATACGGTGGCTATTGAAACGTTGCCGGATGGTTCCATCCGCATCTTTCCTAAAACCATGAATGCTTCGGAGGTGGCCGGCATGCTGAAGACAAAGATCCGTTCCACAATTGAAGAAATGGATGAAGCGGTTGCCGAAGCGTTCCGAAAGTCTCCGTGATGTATGCCATTGATACCAATGTCCTTGTGCGTCTAATCACCGATGATGATGCAAACATGCGCGAAAGCGCCGTGCAGCTCATTGAAAACACCCATGCCAATGCGGAGGTGTTGCTGGTTCCGGCCGTGGTTTTGCTGGAATTGGTTTGGGTGCTTTCAGCGCGGTACGGCTTTTCACGAACAGACATTCTAAACGCTTTGGAACATCTTTCACGTGTAAAAGGGCTTCGATTTGATTCTGACTTTCTATTGCGTGAACTTATTGATGCGGGACGCACTTCAACCGGTGATATTCCGGACCTCCTAATCGGGCTATGTGCCCGTAATTCTGGTTGCGCGTTTACTTGGACATTTGACAAGAAAGCCGCCAGAGAGGCTTTGTTTAAAATCATCGCTTAGTCCGTTATGGCAAGCGTTTCCCTGAACCGCTACCCGAAATCCCCCGTCACTCGTCCAATCTGCATGCAATAAGCAACACCGCTCCGTCGCGGTCGGGCGCATCGAGCAACGGGTTCAGACAGGCCGGGTGGAGCGGAATACAGGGAATGTTCTGCCCGTCCTTTACGGACCTGAACAGGAGGAAATATCTGGAGGTCTTATAACAGCGGAGTGCAACCCGCCTTTCTTCTTCAGGGTCAGTATCTACTTACTTTTATGATGCAGGGGCCGCTTCGCTCAGCCTCGTTATCAAAACTCAATTCTTTCATGCCGTTGCGACGGTGCGAATGGCGGCGCGTTCCCGTTCCACCAGGGCTACCGACGCGAGCGCCGACTCCGGAGAGGCTTCCTCCGCTTTGTTGCCTTCCATGATGGAACGAAGGAAGTATTCATGTTCGCGGCTGTACCCGTCTCCCGGAAGCAGGTCCGGCGTGAGGTGCCCGCCACCAGCGGGGTACACGTGCAGGTTGGCGTCAATCCTGCTGTCAAATTCGAGGGTTGCCTGTTCAAACTCCATGCGGAAACCCATCCGGAACGGGAAATCGGCCGGGTGCATCCAGCCGCCGTCTACCGCCACCACCGGGCCGTTGGCATAGCGGTAATAGGCATTCACCTGGCTCACATCTTCACGGGGCACGATGCAGCCAATCGCCTCTACCTGGTCCGGCATACCGAAAAGATAGTTCACATAATCCACATCGTGAATGTGCAGGTCCAGCAGCGCGCCGCCGCTTTTGGCTCCGTCCAGGAGCCAGTTCTGCCAGCTCCAGGTCGGTTTGCAGCTCTGCCGCGTGAACTGGGCGGAAAGCAGTTTGCCATAGACGCCGCTACGTATATAATTGCGCGCCTCCACGTATACCGGCCAAAACCGGATGCACTGGGCCGACATGAAGACCCGGTCGTACCCGTTGAGGGCTTCCAGCACCTCCCGTCCTTCCGCTGATGTGAGGGTCAGCGGCTTTTCGCACAGGATATGTTTGCCCTTTTCCGCAGCTTTTAAGATGTACTCTTTGTGCATATAGGTGGGCAGCGCAATCAGTACGGCTTCCACGTTGGGGTCGCGCAACAGGGCATCGCCCTCCTCGTAACGAGCGACGCCTTCGAGGCTGATATCTCCCGAGACGTCAATGTTGCCGGCGACCACTTTGCCTTCGAGATTCGAAGGTTCACGGTCCGCCACCGCAGTGACCGTTGCCAGTTTCGACTGGCGCAGTGTCGCCAGGTGCATTTTACCGATAAAGCCTTGTCCGATGATTCCGATCTTAATCATGGTGTTCTCCGCTTTCTATCCGTTGAAGGGTGTGATTGTTGCACGCGCCTATAATCATGGCCGTGTGACGCCTTAATCATAGCGCATTCCTCCGGCCCTATTTCCAGCAGGACGGCTTTCCTGGAGGCATCAGGCCTGTTTTTCAGGCACAAACTCTTCATAAATTGGTTCTTGTTCGCCTATCCAGTGTAAAATCCGTGTTGAACTTTAAGGTGCCTTGGGGCCGGGCTCGTTACGAAATTGTATTTCGTAACGCAAGTGTAAGCGAAGTTGTACTTCGCGACCCTGCACTGATGCCTTGAATTCAAGGTTCATGAGGTGAGGTCCGCTAATAATATTTCGCGCCCAAATGTAGAAGCGGCTTCCAGCCGCTTTAACACGGCAAGATGCCGTGTCTACGTTTCTATCGTTCATGGACGGACATGAAAATATTGGGTATCTGTGCCGGGTATTGTGAATACACTGTATGAAAACAAGTCTTGACATAACTGAAGTGGACCATATCATTGAACGCTCAGGAAGCAGGCCGGACGCTCTGATTCCCATCCTTCAAGCCATTCAGGAACATTACAAGTATCTGCCGGAAGAGGCACTGCGCCGTGTGTGCGAAACCACGGATATTACCCCCGCCGCCGTTGAAAGTGTGGCCACGTTTTTCAGTCAATTCCGGCGCAGGCCCGTGGGAAAACATATCATCAGTGTGTGCGACGGCACGGCCTGCCATGTGAAACGGTCCACGGCGGTCTTTGACGCGGTGGCCGAACAATTGCACCTGAAGGAAGGTGAGGATACGGATGCCGACGGCCTGTTCACCGTGCAGAAAGTCGCCTGCCTCGGCTGTTGCACACTTGCGCCAGCCGTGCGTATCGATTCAGTTACCTATGGACATGTGCTTCCTGACGGTGTGTCGCGGATGTTGGAGGATTTCCTTGAGCAGCAGGCGTGTGTGGCTTCCGCGGAACATACGCTTGAGGAGGGAACGCCTGTAAGCGCCGGTGAAATCCGGATCGGCCTGGGGTCCTGTTGCGTGGCGGGGGGAAGTGAACGGATCCGCTTGGCGTTAATGGAAGCGCTTGCCGCATTGAAAATCGCGGTAAAGGTTAAACACGTCAGTTGTGTGGGTATGTGCCATCAGACGCCCCTGCTGGAAATCGTGTTGCCGGACGAAACGCCCCATTTGTATGCCAAGGTGCAGCCGGAAGATGTAGAGGCGATCTTGGCGGCCCACTTCAAGCCCGCGGGTGCACGGGCCCAACTGCGCAGCATGACCAGCCGCTGGTTGCGGCGCGCGTATACCCGGGAAGAACGGGACACGCCCGCACGGTATGCGCTGGATGTGCGCGATGCGCCTGTAGACTCGTTTCTGGGCGCGCAGCGGCGGCTGGCCACGGAATATTGCGGGGAAATGGTGCCCAACGACGTGGAGGAATACCGCCGCCTGGGCGGGTTCGAGGCGCTGCATGCCTGCCTTGGCCTGGTTCCCGAATCCGGGCGTGCATTGTCACCGGAGGCCATCATCGCGGAGATTGAGACGAGCCAATTGCGCGGCCGGGGCGGGGCGGGGTTCTCGACGGCGTTAAAGTGGCGCGCCGTAAAGAACGCCCCCGGCGAACGTAAATATATCATCTGCAACGGCGATGAGGGTGATCCGGGCGCGTTCATGGACCGGATGATTCTCGAATCCTACCCGCTGCGGGTTATTGAAGGCATGCTGATCGCCAGCCTGGCCACGGGCGCCCGGGAGGGCATCCTCTATATTCGCGCCGAATACCCCCTCGCAATCAGCCGGGTCGAGGAAGCGATTGCGTTGTGCCAGCGCAAAGGCTATCTCGGCACGGATATCCCGGGCAGCGGTCACCCCTTTCAGGTGCGCGTGGCGCGGGGTGCGGGGGCCTTCGTCTGCGGCGAAGAGACAGCCCTTATCGCCTCCCTGGAAGGACGACGCGGTTCGCCTGCGTTCCGTCCCCCTTTTCCCGCGCAGCGGGGGCTGCATGGCTGCCCGACCCTGGTGAATAACACGGAGACCTTTGCGATGGTTCCGTGGATTATACGCCACGGCGGCGCGGCCTTCGCGGCGATAGGCACGGAACGGAGCAAAGGCACCAAGGTGTTTTCCCTGGCGGGCAAGGTGACCCGGGGCGGCCTCATTGAGGTGCCCATGGGCAGCACCATACGTCATATTGTGGACGATATCGGCGGCGGCGTGTCGGGCGGGCGCCGGCTGAAAGCGGTGCAGATAGGCGGCCCCTCGGGCGGTTGTATTCCGGCGGCTTTGTGTGACACGCCGGTGGATTATGAGGCATTGCTGGAAGCGGGGGCCATGATGGGGTCGGGCGGTTTCGTCGTTCTGGACGACATGGACTGCATGGTGGAAATGGCCCATTATTTTCTTTCCTTTACCCAGCGGGAATCGTGCGGCAAATGCTCGCCCTGCCGCGTGGGAACAAAACGCATGCTGGAACTCCTGGGCATGTTGTGCCGGGGAGAAGGGAAAGGGGGCGACCTTGAGCAACTGGAGGAACTGGCCCATGCTGTTAAAGGCCAGAGCCTGTGCGGGTTGGGCAAGACCGCGCCCAATCCCGTGCTGACAACCTTGCGGTATTTCCGGGACGAATTCGAGGCCCATATCGAAGGGCGGTGTCCCGCCGGCAAATGCAAGCCCCTCATTTCCTACCGCATCACGGAAGACTGTATTGGCTGCACCAAGTGCGCCCGGGTCTGTGCCCCCGGCGCCATCGCGGCGAATCCCTACGCGTTGCATGAAATCAATGGGGACCTTTGTACGAAGTGTGACAACTGCCGGCTTGTATGCCCGGTGGATGCGGTGAAGGTGGAATAGACATCATGCCAAAACTCACCATAAACGAAATCGCGGTAGAGGTGCCGGAAAGGGCGACCCTGCTCGAGGCGGCGCAACGTGTGGGTATCGAAATTCCCACCCTGTGTTATGCCCCGGGAAAGCCGCCCAACACTTCCTGCATGGTGTGCGTGGTGGAAGACGTGCACCGGGGGCGGTTCCTGCCTGCCTGCGCCACGCGCGCGGAAGCGGGCATGGTTATCGCAACAGATTCGGAAAAGGTCCGCCTTGCCCGGCGTGCCGCGCTGGAACTGCTGTTGAGTGAACATCAGGGCGATTGTGAAGCGCCCTGTGAACGGGCATGTCCCGCCGGACTGAATATTCCCCTCATACTGCGTTTGCTGGCGCGGGGTGAAACCGCCGCGGCACAGGCCCTGGCGCAACAGGCGCTGGTGCTGCCGGCGGTGCTCGGGCGGGTCTGTACGGCTCCCTGCGAGGCGGGCTGCAGGCGCGGCAGTTACGATGACCCTGTCGCCATCCGCCAACTCCACGGGCAACTGGGGGAAATGTCCGGCGGGGACGGCGGCACGTCCGCAACCGCACCGGTGTCCGGCAAAACTGTGGTTGTTATCGGCGCCGGACCGGCCGGGCTGGCGGCGGCCCATGTGTTACAGGGGTATGGGCATGCCTGCCGGGTCTATGAAAAAGAAGGTGAACCCGGCGGCGTCTTGCGCGATTTTCCGGAAACCCAATTGCCCCGAAAAGTGCTGGAGGATGAACTTGACCGGCTTGGCCGTTTGGGCGTGGAATTCCGTTATGAGACCGAGGTCGGCACGACGGTGTCCCTGGCGCAGCTTCTACAAGAAGCCGATGCTGTCGTGCTGGCCTGCAACCTTCTGTCTGCTGAAAGAACGGGCGTATTCTATGCCAAAGAACAGCGGATGCCGGTGCGTTCCATCGCTTCGGGCAAAAACGCCGCCAAAGCCGCACATGCCTTTCTCAGTGAGGCGGTGGAGCAGCCCGGGACTGGGTATCAGTCCACCATGGGAAGGCTTCCCCGGGAGCAACTGGAGGCCTATGTCGTCGGGCGTACTTCTCCTGGGACATTACAGCGCTCCCGCAACCCCATCCGGATGCGCGAAGAGGCGGAACGCTGTCTCCACTGTGATTGCCACGCGCCGGTTTCCTGTAAACTGCGCCGGTTCGCCACCGAATACGGGGCGCGAGCCAAGGTATTCCGCAATGCCGAACGGCCGGCGCCCGACGGGCTGCAGCGCCATGGCGATGTGATATTCGATGCGGGCAAATGCATCAGGTGCGGCCTCTGCGTTCAGATCTCCGCAGAACGCCGCGAGGCCCTCGGCCTCGCCTTCGCCGAACGCGGCTTCGCCATGCGGGTACGGGTGCCTTTCGGAGAAACGCTGTCGAAAGCACTTACCCTGTGCGCCCGGGAATGCGTTGAAGCGTGCCCCACGGGCGCCTTGGCCTTTGAAAACATAGAGGATCTCTGAAATTTTATATTTACTGGGATCGCCGGCATCCCTGCCGGCTGATTCAGCGCAAATGTACGCCTTCTTTTCCTTTTGGGAAACCCCGGTATGCTGACTCGGATTGGGCGTCTTCATTATGCGTCACGGTTTTCGCTTCAGCCTGGTCGCTCACATGCGCGGCGGGCGGGGCGGGGGCGTCCAGCGCCGGACGGCGGAAAAAATAGAACCAACCGCATTCCGCGCCGCATACGAGGTCCAGCTCGCCCGTCCCATACCAGTCCACGGGGGAAAAGCTATGCTCATGGGCCGATAGCGTGATTTCTTTTCCCCAGCACTTCAAGCGTACCGGCGCTTTAAACCGGGGTTCCGCGTTCGTTCCCGTGTTCTCGAAGAGGGCGGGTCCGCCTTCGCCGAAGGCGCCAACCTGACAGAGCAGATCCCAATCGCCGTCGCCGTCCCAATCGCAAGCGGCGGTATTTTTTGCGATGAAGGGTTTTCCGTCCTCCCCTGAAAACGGCCTGGCGCCGGATAGCGCCAGGGCGTCATCGCAGCGATATCGTTTGAACAGGCAAACATGATCGTCCCGGTCTCCGGTTATCAAATCCTTCAGTCCGTCGCCGTCCCAGTCCACGATGGAGGGCTGACAGCGCCAGGTAAAGGCGAGTTCATCATCTCCGGCACGGAGGACGTTTCCCCGCGTAAACAGGGGTTCTGGCCTCGTGCCTCTATTTTCGAAAAACACGATGCGGTTGGTGTTATTGCCGCAGAGAAGGTCCAGGTCGCCGTCGCCGTCCCAATCCGCGCAACCGGGTTTGGTCTGGCCGAGGTAATACTCGGGATTGCCGTCCTGAACATAGTGCCAACGCAGGATTCGTATCGGATTGCCGTCGGCCTGCAGGTGTTCGGCGGGTGCGAATACGGGATGCTCGTTCGTGCCGGTGTTCCTGATGAGCCAGACAAACCCGAACTCATCGCCGGAGACCAGGTCCCAGGTCCCGTTGCCTTCCCAGTCAACCACATCCACACCGCTGAAGCCCTGCACCGCGCAGCGCGCGTTTTGCTGCATCAACAGGCCCCGGTCTTTGTATCCCGGCATCTGGCCCGGCAGCATGCGTCCCGTATATTCATGATATCGGACCCGATACCCGTCCACGGTGAACAGCCCGTTATACGCCGCATTATTTACTTTCACGAGGGTGTAGGCGCCGGAATTCTGTCCATTCGGGATTAACTTCGGCTCGCCGTAAACAGGAGGGCCGCCGTTTGGCGCCGTGTTCGGCCAATAGACGTACTGCGGCACGGACGGCACGCGGTCGAGGGGGTGCGTGTTGCCGACACAGTCCAGGACGCCGTCATGGTCAAGATCACAAAATCCCGTTGGCACGGCATTTTCCGTCCAGAGTTCCCCGTTGCGCAGGATGGGTTCTTCCCGGTCGAATATTGGCGGCCGGCCGGCACCGGCGCTGTTTATCTTGCGGTACAGCGCGCCCCGTATGAAATTGCGCTGCGGCGGGCCTTCGTACTCATAGTGAACGCTGGAGTAGAGGTAGAAAGCGTCATCAATCCCGTCGCCGTCGTGGTCCATAATGCCGATCAAAAAACAGTAGGGCTCGCCTTTTACCGTCATGGGGGGCATATCGCACAGTTTGGTCAGAACGGGAACGCCCGACGGGTAGACTTCCCCCGTATTCCGGTAAACGGTTTTAGCGGTTACCAGGTCCTGCTTCCCGTCGCCGTCCCAATCGTAGAGGCAGCAGCCGTTGTACTGGTTGTCCACGGGCGCCCCATCGGCATACAGGCGGACAAAATCCGCGTACACGGGAGTTTCGTTGGTGCCGATGTTCCGCCAGAAGCAGATTGTGAACCAGGGTTGTCCCCAGGTGTTGCCATAGAGGGAGGAACGCACCAGGTCGATCAGGCCATCGTCGTCGAAGTCAGCGGAAATAGGCGATCCCGCCTCCATAGCCTGCAACGGGTCCAGGCCGTCCGGCCGGTTATACCTGAAATTATCGCCTATGCCGATAAGGGGCAGATAGGCGGGCGACGGGTAGGGGCCATGTGTCTCGACATCAAAATAGACCCGAAAATCCCGTTGTTCCGGCCCGGCGATGCTCCATGATACCATGCCCTTGTTTTTCCAGGCGAAATCTTCCGACATCAAATGGGGCACCAGGGTCCCGGCGCCGTCCGGCTTCAGGGAAACTACCCGTACGGACTGCGGTGCGAATACTCCCGTTACGCCTGCGTCATGAAGCAGTGCGTCAAAATCTATCTCCGTTGAAAACGGGGTTTGGGTGGCGGCGGCACCGTCCTCAAGGTGAAAGTCCATGTACAGGGCACGGCCGCCTGCTACGGCGTCCTGATCCGCCGGAGCCGGAAGCATGAGTATAAGCGTGATCAACGCTGTGCAACCATGCCGCATAAAGCGCCTCCTTATAGATTTTCCGTTTGTATCCGAGCGGCCGCGGCGGCAGGGACTGGTACCGTTCTCAGAAGCACGGAGGTAAAAGAGTATAATGTCTCCGCATCGCCGCATGTCAATTCTTTGAAACTGCGACATGCGGCGGTTCCGTCTGTGATGTGAATAGAATGGGCACTTGGCCCCTGAAACGATATCTCCATATCCCGTCTTCGCGGGTAATACGCGGGCGTTTAGAAAGGAGTCGTTTATGTCGGGTTTTCCACGTACCGTGGTGGGCGGTCTTTCCGTTTCGCGCATGATTATCGGCACCAACTGGTTCTTGGGGTTCAGCCATACCACACCATCAAAGGATGATCTCATCCGTAGCCGGGTGTGCAACCGGAAAATGATTGCCGATATTCTGGAAGTCTTTTTACGGGCCGGGGTGGATACTGTCATGGGACTGATAACGATGCCGCCACTCCCGGACGCCATCAAGGAAGCGGAGGATCGTACCGGCGTACCCCTCATTCGGGTCTCCACGCCCACCTTCCCCGTGGGCCGGGAAACACCGGTGTCCGGATTTGACCCTGGCACCGTTGCGACCATTCTCGACGAACAGGCGGCGCACGGCGTACACATCTGCATGCCCCACATGGGCACAACCGACTGCCTGGTGGACCGCTGCACGCGTTCTATCCGGCGTATCGAGGAACTTATCGTTCCGATTCGAGAGCGGGGCATGATACCCGGCCTCAGTACCCACATGCCCGAGTCCATCGTATACGCCGACGAAACGGGCATAGACGTCGAAACCTACATTTCGCTGTATAACGCGATGGGTTTCCTGATGCAGATTGAGGTGGACTGGGTGTGCCGCATCATCCACGAAGCGCGCAAGCCTGTCATGACGATCAAGCCTCTGGCAGCCGGTCAGCTGCGCCCGTTCCAGGGACTTGCCTTCGCCTGGAATACGCTGCGCAACATGGACATGGTGACCGTCGGCACCATGTCGCCCCGGGAAGCGGAGGAAGTCATCGAACTGTCCCTGAGCATCCTGGAAAAGCGGCCCGCATGCCAGGCGCTTCAGGAAACACGCTCAAAAAACACCGTCAAGAAGAACCTGTCTACGCTATGAACCGGGTCGATTCCGCATCGCTGCGCATACCCGATGCACTCGTTCTCGAATTCCATTTGGGAATGAGTCCTCATCGTATGGAGTGCGCAAGCCATGCTCGCGCTTTTGCTCTACTGTTCATATGATCTGAGAAGCATACAAAACGATCTCAAAATTAACGTGTTGTGAAAAGGACAGCGTAAACGAGGCTTACGCACCTAAAAGGTACCGGAATATCTGGGAACCAGAAGAACAACGGCTTATGACAACACACACAGAAGACTCTCAAGGCATAGAAAACAGCATCAGCGGTATGCCTGTGTGCCACGCAACTTTCTTGAGCAAACGTTTTCGCATCGTTCTGGCCGCAATTCTTGTCCTGCTGATACTGGTGGGGGGATGGGCCTTGTTTGCCGACAAACCGGAAAAGAGTGTTTCCGGCACCTTGACGCGGGGGGGCGCATGCCCGCCATCTACATCCTATACGCTGGGCGCGTTTTCTGTTGTCTGGACGGCGGAACAAGGCGGCTGCCTTGAGGTGCGTCATCGGGACGCGCCGGAACGGGTCTTGTGGGCCACAGTTCCGGGTGTCGCGTTTGCGGTTGCAGGCCGGGGACAGGAAAAAGTAACGGAGTCGCGTGGGTCGTATAAAATCAAGGATGCGCTTTCCCGTGTTTGCGCGAATCAGACGATTGAAAGCATGGTACAGGAGAATGACCGCCTGCTTGTGAAGGGAATGCTTACGGGTCGGGGAACAGCGGACACCGTGGGTTATGTGTTTTTTCTTGAATCTGTTGGGGAAAACCAGCTTGCCTTTGCGTTTTCCCTGTCTGATTCCACCTATAACCGTTCCTGGATGACTTACGCTTCGGAGCCGGACGAGCATTTCTTCGGGTTCGGCGAGCAGTTTTCTTTCTTTGATCTCAAGGGGAAACGCATTCCCATTTTTATACAGGAACAGGGTATCGGTCGTGGCCTTCAGCCCATTACCTTTCTGGTCAACCTGGTTGCGGGCGCGGGCGGCAGCTGGGATACCTCCTATGCCTGTGTTCCCCACTACATTACCAGCAAATGCCGCTCCCTCTTTCTCGAGGATTCCGAATATGCGGTATTTGACCTTCGAGAATCGGACCGCGTTCAGATCAAGGTGTTTTCCTCCCGTCTGCACGGCCGGATTCTGCACGGGGATACACCCGCGCGGTTGGTTGAGGAATATACCGCCTGCACCGGGCGTATGCGGTCCTTGCCTGACTGGATTCATGAAGGGGCCGTGGTCGGCATGCAGGGCGGCACGGAAAAGGTTCGCAAGGTGCTGGCGGCGCTGCAGGAACATAACACTCCGATAGCGGCCTTCTGGCTGCAGGACTGGGTCGGCCCCCGCACTACGAGTATCGGAAAGCAGCTGTGGTGGAATTGGGAACTGGACCGGGATACCTACCCGGACTGGGATGCCCTGCGCGAAGAACTGGATACCGGCGGAATACGCCTGATGACCTATATCAATCCTTTTTTGGCGGACGTTTCGGAGAAATCAAATGCCCGCCGCAATTTGTTCCAGGAAGCTGCCGCAAAAGGGTTGCTGGTACGCGATGGCTCGGGTGCCCCGTGCCTTATTCCCAATACCAGTTTCTCTGCGGGCCTGCTGGACTTGACTAACCCGGCGGCATGCGTCTGGATGAAAGCGGTTATACGGGACCAGGTCATCGCGGAAGGGGCGAGCGGGTGGATGGCGGATTTCGGGGAAGCCCTGCCCTATGATGCCGTGCTCTATTCGGGAGAACCTGCCTCCTCCTATCACAACCGGTATCCCGAGGCGTGGGCACGCCTGAACCGCGAGACCATTGACGACACCGGGCGAGGCGAGGACTTTGTGTTTTTCACGCGCTCCGGATATCGTTCCAGCCCACGATACACCACGCTGCAGTGGCTGGGCGACCAACTGGTCACGTGGGATGCGCACGACGGCATCAAGACGGCGGTTATCGGATTGCTCAGCAGCGGACTCTCCGGATTCAGTTTCAATCACAGCGACATCGGCGGTTACACCACCTTTTCAATGCCACTTTTGGGTTATCAGCGCAGCAGGGAACTGCTGTTCCGATGGATGGAATTGAACGCTTTCACAACCATCTATCGCACCCACGAAGGCAATCAGCCGGAGGCGAACGTACAGTTCTTTGACGACGAAGAGGCGCTGAACTGTTTTAGCCGCTTTGCCAGAGTGCACAAGGCCTGGGGCTTTTACAGGAAGCAGCTGATAGAAGAGGCGGCCCAAACGGGGCTGCCGGTGGTGCGCCCGCTCTTCCTGCATTATCCCCAGGATGAAAATGCCTATACGATTTCGTATCAACAGTTTCTTGTCGGGACGGACCTGATGGTAGCGCCGGTGCTGGACCCAGGCAGGGACTTCGTTGAGGTCTATTTTCCCGAAGGAGCGTGGATACATATCTGGTCCGGTAACTCCTATGGCGGCATCCACCCGCATTCGCGGGAAACCGTCAGTGCACCCCTCGGCCGCCCGGCCGTGTTTTACCGTTCCCGGTCTGAAACCGGACCGAGGTTCATGGAGGAACTCCGCCGTGAAGGTCTGCTGGAATAACAGTACTTCTTCCCTCGCAAACCGAATGCGAGTGGTCCCAACATGTTGACGTTGGAAAAATAGGGGCCCTGTTTTCTCCGCTTATTTTTTTGCGCTGAGCCTGTTGCCTCACGGAAAAATCTACTCGAAACGGTATTCGTTGCCTCACGGAAAAATCTACT